>Ga0310696_10003397_pt1 | contig 19910 bp, 19 predicted proteins | sample AusTroGonzalo_MG_4_FD_203885 | JGI IMG/M metagenome (GOLD analysis project Ga0310696, IMG submission 203885) | Bovine rumen microbial communities from tropical cattle in Woodstock, Queensland, Australia - Gonzalo_02 (v2) (version 2) | ecosystem: Host-associated > Mammals > Digestive system >... | reverse complement strand
TCACCTCCGTCACCTTGAGCAGCACGCCCGCCTCCAATTCCCGCCGGTCCATGCGGAGGTCTACCCGCGCCATCAGCCTTTCAACCCGAAGCGGCATCTGCTCCAAAGGCAACACATTTTCAAGCGTGATGGCCATGGGGATGCCATCGGCATAATCGTCTGGGCGGGACAAATGGTAGCGGTATTCCTGCAGGTCCTGCAGGCAGTGCACCGGCAGCTGGTATCCCATGTTGGCCGCAGCTACAATCGTGTACGGGACGTCCCGCAGCAGCCGGGTTGTATGGGTGAGCGTTTGCTCTTTCAAAGCGCGGGACGGCACGTAGAGATGCTCCTCCAGGTCTCCAAACACGTTGAAAACCAGAAGGTTCCAGTCCGTTATTCGGGTGTCATCCGGCATGTCTGCACGCGTGGAAAGGCTTTCGCCCGCACCGAGGATGAGACTGGTTTCGATGAATAAGGAGTCAGGTTCCCCACGCGTGCAGGCAGCCAGAAGAACCAAAGCAGTTATGAAGTAACGTTTCATAGGTAAATGGTACGGGGTGTTTCCTGTTCCCAGGGTACGGTGAAGCAATCTACTATAACGGTTCCGCTTTCCACAGGCATATCGGGGTCCGGCGCCCCTTTCCGCTGCAGGGTAAGGTCCAGCCGATACGTCTTTCCGGGCCGAAGCCCCCGCAGGGGAACAGGATAATAGCACACATCGGCCCCGACGCGCCCTTCCAGCACCAGACAGGTCCTGAGACCGGGATAGCAGTAAAAGTCCCTCTCCGGATAAATCCTTTTTGGGCCGATTTCCCCGCACCCCGTCTGCCACACCATTTCCGGATGGGGCAGCCGCCGGGCCGATACGCTGTCCAAAGCGCCGGCGTTGAGCCAGGACAGCGGCTCCGGAGGGTCTCCTGCGCCCAGCGGACGGCACTCGGCGCCCGCATAGGAAAGAAACAGCCATGAATTGAAAAAAGTTTGCCCCGCGTAGGGAAGAGTGCCGAAGTCGCAGGAGACAGACCGGAGATGGATATGGGTTAGCAAGGGTTGCAGGGGTAGCTGGACATCCATCGAGGTGCCGCCTTCTGTCCGGGCCTCCCCATAAAGCAGCGGCTGCAGGGGGGAATCCTGCTCCAGGAGGAAACTGGTCTTGCAAAGATCGGCATACCCCCGAACGCCGTACCAGCCACCTGGGCCGGAAGGTACCCTGGCAAGGGCCACCAACCGCCGGGGTCCGCTGCGGGACAGGCCAGCTGTGGGCTGCCCTTCTATCGGCACCACTTTCTGGTACGCATCCAGCAACTGCACGCCCGTTGTGTCAAAAAAGAACAAATCCACGCTGTCCTGTATTGGATTTTTGGTCCATTGTATATAAATTTGCCCATCGTTGTGCGCAGGCGCGCTTTCACGTACGGGAGAACAGGCGTAAAAAAAGGCCGGAAACTGCAAGAGTGCAGTAAGTGTTATCACTGAGGCGTGACAAGCGGCGATGCGCATACAGAAAGAAAAGATTCGATTGGTTTCAGACTTCCGGCCTTTCATGGCATTTAGCGTTAAGGGTCCAGGAGCAAAACTATGGAAGAAGTAGTGTACGCGCAATAACCCGTCAAAAAAAAGTGTTGTTTTAGCGGTTATTCGTCAAGATTTTAATGTTTTAGCCGATTATTCCGCTAAAAAAAATATTTTTTGCATGAATTTCAGGCATCTTTTTTATCCTACCCGGGATTTGATTCCCATCCTGGAGCGCCAGTCGGCCCTGCTTTGCCAGAGTGCCGCCCTCTTCTGCGAGGGCCAGAAAACCATGGACCCCGAAAACTGGAAGAGCACCTTCAAGGAGATGCGCAACCTGGAGCATCAGGGAGACGCGCTGCTCACGGAGTTCCGGGAAGAAACCGCCAAATGCATGCTTCGGCCCGGTCCCCGCAGGGAACTTACCACCATCTCCATGGCCATGGACGACTGCCTGGACGTCCTCAAGGACTGCTCCAACGCCCTCAACATCTACAAGCCCGCCAAGATTGACGAGCAGCTCAAGGAGCTCTCCCGCATCATCGTGGATGAGACTCGGGCCATCCAGCGCCTGATCCCCCTGCTGGCCGATGTCAAGAAAAACGCCACATCCATTTCCCTCCAGGCCGACCGCGTCACCGAACTGGAGCACGACGCCGATGAAACCTACGAAAGCTACGTAGGCTACATCTTCAGCGAGGAACCCGATATGCGGGAAATGACCAAGTATAAGAACCTGGCCGAACTCTACGAAAAAGCCACCGACTCCGGCAAGCACGTCGCCGACTGCGTCCGGATCCTGGTGATGCGGTTTGTTTAAAATAAAGGCCTGGCGAATTGCCAGGCCTTTTTTCGATTAACCTCCGAAGTTATCGAAGAGGATGCTTTCGGGTGCGACGCCCAGGGAATCCAGGAGGTCACACACGCACTTGGTCATCATGGGCGGACCGCACATGAAGTACTTGATGTCCTCGGGGGCCTCGTGGTCCTTGAGGTAGGTTTCGTTCATCACGTTGTGTACGAAACCGGCGGTGTACTTGACGCCGGCGGCATCGGCTGCCGGGTCCGGACGGTCCAGGGCCAGGTGGAAGTGGAAGTTGGGGAAATCCTTTTCAATCTCGGCAAAATCTTCCAGGTAGAAGGCTTCAACCAAGGCGCGGGCGCCATAGAAGAAGTGTACCTGACGCTTGGTCTTGAGCGTCTTGAACAGGTGCATGATGTGGCTGCGCAGGGGAGCCATACCGGCACCGCCGCCCACGAAGATGTATTCCATGTCGTCGGGATCGTCCTTCGGGAGCAGGAACTCACCGTAAGGGCCGGAAATCATCACCTTGTCACCCGGCTTGCGGGAGAACACATAGGTGGAGGCGATTCCCGGAGGCACGCCGGGCACGAACTTGAAGACGCCCTTGGGCTGGGTGCGGTCGAACGGAGGCGTTGCGATGCGCACGTTGAGCTTGATGAGGTCTTTTTCGGCCGGATAGCTGGCCATGGAATACGCGCGGATGGTGGGAACGGTATTCTTGAACTTGAGGGAAGTGATACCGTATTTCTCCCAGTCTCCAATGTATTCGGGACCCACGTTCATGTCGGAGAAGTCGGCCTCGTACTCGGGAATGTCGATCTGGATGTACTCACCGGACTTGAAGTCGATGTGCTCGCCCTCGGGCAGGCGCACGGTGAATTCCTTGATGAAGGTGGCCACGTTGTCGTTGGAGATGACCTCGCATTCCAGTTTCTTGACGCTGAGGGCGCTCTCGGGAACGGCAATCTGGATGTTGTCCTTCACCTTTACCTGGCAACCCAGGCGCCAGCCTTCCTTGATCTGCTTGCGGGAGAAGAAACCTGTCTCGGTGGGCAGGATGGTTCCGCCGCCTTCGATTACCTGCAGTTTGCACTGGCCGCAGTTGGCCTTGCCGCCGCAGGCGGAGGGAAGGAAGATACCGTGGTCGGCCAGGGTGTGCATGACGTCTCCACCGGGCGTGACCTCCAGCTCCTTGGTGCCGTTGTTGATGTTGATCTTGACGGTGCCGGAAGGAGTGAGGGCGGTCTTGATCCAAAGGAGAAGGGCCACCAGGATAAGGGTCACTACTACGATGACCGCGATAGAAGCAATAATAGTACTTGTCATATCTTGGTCCTCCTACAGTGAAATGCCCATGAAGGTCATGAAGGCGATACCCATCAGACCCACGGTGATAAAGGTGATGCCCAGGCCCTTGAGTGCCGGGGGAACGTTGGAATAGGCCATCTTCTCACGGATGGCAGCCAGCGAAACGATGGCCAGGAACCAGCCCAGACCGGAGCCCAGGGCATAGACGGTGGCTTCGCCGATGTTCAGGAAATCCTTCTGCTGCATGAACAGGGAACCGCCCAGGATGGCGCAGTTCACGGCAATCAGGGGCAGGAAGATACCCAGGGAGGAGTAGAGTTCCGGTGAGAACTTCTCCACCACCATTTCTACGATCTGCACGATGGCGGCGATGACGGCGATGAAGACGATGAAGCTGAGGAAGCTCAGGTCCACGCCTTTGATGAGGGCGTCGGGTGCCAGCACATAGGTGTTGAGCAGATAGTTGATGGGGAGGGTCACCAGGAGCACGAAGATAACTGCAAGGCCCAGGCCGGCAGCCGTCTTCACATTCTTCGATACTGCCAGGAATGAGCACATTCCCAGGAAGTAAGCGAAGATCATGTTGTCCACAAAGATGGACTTGGTGAATAAGCTAAGATATTCCATAAGGCGTTACAGTTTACTTTTCCTGGAGGTCTTTCTGGATGGAGCGCTGCACCCATACGATGCATCCCAGCAGGATGAGGGCGAACGGCGGCAGGATGACCAGGTTGTTGGGAACATAGCCGAAGCGGTTGAGGATATCGATGCCGAACAGGGTACCGGAGCCCAGAAGCTCACGGAAGAAGGCGACGATGATGAGGATGAGGCCGTAGCCGGCGCCGTTGGCCACACCGTCCAGGAAGCTGGGCCAGGGCTTGTTGCCCAGGGCGAAAGCCTCGATACGGCCCATCACAATACAGTTGGTGATGATGAGGCCGATGTAGACGGACAGCTGTTTGTCGATGGCGTAGGTGGCTTCGAAGCTCTTGAGCACCTGGTCTACCAGGATAACCATCATGGCTACCACCACCAGCTGTACGATGATACGTACGCGGCCGGGAATGGTGTTGCGCAGGAGCGACAGGATAAGGCTGGAGATGCCGCAGACCACAATCACGGAGAGGGCCATGACCAGCGCACCCTTGAGGGTGACGGTAACCGCCAGGGAAGAGCAGATACCCAGCACCAGTACGGTAATGGGGTTACCCTTGAAGATGGGGTTCAGAATGGTTTCTTTGAGTTTTGCATCCATGGCTTATTCCTCCACTTCGTTAGATTCTACTTCTTCTCCTTCGTGGTGATGACCGCAATGGCCGCAGTGCTTCTTGGGGGCGTTGCCCTGGAAGTACTTGGCATAGGCACCCAGCCAGGTGTCGATGGCGGCGTCCAGGCCCTGGGAGGTCATGGTGGCACCGCTGATGGCGTCAATCTTGTTGTCTACCACGGATTTACCTTCGGCATCCTTGGGAGCGCCGCCCTTCACGATGTCAAATACGTTGGCATCCTTGAAATCGGCAATCTCTCCCACGAACTCGGCCTGGAAGGAAGGATCGTCCTTGATTTTGGCACCCAGGCCGGCGGTTTCGGACTCGTGGTCGAAATAGGCGCCGCCGATGGTCTGGAGGTCTTTTTCAAAGCTGATGTATCCCCAGACGGGCCCCCACAGGCCGGCTCCGTAGATGGGAACCACCGTGCGGCCGTTCTTGAAGATAAATACGGGAATCTGGGCGTCTCCGGTCTTGTTGGGACCGCCCTTGATGTTGTAGTTCTGGCGTTTCAGCTCCTTGGGGCTGTAAACCTCCAGTTCGTCCAGGTCACGGACAACATTGCCTTCCAGATCGATCACGAAGGCCTTGTCGATTTCCTGGGAGTACTTTTCCAGAACGGCTGCATTACCCATTCCGCTGATCTCGGCCTTGGTGCCATACTGGGCACTGGTGAGCATCTGGGAGATGGTATCGGCCTTTTCGTTGGCTTCCTGCTTGCCCTTGAGGCTTTGGGAAACGAAGGCAAGGAGCGCGGCTACTACCACTACGATTACTGTAGTGTAGATAACGGTGTATACGTTGTTATTGGTATTCATAGCGCAGGTCCTTTAGGCGGTTAAGGCTTTTTTGGCACGACGGCTGGTATGGGCCGAAACCACGCAGTGGTCGATGATAGGGGCCATGGTGTTCATGAAAAGGATGGCCAGCATCATGCCTTCCATATAACCGGGGTTCCAGAGGCGTACGACAACGGCCAGGGCACCCACCAGGAAACCGTAGATCCATTTGCCGGTCTCGGTTTGGGCGGCGGTAACAGGATCGGTGGCCATGAAGACGGAGCCGAAGAGGAAACCGCCCATGACAATCTGGTAGTAGCAGGGGACCATGGTAGCACCGGCCAGCTGACCCAGCCAGCCCACCAGCAGACCGCCGGCGACGGAGCTTACCATAATCTTCCAGGATGCCACGCCGGTCCAGACCAGGAGGATGGCGCCCAGGAGGATGGCGATCACGCTGGTTTCACCGGTAGAGCCGGGGATGAAGCCGTAGAACATGTCCATAAAGCTGTACTGGCCCACGGCGCCGGTGGCGGCGTCGAAGGCACCGTCATGCGCGATGGCCAGCGGAGTGGCGGCCGACACGGCGTCCACACCCTTGAGGGCGTGGACCCAGGTCTTGGACACCCACACAGCGCTGCCGGACATGGAGGAAGGATAGGAGAAGAACAGGAAGGCGCGGGCCACCAGGGCCGGATTCCAGATGTTCATGCCGGTGCCGCCGAACACCTCTTTCACAAAGAGGACGGAGAAGGCCACGGCCAGGGCGAGCATCCACAGCGGGACGTCCACGGGAACGATGAGCGGAATGAGGAAGCCGGTGACGAGGTATCCCTCGTTCACTTCTTCTCCGCGAATCTGGGCCGATGCGAATTCAATGCCCAGACCCACGACGTAGGAAACCACGAACAGGGGAAGCATCCGGAGCAGTCCGTACCAGAACATGTGCCAGAAGCCCCAGTCGAGGCCGTAGAGGGTAGAGGTCTGCAGACCCACGTTGTACATGCCGAACAGGGCGGCGGGTACCAGGGCGATGACCACCATGATCATCACACGCTTGAGGTCGATACCGTCACGGACGTGAGCTCCCTTGGCCGTTACGGTGCCGGGAACACGCAGGAAGGTGTCGAAAGCGTCGATGGAAGAGTGAAGCCAGTATAGCTTGCCGCCTTTTTCAAAAAGGCCGGGTTTCATTTCTTCTGCCATAGCTTATGCCATTTCTTTGATCATCAGGTCAATGCCTTGCTGGATAATGGCCTGGATCTCGTTCTTGGAAGGGTCTACATAGTCGCACAGGGCCAGGTCTTCGGGCAGCACTTCATAGATGCCGAACTTCTCCATCTTCTCGATGTCTCCGGCCAGGCAGGCCTTGATGAGGTAGATGGGGAAGATGTCCATGGGCGTGACGTCTTCGAAGCACTTGGTCTCTACGAAGGCGCGGGGACCGCCGTGCAGGTTGGTGTCCATGTCGTACTCCTTTTTGGGGGTAAGCCAGGAGAAATAGCACCAGGAAGAGCTGTGCACCTTGGGACGGAAGGGCTTGGCCCAGCCGAACCATTCGCGGTCATGGCCTTCCCGAAGGATGGTGATCTGGTTCTGGAAGAAGCCCAGGTAGCCGTCGGCGCCCAGGTTTTCTCCGCAGAGGACGTCTCCTCCCACCACGCGGACATCGCCGGCGATATCGGCAATCTCCTTCACGGGCATGCCGGGCATGGCCACCACGTAGCCCAGTTTCTGGGCGGCGGGACCGGTGACGGCTACCTTGCGGGTGAGTTCCAGCTTGCCGGTGTTCACCACATGGCCGATGGCGGCTACATGCAGCGGATTAACCGTCCAGACGGTCTCTCCCTTCATGATGGGGGCGATGTGGCTGATCTGCACGCCGACGTTGCCGGCCGGGTGCGGACCGCTAACCACATGGATCTGGCAGTCCTTCACTTTGGCGAAGGCGCTGTCTCCCTTGTGGATGGATACGTGCACGGGAGCCACTTTGGCCAGGGCGTTGACGCCGGCCTGGAAATCCGAAAGGGATTCGGCCAGGACGTAGTCCATGTCCGCTGCCAGCGGAGCCGTGCTGAAGGTGGAAATGAAAATTGCCTTGGGTGTGACGTCCAGGCCGGCCATCACGCCGTAAGGGCGCTGTACCAGGGAACCCCAGAGGCCGGTTTTCAGGAGAAGGTCCTTGACTTGGTCGGCGTCTTTGGGTGCCGCCTTGCCAAAGTCCACGAATTCCTGTTTCACATCGGCCTTTACCAGAACTGCCAGCAATTTTCTCTTGGCACCCCTGACTATTTCCTTCACCGTGCCGCTGACGGGGCTGGTGAAAAGAATCTCGGGATGCATTTTGTCGGCCATCACCGGAGAGCCGGCCAGCACGGTGTCGCCTTCCTTCACCAGCAGCCTGGGAACCAGGCCGAAGAAGTCTGTAGGCTTCACTGCAACAACGTCGGGGCTCACGGTTTTGATGACGACAGGCGCTGCAACACCCTTGAGGGGGATGTTCAGGCCTTTCTTCAAATCGAGATTGTTAGACATTATTGTAAAAGATTTGTGTATTTGCTTGTAAAATACTGTGCGAAGTTACGAAAAATTCGCTAATTTCGCATACTTTATTTGGGGGGTAGACATATATTATATGAGTGAGATTCTGGAAGCACTGAATGAAGAACAGTTAGCCGCCGTCAAATGTACCCATGGCCCCATGCTCATCGTGGCTGGAGCCGGCTCGGGCAAGACCCGCGTGCTCACGTCCCGTATCGCCTATCTGATAGAACAGGGTGTGCCCCCGGAGCGCATCCTGGCCCTTACTTTTACCAAAAAGGCCGCCGGGGAGATGAAGGACCGCATCGGCCTGATGGTGGGGGAGCGCAAGGCCCGCCGCATCTGGATGGGGACCTTCCACTCCGTGTTCATCCGTTTCCTCAGGGACTATGCGGGCGTCATCGGCTTTCCCACCACTTTCACCATCTATGACACCACGGATTCCGCGAGTGCCGTCAAGGCCTGTATCCGCCAGCTGAACCTGGACGAAAAACTGTACAAGCCCCGGGAGGTCCTCTCCCGCATCTCCAAGGCCAAGAACGACCTTGTCACCCCCACCCCGTACATGAACGGTATGGGCGGGTACCGGGAGGCCGACAACATGCACAAGAAGCCGGAAATCTACCGGATCTATGCGCTGTACTGCCAGAACTGCAAGCAGTCGGGCGTCATGGATTTCGACGATATCCTCCTGTATATGAACCTGTTGCTGAAGCAGTCTCCGGAGGCCCTGCAGGATATCGCCGGCCGCTTCGACCACATCCTGGTGGACGAGTACCAGGATACCAACATGGCCCAGTACCTCATTCTGCGTAAGCTGGCCGCCGGACACGGCAACCTGTGCGTGGTGGGAGACGATTCCCAGTCCATCTACGGATTCCGCGGCGCCCAAATCCAGAACATCCTCAATTTCCAGAAGGACTTCCCGTCGGCCCGGCTGTTCCGGCTGGAGCGTAATTACCGCAGTACCAGCAACATCGTCAACGCCGCCAACGCCCTCATCGCGCACAACGAGGGCCGCATCCCTAAGAATTGCGTGTCCATGGGCGAGGAGGGGGAGAAGATCCGGCTGGTGCGTTCCTTCACAGAGCAGGAGGAAGCCATGCAGATTGCATCGGCCATCCTTACCCGCATGCGCCAGGAGCAGTGCGAATACGAGGATTTTGCCATCCTGTACCGCACCAATGCCCAGTCACGCGCGCTGGAGGAGCAATTGCGCCGCCGCAACATCCCGTACATGATTTACTCCGGCAATTCCTTCTTTGAACGGGCCGAAGTTAAGGACATGATGGCCTATTTCAAACTGGCGGTGAACCTGAATGATGACGAATCGTTCAAGCGCGTGGTGAACAAGCCGGCCAGGGGCATCGGAGACACTTCCGTGAATGCCCTGATAGCGGCTGCACAGGACAACCATCTGTCCCTTTTCAAAGCCGTCTACCTGCCCACCCTGGAGAATTACGGCCTCAAGGGCGCCGCCATCGCCAAAATCCGCAATTTCTGCACGTTCATGGAAAAGGCGGCGGAGGAGGCTGTGCACGGGGACGCCTATGACGTGGCCGTTTCCCTGGCCCACGAGAGCGGACTGTATCTCTTCTACAAGGCCGATGATTCCGTAGAAGGCCAGTCCCGCTTTGCCAACGTGGAGGAACTCTTGAATAGCGTCAAGGTCTATACGGAGGAGGAAGACATTTCTTCCGTCGCAGAAGAAAAGGCCGATGCTTCGGAAGAAATGTCTTCCTCCTCCGTGAAAACGTTGGGTGATTTTCTGGAAAATGTATCGCTGCTGTCCAACGTGGATGTGGCCGAAGACGAGACCAACAACAAAGTGGCCCTGATGACGGTACACACCGCCAAGGGCCTGGAATTCCCGTATGTGTTTGTGGCCGGCATGGAGGAAAACCTGTTCCCCTCCGGCGGCTGGATGCTCACCCCGCAGGACCTGGAAGAAGAACGCCGACTGTTCTACGTGGCCATCACCCGCGCCAAGAAGGCCGTCTCCCTCAGCTTTGCCGATACCCGCATGCGCAACGGAAAACACGAATCCAACAGCCCCAGCCGTTTCCTTCGTGAACTGGCGCCGCAGTACCTGGACCATCCCCTGCGTCGGGAGGAGTCGCCCAGCTCTTTCGGCTCCTTCGGTTCCTTCGGTTCATTTGGCCGGGGAGGGGACACATTTTACGTCGCAAAAAAGAGGGCCGATGCTCCGCAGACTTCTGTCAAGCCAGTCCTGGACAACCGTCCGGCCATCATCGACCCCAACTTTGTGCCGGATCCCATGTCCTCGTTCAAGGTGGGGGACCGCATCGAGCACAACCGCTTTGGAGAAGGCACCGTGCTGGAAATCACAGGCCGCATCCCGGACCTGAAAGCCAAAATCCGCTTCACCCAGTACGGGGAGAAACTCCTGCTGCTGAAATTCGCCAAATTACGGCATAAGTAGCCTATTTCGCCCGGGGAGTTCCCATCTCAGCAAAGACACACCAGCGCACCAGCGGGATGCGGTGAAGGACTTCGTACAGGAGGGGGGACAGCGTGAAGACAGCGAGGGTAAGGATTACGTACATCGCTGCCGGCGGCAGTTGGGTATACGTTTTCATCATATATCCCAGGCTGGCCACCACCAGATAGTGCACAATATACAGGCCGTAACTGGTGCGCGTCATATAGGAACCGAACTTGCCCGTATAATCGAACCGGGCCTGGAACCAGGCCATCATGGCCAGGCACGCCAACCAGCCGTAAATGCAGTTGAGGGGACTTCCCATATAGATGGCCGAAGTGTTGTCCTGGCCGAAAGTGGTGACAATGAGCACCGTGCCGGAGACGGCTGCGCAGGCCAGCAGCGGAACCCAGGCCTGTTTGATCTTCTGCTGCACGGCATCGTGCGAGAAGACGAAATAGCCCAGCAGGAAACAAATCAGGTAGAAGATGGGCTTGTACAAGTTCAGTAGGCCGTCGGCGCTTTCGGGACGAGGCTCTTTCACCAGCGTCTGCTCACCCAGCCAGAAAAGCACGCCCAGCATAATGGTCCAAACGATATTGGCTTTCCCGCACCATGCGTAAAACTTGTCGTTCCTGTCCAGTTTGCGAATGAGCAGCAGGACCAGGCTCAGTAGCCACAGCAATTGGATAAACCAGAGGGGGCCGATGCCGCTGACTGCCATGATGGCGTATTTCACCACACCCGGCAGGCCGTCGAATACACCCGTCCCCCTGGCTACCGCCGTATTGAAATATCCCACCATCCAGTGGAACACGAACAGACCGATGGTCCCCGGTACCAGCAGTTTGCGCGTGCGGGACTTGAACCATTCCCGTGCACTCTTATTCTCCAGGGAATAGCGGGAACTGATACCGGCCAGCATAAACAGCAGCGGCATAAACCAGGGGTACAGGATGTACATGACAACATCCTGATACTGTTTGTATTCGGGGTAGGGACCAAATCCGCCGATACCGCCGAACACGCCTTTATTGTTGTAAAAGTAGATTACGTGATAAAACAGCACCAGGAGTACCGTCACCCAGCGCAGGTTGTCCATCCAGTGTTTCCTCACTTTGTAAGGCCCTTCAAAGATGTTATTGTTTCTGAATGATGTCCATCCCCAGGCGTATGGCCTCCTCGTTCATGGGAATGAGGTTGTGGTGACGCTCCGGGAGTGTTTTGCGCAGGGCTTTGAGCACGCTCTCGATGTTCACGATGGGGTGCACTTTGAGCAGGCCGCCCAGGACTACCATGTTGAACACCTTGATCATGTTCATTTCGGCCGCCTTGTCCATGGCGTCGATACGGTACACGTTGATGTCCTTCCGGGTGGGAGGGTTGGTGATGCCGTAACCGTCATAGATGAGGGTTCCGCCCTTCTTCACCTTCTTCTCGAACTTTTCCAGGGAAGGCTGGTTAAGGACGATGGCGGTGTCGTAGGAACTAAGGATGGGGGAAGAAACGGGATCGTCGCTCACGATGACGGTGACGTTGGCCGTACCGCCGCGCTGCTCGGGGCCGTAGGCGGGCATCCAGGTTACTTCCTTGTCTTCCATGAGGCCGGAATAGGCCAGGATCTTGCCCATGGACAGGACACCCTGTCCTCCGAATCCGGATATGATAATTTCGTGTGTCATAAGCGTTTCCTCCTATTTACCGTTGTCCTTGAGGTCCCCCAGCGGGTAGAACGGGACCATGTTTTCTTCCATCCACTTGTTGGCTTTGTCGGGGCCCATCCTCCAGTTGGTGTTGCAGGTGGACACAATCTCCACCAGGTTGGAACCCTTGCCCTGCATGGAATATTCGAATGCCTTGCGGATAGCCTTCTTGGCCTTGAGGATGGCGCCCACGTTCTGCACGCTCTGGCGCGTGACGTAGCAGGTGCCCTCCAGCTGGGCGGCGATGTCGGCCATCTTGAGCGGGTAGCCGTGGAGCTTGGGGTCGCGGCCGTAGGGGCATGTGACCGTCTTCATGCCGATGAGGGTGGTGGGGGCCATCTGGCCGCCCGTCATTCCGTAGATGGCATTGTTGATGAAGATGATGGTGATGTTTTCCCCGCGGTTGAGGGCATGGATGGTTTCGGCCGTGCCGATGCAGGCCAGGTCTCCGTCTCCCTGGTAGGTGAATACCAGGCGGTCCGGCCACAGGCGCTTGACGGCGCTGGCCAGTGCCGGAGCGCGGCCATGGGCGGCTTCCTGCCAGTCTACATCTATATATTTGTAGGCAAACACGGCGCAGCCTACGGGCGAGATGGCGATGGTCTTATCGGCCATGCCCATCTCCATGATCACTTCCGACACCAGTTTGTGTACCACGCCGTGGCTGCAGCCCGGGCAGTAATGCATGGGCACGTCATTGAGCAGTTCCGGTTTCTTGTATACCAGGTTTTCCGGTCTGATGATTTCTTCTCTAGTCATAGGGCGCTACACTTTAGAGGTTCATTTTCTTGATCTGTTCCACCACTTCTTCCGGCTCCGGGATAATGCCGCCCAGGCGGCCGTACCACTGTACCGGCACCTTGCATTCCACGGCCAGACGCACGTCTTCCACCATTTGGCCGGCATTGATTTCCAGGGAAAGGATGCCTTTCATCTTCTTGCCCAGTTCCCCGATACGTTGGTACGGGAACGGCCACAGGGTGATGGGACGCAGAAGGCCCACCTTGATACCCTGTTCGCGGGCGATGGCAATCACTTTCTTGGAAATACGGGCGGCGCTGCCGAAGGCTACGATCAGGAAATCGGCATCCTCGGTCATGTATTCCTCATAACGCACTTCTTTTTCCTCGATCACGCGGTACTTGGCCTGGATGCGCAGGTTGTTCTGTTCCATTTCCTCACTGCGGAGTTCCAGGGAGGTGATGATGTTGGGCTTGCGCATGCCCGTGCGGCCGGTGGTGGCCCAGGGGCATTCCTTGGCAATCTGCTCCTCCGTGCGGCGGGGCTTGAAAGGAGGCAGTACCACCTTTTCCATCATCTGGCCGATGGCACCGTCGCTCAGGATCATGGCCGGGTTGCGGTACTTGAATGCCAGCTCGAAGGCCAGGTCCACGAAATCGGCCATTTCCTGTACCGAGGCGGGAGCCAGGGTGATGAGCCGATAGTCACCGTGACCGCCGCCTTTGACCGTCTGGAAGTAGTCGGCCTGGCTGGGCTGGATGGTGCCCAGTCCGGGGCCGCCGCGGGAGACGTTCACAATGAGGGCGGGGAGTTCGGCACCGGCCATGTAGGAGATGCCTTCCTGCATCAGGGAGATGCCCGGGCTGGAGGATGAGGTCATGACGCGCTTGCCGGTGGCGGCACCGCCGTAGACCATGTTGATGGACGCCACCTCACTTTCGGCCTGCAGGACCACCATGCCGGTAGTCTCCCAGGGTTTCTCGGCGGCCAGGGTTTCCAGAACCTCCGACTGGGGGGTGATGGGGTAGCCGAAATAGCCGTCGCAGCCGCAGCGGATGGCGGCGTGGGCGATGGCTTCATTGCCTTTCATCAAGGTTACTTCTTTCTCTGCCATGGTCCTATTCCTCCTTTTTACGATAAACGGTGATACATCCGTCCGGGCACACGATGGCGCAGGACGCACATCCTGTGCAGGTGTCTTCCAGGACGGCCTGGGCGTAATTGTAGCCTTTCTGATTCACGATCTTGGACAGTTCCAGCACGTGAAGGGGACAGGCCACCACGCAAAGGCTGCAGCCCTTGCATCGTTCGGTGTCGACTACTGTCGCGCCTTTCATTTTTGCCATATAAGTTCCTTTTATTGGTTGTACATATCTTTATTGTAGAAATCCAGGATTTCGTTGGCTATCTCCAGTGCCTGGGCGGCAGGGCTGTCGGGGTTCAGCCTTACGGCTTCCACGTAGTTGTTCATGGCCATCTGCCAGTTGCCCTTCTTGCGCCAGGCATTGCCCAGCAGATAGTAAAGGACGTCGTCCATGGGGCCTTCGTACCGTTCCATCAGGCCGATGGCTTCATCGGCCCGGTCGCTGGCCAGGAGCGCCGAAATCCTCTCCTTCATCACTTGGGATCGTTCACGAACATGCACCAGCCGAAGGGATCTTCCTCCACACCTTTCTGGATGTTCACCATGCGGTGGTACAGTTTTTCGGAGACGGGGCCGCAGGCGTCGGGATATTTGTATTCCCGGGTGATGGTGCCGCTCTCCAGGGTGACTTTGTCGTCGATGCGGGAGATGGGGGTGATGACCACGGCCGTGCCGCAGGAGTTCACTTCCTCGAAGGTTTCCAGCTCGTCGATGAAGATGGTGCGGCGCTCTACCTTCAGGCCCATGTCCTCGGCCAGCTTGCGCAGGGACTTGTTGGTGATGGAGGGCAGCACGCTGGGAGAATTGGGCGTGATATAGCAGCCATGCTTGATGCCGAAGAAGTTGGAGGAGCCGAATTCCTCGATGTGGCTGTGCGTGGCGCTATCCAGGAACAGGAGCTCCCGGTAGCCCATCTTGTGCGCCAGGTTGTAGGCGTGCAGCGACTGGGCGTAGTTGGCTCCCAGCTTGTAGCCGCCGGAACCGTAAGTGGCCGCGCGGTCATAGTTGCGGGAAATGACGGCCGATCCGGGGATCAGGCTCTTGGCGCCGGAATAGGTGCCCACGCCCGACGCCATCACGCAGAACATGACGTCGTTGGCGCTCTTGATGCCCAGCTGGGGGTTGATGCCGAACAGCACCGGCCGCAGGTACAGGGAAGCGCCGCTCTCATAAGGCGGAATGCAGTCCCAGTTCTCCTGTACGCACATCACGCACAGGTCCAGGAACATTTCCATATTGGGGTAGGGCATGTCCAGATACTGGGCGCTGGAGGCCAATCGCTTTGCGTTCTCGTCCGGGCGGAAGAGACGCACCCTGCCGTCGGCTCCGCGGAAGGCCTTGAGGCCTTCGAAACAGGAGGGGGCATAGTGGAACACCCCTGCAAAGCAGTGGACTGTGAAGTTGAAGTCATTGGTTACCACCGGTTTGCTCCATCGGCCATCTATGCAGGTGGCATAGACGATGGCGTTGGTGGGGTAGTAATTGAAAGATCTCTTCGAGTAATCAATTTCTGCCATAGTTTTAGTCTTCGATTATGCGGTCTTTGTTATAAGTGTGGATCTTGGTTGCTCCGGCCAGGATGATGTAGCCGTTCTCGGCCAGGGATTCCAGCTCGTTTTCTCCGGGATAAACCTTCACGGGGGCCACCCAGCTCACCTTTTTGGTGATGGCGTCCGTAATGTCCTTGCTGTAGGCCACGCCGCCGGTGAGGATGATTACATCCACCTTGCCGTCTACCAGCGCGCCCTGTGCCACGATGTATTTGGCGATGTTGAGCACGAAGGCTTTCATGAATACCACGTATTCCGGGATGCCTTCCTTGGCCCTTTCCACCACCACGCGCATGTCGTTGGTGCCGAAGTAGGCCACGGCGCCACCCTGGCCGATGAGTTTTTTCTTGATTTCCTGCTTGGTGTACTTGCCGCTGAAACACATGTCGATGAGCGGGTAGGGGGGGCAGCAGCCGGCTCGTTCCGGCGTGATGGGGCCGTCTCCTCCCAGGCCATGGGAGGTGTCGATTACCTTGCCGTCCCGGTGGGTGGAGATGGTGACGCCGCCGCCCATGTGGCAGATGATGGCGGTGGTATCCTCGGCCTTGCGGCCGGTATCCCGCAGGTAGCGGCGCATGATGGCGCGGGTGTTCAGGGCGTGGAAGAGGGTACGGCGGGGGAATTCCGGGATGCCGCCCACGTGGCACTCCGGCAGCATTTCATCGGCCATGGGAGGATCGGCCACATAGGCGATGCACTTGCCGAAGCGGGGCTTGAGGCCTTCCTTTTCCCGGAGGGCGTTGATTTCTGCGGCGATGTTGTCGCCGATGAGGGCGCTCAGGTTGCAGGCGTGGTTGCCTTCCCGGCTTTGGGAGAGGACTTCCCGCATGTCGGCGTTCACGTTGTACACGCCCGTGATGCAGGGGGTGAAAAGGCCGCCGCGGCACATCACGATGTCGATATCCTCCAGTCTTACGCCTTTTTCCTTGAGGGCGCCCAGGATGGCATCGGTGCGCATGCGGTCCTGGTCCATGACATCGGCAAACTTGGACAGTTCCTGCACGGAGTGTTCCAGCTTTTGGTCGATGACGATTTCACCGTCTTTGTAATAGGCGAATTTGGTGGTGATGGAGCCGGTGTTGACGACCAGGATATTGCCCTGCGGGGGCTTTCCGTTGATGCTTTCGATTTTTGCCATACCTAGGTTTAGATTATCCTCTACTAAGTACGGCATTTTTTACAAGAAAAACAAGAGTTTTAGGAAAATTTCTTTTAAAATTTTGATTAAAATTTAAAATAATTAACAAATAGCCCTGTTTTTGCTTTCGATTTTATGGCATCTGCTCCAGAATTTCCTCTTCCGTTACCAAATTGAAGTCTCCCACGATGGAATTCTTGAGCATGGCGGCCGTGAGGCAGAAGTCCAGGCAGCGCTGCGGCTGGCCGGGCCATTTCTGGGAAGCATGGATGTAGGCGCCCACAAAGGCGTCTCCCACACCCACGGAATCCACGATATGGGTAATATCGAAAATCTTGGTCTTGTAAATGGTGCCCTCATGCCACAACAGGGCCGTGAGGGTGTGGTGGTTGGTAGTGAGCTGGTTCCTGAGGCCGATCATCATCTCCCGGCAGTGGGGAAACTGTTGGTGCATCTGGTCGAAGTACCGCCCATAGGCTTCCAAGTCCAACTGGGTATCGGCCATCATCTTTTCCTCCGAAATTTTGGGGATGCCAGTGGCTACCTCCCACTCGTCCTGATCCCCGAAGATATAGTCGCTGTACTGCATCAGGGCGTTGAGGGTGCGGTGGGCGTCGGCCCCTTCATACTTCCACAGGTTGCGGCGGTAATTGATGTCGCAGGTGATCCTCAGGCCCGCTTCCTTCGCCGTTTTTACGGCCTCGAAGGTGGCGTCGGCCGCACTTTGGCTCACGGCGCAGGTGATGCCGGAGCAGTGGAAGACGGCGGTGTCGGCAAAAATCTCTTTCCACGGGAACATGCCCGGGGCCGATGACCAGAAGGAGGAACCCTTGCGGTCGTACACCACCAGGGATTTGCGGATATCGGCTGCCTTTTCAAAGTAATAGGTGCCCAGGCGCTCCCCGCCGCGCACCACGTGGGATACGTCGATGCCGAAAGAGCGGAGTTGGCGCAGGCAGGCGTCTCCCACCACGTTCTGCGGGATGCGGGACACGTAACCCACCCGGTTGCCCAGCTTGGCTAGGGATACGGCGGCATTGGCTTCCGATCCGCCGAACTGGCCTTCCCACATATAGCCCTGGCCGATGCGCTGTGCGCCCGGAGGCGACCACCGCTGAAGGATTTCCCCGAAGGTGACGATCTTCTTGTCCATGTAAAAATGCGTAAAATAAGGTGTGAAAGGGGCGAATTTGTCCTAAATATTAACACCTAAACTATTGTAACAATAAAAATAATCCGTATATTTGTAGCGAAGTTTTTCATAGTTTAAGTTTAGGTTAAGTAACCGGCCTTTCGCAGCGATTGTGAGGGGCCGGTGAATTTTAGGAATAATAAATGCTAACCACAATAGAAATACTGCGCTACAAGCCTTCTCATTAGTTTTGTATCGTTGCGGGCCTCGTGATGCAGGTTGGCATCGTTGTGGGACCGGAGGGCCTTGAGGATGCCGTCAATCATGCGCGGGCGGAAGACATCGGCCTGCTCGTAAACTCCGCGGACGGCCTCCAGGCAACCGGCGCTTTCCGTGCAGCAGGTGGGAAGTTGTTCCAGGGTGGCCAGGCGGGCGGCGTTCTCGCTCTTGTGGATGTCCATGTCAACGTAAGTGTCATCGGCCAGCTTCAGGGCTTCTTCCTCGGGCATTTCCAGGCCGATGCGGGCAGCCACGCACAGGCCGGCCATCAGCTGGTAGATATCGGCGCTGCAGTCCGGGCTGCGCATCTCGAAGGTCTGCTTGGCGGTGGTGTCGTGCTCGGCGGCGGCTTCCTGCGGGTTGGCGCCGTGGCACATGTCGGTACCGGAACTCCAGCCCAGCGGTACGCGGACCAGGGCGCTGCGGTTGCAGTCTCCCCAGCAAACGTTGGTGGGCGCTTCCTGGTGCGGCACCAGACGGAAGTAGGAGGTGGGGTTCTTGTTGCCGAAAGCGGTGATGGACGGGGCCATCTTCATGAGGCCGGCAATGGCGCGGCGGGCTTCTTTTGAGAGGTGGCCGTCGGCCCCCAGCGTGGCGTTCTTGCCGTCCTTCATCAGGCGCATGTGGATGTGCATGCCGCTGCCGGCCTTGCCGGTGGTGATCTTGGGGGCGAAACTCACGTCCAGGCCGTATTTGTAGGCCAGGTTGCGGATGACCCATTTGGCCAGCAGAAGCTGGTCTGCGGCCGTTTCCACGGGGCAGGGGAGGAACTCTATCTCGTTTTGCTCATACACTTTTCCGTCCAGGGTGAAGTTGCCCACTTCGCTGTGGCCGTACTTGATTTGGCCGCCGGTCTTGGCCACGTGGTCCATGCAGGCGCGACGGAAGTCGTTCAGCTTGGCGAAGGGCTCGCTCTCGTGGTACCCTTTCTGGTCCGTGGCAGGGAACAGCGGGTCTTCGTCGGTAATCACATAATACTCCAGTTCTCCCATGGCTTCGAACTGCATGCCGGTAGAGGCCTCGAAGGCTTTTTCGGCCCGCATCAGCGTGGCGTGCGGCGCGCAGTCGAAGGGACGGCCGCTTTTGTCGAAGAAGCTGCACAGGAGGCACAGGGTGGGAATCTCGTTGAAGGGGTCCACGAAGGCGGTGCTGTAACGCGGAATCACATACAGGTCGCTGTTGCCGGCCTCGATGAAGGACGGGAACAGGCTGGATCCGTCCACGCGTTCTCCTTCCGTGAGGACGGTCTCGGCATAGGCCAGGCTGTTGACGGTGAAATTGAGGGTCTTTACCCTGCCGTCCTCGGCGGGGTACATGAAGTCTATCATGCGGATGCCTTTTTCGCAGATGAAGCTCAGGAGGTCGGCCCTGGTGAATTCGGCCGGCCGTTTTTGAAGGAAGGCAATGACTTCGTTCGGGTTAAGTGCTATTAATTTGTCCATGGTTATCATTAGTGGTGTGCAAAGATACCCATTCCCCTTTGAATTGTCAAGAGTCACGGTCTCTTGCATTATCCCCGCCGATTGTTTTCCTCATCCTTTGCATCGCCGTGCTCTCCAGCGTTTGAGCATGGGGAAAAAGCCGC
>Ga0310696_10003396_pt1 | contig 19913 bp, 18 predicted proteins | sample AusTroGonzalo_MG_4_FD_203885 | JGI IMG/M metagenome (GOLD analysis project Ga0310696, IMG submission 203885) | Bovine rumen microbial communities from tropical cattle in Woodstock, Queensland, Australia - Gonzalo_02 (v2) (version 2) | ecosystem: Host-associated > Mammals > Digestive system >... | reverse complement strand
TGACCTCCGGACTCCATTTGGTGTGGGCCACGCCCTTCACCTCGATACGGGTGCCGCCGGTGCAGCTCACATTCACATCCTCGCGGCCCGCGCCGATGCCCGTGCGCACGCGACCCGTGCTGCGGTTCAGGAAGCGGATGTAGTTACAAGCCTCTTCCACTTCATCTGGGTTCACCATCTCGGGGTAGGTCACGGTTTCGATGAGCGGCATGCCCAAACGGTCGGTGCGATATACACGCGTGTGGCCGATGTCGGAAACCTCGCGGCAGGCGTCCTCCTCCACACTGAGCTGGATGAGGCGCACTTTCTTGTTCTTCAGTTGGATCTCGCCGTCGATACCCAAAATGGCGGTACGCTGGAATCCTGTCGGGATGGAACCGTCGAGGTACTGTTTACGGGTAATGTGCACCTCGCCCACGATTTTCAGTTTGGAAGCGAGCGCTATTTCAAGAGCGTACTGCAGCGCTTCGGGGTTGATGGGGAACGGCGGAGTGTCGTCCACCTCGTAGGTACAGGCGGTGCGGTGCGCGATGCGATAGACAATGTTCTTGCGGGTCTTGAACTCCATGAGGGCCGTGCCGTCATACTCGCCCATCTCGGAGAGGGTGGGGCGCATGTGGCGCAGCAGTTCGGCGTCAAACTCGTCGGGTTTCTGGAAGATGCCGGCAGGACAGCGGCAGAAGAGCTTCTCCTTGGTGGCTAACTGCTGGTGGACCTCCAAGCCTGACATGAACCCGATGCGGTCGTAGTCGGCCTGGGTGGCCTGTTTGCGGTCAACATAGCCGATGGCCTTGCGGCTTTTCTCGTAATTTTCCTGAGGATTGATGGTTTGCATATTGTTTGTAGTTTACTGTTTACTTTACTAGCCCCACACTGCGGCTTGCGCCTTGTGTGGCAGGCTCCCACACCACGGCTGTTGCCTCGTGTGGTAGCCCCACACTGCGCGACTTCGTCGCTTGTGAGGGGTTATTTGCACTTCGTGCGTTTTGTCTCTTCGAGACTGCTCAAGGAATAATCCCTGTTGTCTTGAGCCCAATTTGGGCGTCAAAAACAAGTCGCAAAGATAGCAAAAAATGTTTTCCCGTTTCTGGGATGATGATTTTTTTGAGCAGTTTTTTGCACCTCTATTTGACGATTCTCCACTCCCCGGGCTGGAGTGAGCCCAGACTGAGATCGCCGATTTGGACGCGGATGAGCCGTAAGGTCGGGAACCCCACTGCGGCGGTCATATGCCGAACCTGACGGTTCTTGCCTTCGGTGAGGGTGAGGCGAATCCAACTGGTAGGGATATTGGCACGATAGCGAATGGGCGGCACGCGCTCCCGGAGGTCTTCCGGTGGCAAAACTTTCTCTGCCTTGCATGGCCGTGTGCGGTAACCCTTGATAACGACACCCTTGCACAGCTTCAGCAAGGCCTCATCGGTAATCTCCCCATCGACTTGGGCGAGATAGGTGCGTGGATGGGCATTCTTCGGGTCCAACAGCCGCTTGATCAGCCGTCCGTCGTCCGTCAGCAACAAAGCACCCTCACTGTCATGGTCCAACCGTCCTGCGGCATACACTCCGGGAGGAAAGCCGAACTCGTCGAGGGCACGATGACCACCCTCGGGGGTGAATTGGCTCAGCACACCGTATGGTTTATTGAACAAGATGACCATGACCTGCTTTTGATTGTTTTTAAATCACAAAAGTATACAAAATCCATAAACCATGCATCCTTAGGATGGAGATTTATGTTTTTTTCTCATAGTCTTTTCTGCATAAAATATATTTATGTACATTTGCCTCAGTTTTTTGAATTGATAAGTCAATGTCCAAGGATGTTATGAAAATAAGGAACTTCATAGTTTGTATTCTGATGGTTTTGACCGTGCCGTTGTCGGGACAAGTGGTTTCACAACCGATTGCGGAGGACTGGGAGTCTGGTGATTTTTCCTCCCTTTCATGGGAGCGTCCCGGCTCGCAGTATCGTTGGGAAATTACCAGCGAAGGAGCACATAGCGGCAGATACTGTGCCCGGAGCGGAAACTACTACACGCTGAATACAGAGTCGGTGATGCAGTTAGGGGTTTATTTGACAGAGAGTGGGAATCTTTCGTATTTCCGCAAGGTTTTCTCGGCTGAAGGTAGCGGTGGGTTCCTCTTCTGGCTGGACGGTGAACTGCGCGACTCGCTGGCGGGATATGTGGAGTGGAGCGAGTTCCAATGCCCTATCAGTTCGGGGTACCATGTGCTGAAGTTCTGCTATACAAAGAACCAGACGAAAAGCAAAGGGTCGGATTGCGTGTGGATAGACGACATACAGCTTCCGGATGGCATCATAGCCCAATTCAGTACGGATTCATGCGAGACACCGGGAAGACCGCAATCCTCAGTCCGCGGAAACGAGGTGACGCTCTCGTGGAACAGCGCCTACCATGCTGAAGAAATCCTGCTCCTTGATGATGTGGAAGGACATCCATACGGGGCTGTTAATTCACCCGGCACACTGGGATGGCACTATATCGATGGCGACGGAGCACCCACGGCTCCCTTCAGTGTTTTGAGTTTCCCTAATGTAGGCTCACCGATGGCCTTTGTTGTGCTGGACGACTATCTCCTCGCGGGGAACCAGTACAATACCACGGCACATTCGGGGCACCGGTTTTTCGGGAGCCCTTACCATCCGAATGTTGCCAATGATGACTGGATTGTAAGTCCTGAACTGGATTTCAGCGAACCGTTCACTTTCTCTTTTTTCGCCCGTAGCTTCGCAGACCGGTTCCCGGACGAGCAATTCGTGGCGGCTTATTCGATGACGGATACGAATGCCAGCAGTTTCATCCCCCTGCACAGTGGCCCTGTGACAACAGTTGCCGAGTGGAACGAATATTCCTTTTTGGTGCCTGCAGCGGCCAAATATGTAGCGGTACACTGCGTTTCGCATGACCAGTATGTGTTTTGTCTGGATGACCTCACCATACATGGCTATAGGACGAGCGGACATCTTTGTAATGTATATTGCGACGGGCTGCTGATTGCCTCAGGGATAACCGACTCTGTGTATGTTGACAGTCTCGCCACCGCAGGAGAACATTGTTATTCAATAACATACATCTGTGGAGGAGAGGAGTCGGCACATTCCGACACCGTATGTGTCCATATCGATGCCGCCCTGGCACCCGTGACTGTTTCGGAGGAAAGAGATTCCGCTCTTTATGAGTTGCTGTCCGAATGCAAAGATGTCAGCAACAGTCATATGGCCAATACGCTGGAAGAGATGCTGAGGTGGAATAAGTATCCGACTTATGATGTTTATACCCAACTTTTGCAATATTTCCAGGATTCCTTCCCAAATCTATGCGAGATAGACACTATTTTGGATGACACGCCCCATCCGGATTTGCATCACTCCATTTTCGCCATTCACATCAGCAATACGCTGGGACAGACCACTACAAAACCGGCTTTCCTCTATTCGTCAACGATGCACGGGTGGGAAACGGTGTGCTATTACATGGTGCTGCGTCTGGCTGACTATATTTTGAACAATGCGACAACCGACGTTGCTGTTCAGAGACTGTTAGACAGTGTTGACCTATACATCTGCCCGCTTGAGAACCCCGACGGGACCTATTATCTCACCAACGACCTGATTTTGAAAGATGGTGTCCATTCTATCTACCACAATTACAACGATGTGCAGCTGAATCGCAATTATCCATACCTGCCTGGGTTGGAGGGCGAAGCTAACATACAACCCGAGACGCAAGCCATCATCGACTGGGTCACGCCGATACATTTCGTGATGTCGGTCAACTTCCATTGCGGCGCCGAAATTGTGAACTACCCGTGGGATGCCTGGACGACCGCGCAGCGCTCCCATGCCGATGCCGACTGGTTTCGATACACGGGCCAGAACTACGCCTCGCTGTGCCAAGCGCAAGATACTGCCTATCTCTATGGCGATTACCGGGGCCGTTCGGTTATCGAAGGTGCCGACTGGAGCCCGCTTGTTGGCGGTCGGCAGGATTACATGACCTACTACCAACGTTGTCGTGAGGTGACCATAGAGATGAGCTACATACCGGTGATTACGGACACTTTGGTGTTGCCCACTTTCTGGAATAAGAACAAGGATGCTCTGCTGAGCTACGCGGTGGAGTGCAGCTATGGTTTCTGGGGCACGGTTACCGATGCGATCACCCACGAACCCATTGAGGCCATGATAAAAGTGCTGAATCACGACCGGTTCCACTCCGAAGTGTTTTCTCATTTGCCATTAGGAGTTTATCATCGTCCGATCATGGCGGGCACATACACAATTGAGGTTTCGGCGCCTTGTTATCAGACAGCTACTTTCACGGTCACCACCCGTCCGGGTGTGGGTGTGCGGTGCGATGTTGCCCTTCAGCCACAGGCTGTTGAGCCCGTGGCTTTCGACCAGTACATCTTGCCCGGAATGCAGACGACCTTGGTCGCGTTGGCGCAAAATGATGTGTATTGGTACGATTCTGACACCGCGTCTCAGGCCATTGCCGTGGGGAATTATTACACTACGCCGGTGCTTTTTGACACGACAACTTATTTTCTGGAAGAACACTATCAAGATGACACGCTTCTATGTGTGAGTCCGCGCAGTGCCGTCACGGTGTTTGTTCTTGAAAACATTTCAGTCCCTGAATACGGTGAAAGCTCGGAGCTGAAGGTTTACCCGAATCCCACCGGCAATTATTTGAAAGTGGAAACGGGTGGAGAGGCCATACGAAAGGTATCCATCTATGATATCGACGGGAAACTTGTATTGACAAAGCGGGTTTCCGCTTCGGCTGTTCTGGATGTCACGACGTTGAAGCCTGGGAGCTATTTCCTGCGTGTGGAGTATGCTGATGGAAATTGGCACGGCGCGAAGTTCGTTAGGATTGAAGGCAAGTAAAAGAAACGAGAGAGGGCCGGCATTGCCGGCCCTCTTTTTTTAGTGGTACCTGATTGATACGGTGTTGCTATTACAGTATTTCGTAACTCCGTTTCACAAACTCGCTCAGCTTCTCGCCAGTGAGGATGTTCTGCGAGAGCAGGGCAAGGTCGATCATTTGCTGTACCAGCTTGCTACGCTTCTTTTCATCGGTTTCATCCAAAATACGCGATGCCAACGGATGGTTGCCGTTCACCACGATGTTGTAGTGCTCGAAACCGCCGTACATACCCTGTTGTCCCGACACTTTTTCCATGTCCTTGAAACGGCGCATGAATTCGTTCTGCGTGATGATCACCGGCAGGTCGGTTTCGCTCAAGCTCTCCACCATCACGGTGTATTTGCTCTTGTCAATGTCCTTGTCGAAAAACTCTTTCAAGTTCTTTTGCTGCTCGTCGGACAGCTTTGACGGGGAAACCTCGTCTTTCTTTTCAATCAGTTTCTCAATCACATCGGCATCCACACGCGTGAAGCGCATCTTCTCGTTTTTCTGCTCCAGCATGTTGATGGCGTGAGCGTCCAAGAAACCGTCCATCAGCAGCACATCGTAGCCTTTTTCCTTGGCGGCTTGGATGTAAAGATGCTGTTCGTCGGTGTTGGCAGCATACAACAGAATTACCATGTCGTCCTTGTTGGTCTGCAGAGCGCTCACCAGATTGCGGTATTCTTCAATCGTATAATATTTACCATCAGTGTTTTTCAGCAGATAGAAATCCTTGATCTTGTCATAGAATTTCTCATCCGTCAAAGAACCGTATTGAAGGAACACTTTCAACTCGTCCCATTTCTTCTCAAAATCCTCGCGGTTTTCCTTGAACATGGATTCCAATTTCTCGGCCACCTTCTTGCTGATATAGGTGGAGATTTTCTTGACATTGGAATCTGATTGCAGATAAGAACGCGACACATTCAGTGGGATATCTGGCGAGTCGATGACGCCGTGCAACAGGGTCATGAATTCCGGGATGATGCCCTCCAGTTCATCGGTGATATAGACTTGGTTACAATAGAGTTGCACACGGTTTTTCTTCAGGTCGAGCTGGTTCTTCACCTTCGGGAAATAAAGAACACCGGTGAGATTGAAGGGATAATCCACATTGAGGTGGATTTGGAACATCGGATCCTCGAAGTTCATCGGATAGAGCTCGTGGTAGAACTTCTTGTAGTCCTCATCAGTGAGGGAAGAGGGTGATTTCTGCCAAATCGGGTCTGTGTCGTTGATGATGCGCGGCACTTGCACGGCCTCTTCCTTCGGCTCTTCCTGCTTTTCGTCTTTGTTGTCGGTGTTTTCATCCATGGGCTTGGGCTCGGGTTTGCGCCATTCGGTCTTGTTGCCGCAACGGATGGGGATGGGCAGGAAACGGCAGTATTTGGTCAAAAGCGACACAATTTTGTTCTCATCCAGAAACTCCTGCGCGTCATCGGCGATGTGCAGCACAATTTCAGTGCCGCGCTCGCTTTTGTCAATCTCTTCCATGGTAAACTCGGTGGAACCGTCGCAGCTCCATTTCACGGCCTTGGCGTCGGTGTGCGACTTGGTGAGGATGTCCACTCTGTCGGCCACCATGAAGGAGGAGTAGAAGCCCAGCCCGAAATGGCCGATGATGTTGGCAGCATCTTGTCCCTTGTATTTGGAGAGGAAGTCTTCTGCACCGGAAAAAGCAATCTGGTTGATATACTTGTCCACCTCTTCAGCGCTCATGCCGATGCCATGGTCGATGACGCGGATGGTTTTGTCATCCTTGTTTACCTTGACTTCGATGGTGAGGTCACCCAGCTCGCTGTCGGTCTTGCCCAGCGTGGCCAGTGTCTTGATTTTCTGGGTGGCATCCACAGCGTTGGAAATCAGTTCTCTAAGGAATATTTCATGGTCGGAGTATAAGAATTTCTTGATTACCGGAAAGATGTTCTCGGTTTTGACATTGATATTACCTGTTTGCATAAATATGGTTATTAATAATTTGGTTTTAAAAATAGAATTGAAAAAACATTCAGTTAACTGCAAAATTTATGCCAAAGACTGAGACTGACAAATTGGCGTTTTTCAATGAGGAGCTAACTCCCCTTCTTAAAAAGAAGGGGAGTCTTGGCGCGTCCGCTTCTAGATGTTGAAGATTTTCCGAATCAGCATGGAGGGATAGCCGTATAGGATAGCGGCGAAGCAGAAAAAGGTGTTCAGGATGCTGATGCGGGTGAAGTCCTTGCCCGGGCGGAAAAAGGATACTCTTTCCTCTTGCGGCGGGTAATAGACTTTGATGGGGATGGGGATGATGGAAATGTTACGCCAGGCGGAGCGTACGAGCATTTCCAGCTCGGCTTCGTAGCGCGAGGTGATCAGCCGCATTTTGCCCATTTTGCGCAACGGATAGAGACGGTAACCGGTTTGCGTGTCAGGCAGTTTTTTGCCAGTCTGCACGGTGAACCAGAAATTGGAGAACTTGTTGGCGAAGGTGTTCTTCTGCGGCATGTTGTCGTGCTTCAGCCCGCGACTGCCGATGAGCAGTGCGTCCGGATGCTCCGCAATGGTCTGGACAAACGCAGGGATGTCGTCAGCGTAGTGCTGCCCGTCGGAGTCCAGGGTGATGGCATAGCGGAAGCCGAGTTTCAGCGCTTCGCGGAACCCCGTGACCAGTGCGGTGCCTTTACCTTTGTTGGGCTGGTAAGCGATGACATGAACCGGTGTGACACACTGGCGCACAAGTTCCTCCGTGCCGTCGGTCGGTCCGTCGCACACTACCAAAATATCATCGCAATGTTCAGAAACAGAACGGATTACATCTATGATAGTCCCCGCATTGTTGTAGGTGGGGATGATGACGCAGATGCCCAAGTCCTTTAATCTGTTTCGGATTTCTTCCATTATTTCACACCCATTTGTAAACTCATCTTGGAAAAGGTCACATCTTCGTCATCCACCAGCACTTTTACTGCAAACAGTTCATCTTCCGTCTTGTCCCAGGTCAGTCGATAATGGATTTCCGGATGCTCAACGGGGCGGATGATTTGGATAAACTTCACGTTTTTGGCCCGTTTCAGATTGTATTCCTCCTGCATCAGATGGGAGAAGAGGTCCACGGCCATTTGGACAATGCATACACCAGGTGTGATGGCATCATTGGGAAAATGTCCCGAATAGATGGGATGATTTCGGTTGAGCCGGATAGAAAAATCGGCCTGGTTGTCTGTTTTATTTTCAGTAACGATGGAAAACAAATTATCCTGGAACATGATAGAATCTATTTGAAAAGGGAATCCGAAAGGGTGGCGTTGGTTTTCTTGTCGGAGAAGGTGATGGTGGTGACATCGCCGTTCGTTTCAGTCAGCATCACTTTGTCAGCCAAGAAAGTGCTGTTGTTCAATGTGATGGAGATGCTTTTGTAGTATGCTTTGATTTTCTTGTTGACAGTAGTGAGTACCACAACATATTGTCCGCCTTTGTTTTTATAATACCGTGTGCTGAAATCAGCATTCTCCTTCAGGAAACTGCCGTTGATGGTGTTGATGATCATGTTGCCCATCTCGCTGAGCATCTTGTTCGGATTGCTGGTTGTTCCTTTTTCGGTTTTCAGCAGCACTTTGCCGTTGCTGAAGATAACGGTCATAGCTTTGGGTGAGGTGTATTCCCAGCGCAACTGTTTGGGTGACTTGTAGTTCAGCTTTCCTTTCTGCACCACCTTGTCGGTGAAAAGGGATGAGGATTTCTCTTGGGTGAAGTTGGCTGACAGGGATGTCAGCTGTTTGTGCGCCTTCCCGATGGAGTTTACCAAGGCGGTCCTATTATCGCCGATGACCTCCATACCATGGCTGCCTTGCGCGTACACAGCGCAAGTGGTCAGGATTATGAAGAAAATGAAGACAAGTTTTTTCATAGGAATAATAAAGTTGAAATCGCAATGAGTAAAGAAGCGAAAATGCTTGTGTCGTTTAAATTGAATCGGCAAATGTAGTTTTTTTTTGTCAAGTTCTGCTGCCGAAGGCAGATCCCATTTTGGGCAACACCCCACGGAAGTGTGGGGGCACAGGAGCCTACATATCCTCACCTACTTCACGATAAAAAACACGCCAATCATCACGATCACCACGCCAATCCAGCGGGTGAGGGGCACGGCCTCGTGAAAGAAGAAGTAGGCGGCCAGCAGCCCGATGATGTAGCTGATGGACAGCAGCGGGTAGGCCACACTGAACTGGTAGTGCTTGAGCACATACATCCACACGAGCATGGCGGCTAGCGCGCAGATACCCGACGCTGCGAACTGCCAGGTGGTGAACACGGTTTTGAAGTAGGCCCATGACCAGCTGAACTTGCCGAAGAGCTCCACGGAGATTTTCAGCAAACTTTGTGCGGCTACCAGCAGCACCGATTGTACGATGATAAGGACAATTAGCAGGAACATGATGAAAGAAGTACTAATGAATGGTCTTTGTTATGGAAATGATTGTGTACTAAAATGAATTTGGGCGCGGTTGCTTCCGTTTCCGGCTGGTACATCAGATGGGCGGGAATCATACGCTCGTGCAGGCATGTGGCACCGACCATCACGCCGAAGGCGGAGGCGCAGAACGACTCGCCGAAAATGTGCTTGTACCAGACGACTGGTGTGTCAGGGCACAACGCTTTCTTGAAATCCAGATAGATGCGGTCATTGTCTTGGTCACCGCTCAGTCCTAACACCACAGCGGAGAGGTCTCCGGCGGTCAGCCCGGCCTTCTGAAGCAAGCACTCGGCGGCGGTGCGAAGTTCGTCAATAGTGGGTTCGTAAAGCATGTCCATTCCGGCAAATCGGCAGAGGGTGTCGTTGTCTGATTTGTCGGTGAGCAGCATATTTAACGAGCAGCTGCCGGAAAGCGAGCCGGGTGTGTCGGCTTTGCGGAGCGTGTCAGGGCTCACATCGCCATTCTTCCAATAGCCGATTTTACCCAGCATTTTGAAGTATTCGGTCGTCATCTCGTCGTGACCGCCCACCAGCGCGCTGCGGATGGCACCGGCACGCATTTGGAGGCAGGCGTCGAGCAGACTGCTGTCGAAAGAGGTGCCGCGATGCGAGTAGGTGCAGTTGTAACCGTGGCATTTGAGGTGTTGGGCCACTTGCGAGCTGATGGTGTTGTGGGTGGATTGCATGAAGTAGGTGGGCTGCAGGAAATCCTCCTGGTTGTCTATCATGGCGGAGAGGAACTTCTCTGTGTTGGCGATGCATCCCAAACCGGTGCCGGTGATGATGGCATCGGGGATCTCATGCTGTCCAAGAGCTTCCACTGCGGTGACAACGGAGCGTTTCAGCAACCGTCCCATCCGTCGGGCTGCCATAGGGGAGAAGTACTTGCTGTAGTCGGGCTCCAAACTCTCGTTGTATGCCTGTGCAGGCATGTTGGGACTCAGGAACCACTCGTTGCTTAATGGTTGTTGGAGCGAGATGTGAGCAGCGGATTGGATGAAACAGTCGCGTGCTCCGGAGGCCGGCTCGTGAGCAATGTTTTCCGAGTCCAATGCCGAGAAGATGCAGGAGGAGTCGTTGCCTCCGAACCCGAACGAGTTGGTGAGAATGTGCTTGAGGGTCACATTTTCGATAACGTGATCCACAGGGCGGAAATTGTGTCCTTCAATGGGAGTCTTATAGCCGAGGTTGGCAGGGATGAAGTGGTGGGTGAGGGCAAGGATGGAGATGATGCTCTCCACGCCTCCGGCGGCGCTGGTCGTGTGGCCGGTGTAGGATTTTGTGGAGGAAACGGGCGGCATCTGGTCGCCGAAGATGCGCATCATGGCGATGCCTTCGCACTCGTCGTTGTTGCCGGTGCCGGTGCCATGCGCATTGATGTAGTCAATGTCTCCAGGCTGCAGACCGCTGTTTTCAAGAGCCTGTTGCATAGCTAGATAAGCGCCTTCGCCGTTGGGCGAAGTGGCGGTTTGGTGGAAGGCGTCGCAGGCGTTGCCATAGCCCGAGAGTTTGCAGATGGCGCGTGCGTGGCGCTGGCGTGCGTGCGCTTCGGTCTCCATGACCAGGTATGCTGCGCCCTCGCCCAGGTTCAGTCCGTGACGGTCGGCATCGAACGGTCGGCAGGGCTCCTTGTCTAAGATCATCAAGGTGTTGAAACCGTTGATGTGAAATTTGGACAAACACTCCGTGCCACCCACCACAGCGATGTCCACGCGCCCCTCCTTGATGAGGTTTGCGCCGAGGATGATGGCGTTGGCGGCGGAGGAACAGGCGGTGGAAATGGTGGTGATGAGGTCGAAATGACCGCCGAACTGCTTGGCCATGATGTCGGTGCAGGCGCCGCAGTCGTGCATGGCGATGTATTCGTTGCGGCTGTTGTTGTTCAGAAAGTCGTAGTAATATTGCTCGCTCTTCTCCATACCACCCACGGTGTTGCCGGAAATGAACGCGATGCGCAGTCCTTCGGAGCCGTCAAGCCGGGCATCCTCCAACGCTTCCTTCAGGGCCACACGCCCCAAAAGCGACGTGCGGGTGATGATACTATCATCTTGATACTGAATGAGTTCTTTCAGTTGCTCATCACTGTATTCCACTTCACCCGAAGGCAAGTCGCTGTGCTTGGTGTGGATATGTCGGATGGGGCCGATGACTTTCTGCCCGGCCCGCAGTTTCTTCAGCGTTTCCTCTTTCCCAGCTCCCAGTGAACTGATGATGCCGGTTCCGGTGATGACTATGTTGTCCTTGTTCGCCATAGTGAAATTTCTCTCTGTCGAATATTGGTATTAGAATCGTTTGTGTTTTTTCAAGAAGTTCTTCTTGATGTTGGAATAGGTAAGATATTCGTAGTTGCCAGCTTCGTCCAGCACCTCGGCCAACTGATTGAGGGTGACATCCATCTTCTTCTTGTAATGCAATACATCCACGGAGAAGTTGCGCCATGCATCGGCGGCTTTCACGAGGTTTTCGGCGCTCGTCGTAAGCGACTCATCCTGGAAGAGTTCCGCGCAATGCGAGATGAAACGGGAGTACAGGTAGCGGTAGCCCGATCCGCCGGTGCCGGCTCTTTCAAGAAGCCTGTAGTAATTGTACAGGGCATCCTCGATTTGTTCGAGCGTGTATTTTTTCTCCCATTTCCGGACCTGTTTGGCCATGTAGTGGATGCCCTTGGCTCCGAAATACGGGAATGGAATTCCCACCATGTTGTAGCAGGCGTCCTTGAGTCCTTGCCAGCAGGCAGGACGATAGTCGAAGTTGCGGAATTTCTCCGGGTCGGGTTTGTCGAAATAGAACAAGCGTCCGTGCGGTGTATGCGGCCCGGGCATAAAGCGCGTGATACGCAGGTCCACATCGTCAATGTAGGTGTAGTCGTCGTTGGGCAGTTTCATCTCGGAATCGGCCACTTTGTAGGTGTCTCCATCTCGACCGATGATGACCATGTTGTGCCCATTGAAGTTCATCTTGTCGGGCGTGAACGGTGCCATATAGGGGATGTGGAAGATGTTAGTCACCAACGTGACCGGAATGTCGCGGTCCACGAGTTCCGCCAAGGTGGACATGGCCTTGTCCTTGTCGTCGCCGAAGGTCATTTCATGATAAGACAAGCCCAAACGGCGGGATGCATTGCGGTATATTTCAGATGGCTTGCTTCGCAAAATCAGCAATGGTAGCCCGTCTAATTTCAGCCAAGGGAAAAACAGCAGGTACATGCCACTGCCGATGCCGAAGACCATCTCTTCGGTAATGTCAATGCCATAATATTTCATCGTGTTCACGAAACTGCCGGTTTCGCAATGAATTCGTCTATTGTTGGGAAAATTCTCAATCATAAACTATATTGTTATGGGTTAAATTGTTGTCAAAACTGCTTTTAAAGAGGTGTAAATGGTGGATTCTGATTTCATGGAGGCTGAAATGCTCCAAGATGCTTCTTCCTGATGCAAGGTCAGGGTCACGAGGACGGTTGCCGGTTGCGTCATCGCCACAGGTGTCAGGAATTTGCACTGCTTGATTTCGCTGTAAACAAGCGTTTTTTCCGTAGCCAGAGCTGTTTCGGCGATTTCTTTGAATATTTGCAGGATGCACACGCCCGGCAGAACCGGCATTTCCGGAAAATGTCCCTTGAAAATGGGATGTGTGTCCGTGATTCGCAGTGTAAAAGTACTGGAATTTTCTGATTTTTCAGAATTTACGATTTGATATAGGTTGTCTTTCAGCAGCATAGATCAGTTTAAGGATAATACATCGAAGTCGCCTTCCGCCAAAATCCGGTTCTCGGTATAGGCCACCATGTGGATGGTACTGAAGGTGGAAGAGTAGTAGCCCACATCCAACTTGGAATAGATGCGCTCGCCCAGCATCGGCGTGTCCGACACGACCATGTTTTTGATTTTGCAAAGATAACCTTTCGTGATTTCCATGTCCGTCTTTTTCAGGATCACTTTCTCACGGTAGGAAAACCAGATGTACCCCGACTGGGTCAGAAATTCGATGATGCCGATGTCTAACAGTCGTCCCTCTTCCGTAAGAATCAGGTCGGGCGTGATGAGCAGTGACGAGTATTGCGAGTCCTCGATGGTGCCGTAAAAGGTGTCCACAAAGACCATGGGCGACCGTTGCGGGAGAAATGGGAGCAGTTGTGTGCCGGTTACTATAGGTTTGTCGGGGATAATCATCAGTTCATTTCTTTTTTCTTGGTTAAAACGGCTATGATAAAGCAGATGATGGCAAATGCCAGCAATAGGAGGCATTTGGGCAGGAAGGCGGTGAAGCCGCTGCCGCGGAGCAGAATGTCATAGAATGAGTCGATGCCCCAGTTCAGGGGTGATATCTTGCAGAGGGCTTCCAGAAATCCAGGCATCAGGAAGGAGGGTACCCAGATGCCGCCGATGGCGGAAAGGATGACCACGGATACTGCACCAAAGGTGGCGGCCTGCTGGTGCGTGGTGGCAAAGGCGCTGATAAGCATGCCGAAGCCGATGGCGGCCAATGCTGCGCATACGATGACAAACAGACATTCCCACAAATGTCCAGCTAAGCTGAAAGCGGGCAGTCCTAAATGCGGGAACAGCCAGATGCCCATGGAGATGATAAGGAAGAATTGCAACAAACAGACTGCCAGATAGATAACCAGCTTGCTCAATAGATAGGTGGCGTAGGAGCACGGGGTGGTCATTAGGCGGGTGAAACTGCCGTCTTGCCGCTCCTTGATGACATTTCCGGAGAAGGAAATGACGATGAAGAAGATGGCAAACAAGGTCCATGCGGGCACATTGTGGGTGGCAGCGTTGAAATTGTCGGTCTCTTGCTCGTTACCCGCGATGACCTCTTGCAAATCGACGGTGGGCAGGCTGTCCAGATTGACGGAGCCGGAATCTTGGCGCGTGGCGGCGCACAGGGCCTCGGATACGGCTGCCAGTGCAATTTCATGTTCCACTTGCAAGGTGGCCTCCCGGATGTAGCTGGTCAACGTTTGGCGGAAAGTGCGTTCCGTAGTGGGGTCGATGTAGAGACTGATGCGGATTTCGGCCTCATTCACTTCGCTCGTGTCGGCCTTGTCGGGCTGGCAGGCGTTCTGAATGATGATTTCGGCGTTGTCGCGCAGTCGCAGGGTTGTGCTGTCGGGGATGTAGATGCCCACGAGGTATTTGCCTTGTTGGACGAGCTCGCGCAGATGTTCTTCGGTCATGTCGGCTTCCACATCTTTGGCGAGTGTCACCTCAAAGAGTGACTCGTCTTGCAGCTCGCGGGTGATGGTGATGCCAACGGTGTCCTGGTCGCGGTCGGCGATGAGCAGGGCGAGGTGCTTGTCCGTGTTGTGGCTGAACGCGCCCTCCTGCATGCCGGTCATCACAAGCACCAGGGCCATGGGCATGAGAAACATGAACAGCAGCCCGGCCTTGTCGCGGATGAGCAGCAGAAAATCTTTATAAAGAAGGGCTAAGAATCTGGACATGGCACACTAATTTCGTAACGATTTTCCGGTTAGCTGAAGGTAAACGCCTTCCAGGTTGGTGCAGCCAGCACAGGATGCAATCAGGGCGTCGGGCGTGTCCTCGGCAATCATTTTGCCGTGGTCGATGATGCCCACGCGGGTGCAGAAATGCTGGGCTTCGTCCATGTCGTGGGAGGTGTACAGGATAGTGGTGCCCTCGCGGTTCAGTTGCCGCAAGTTGTCCAGGATCAGCGCTTTGGTCTGCACATCGATACCTACGGTGGGTTCGTCGAGCATCAGCAGGCGCGGCTCGTGCAAGATGCCGGCAATGATGTTGATGCTCCGTTTCATGCCTCCGGAGTAGGTTTTGACGGGCTTCTTGGCCGCCGAAGCCAGCCCGAAAAGGTCCAGCAAACGGTTGATGCGCTGTTTGAGCAGGTTCTTGGGCAGTTTGTACATGGCACCGAAGACCTTGAGATTTTCCAAGGCGGTGAGCTCCGGAAAGAGGGCGATGTTCTGCGGCACCACGCCGATGTTCTCGCGGATGAACCGACGGTTCTGCGTCAGCGGTTTCCCAAGCACACGGACCTCTCCCGAATCAGGCTCCAGCAGACCGGCCAGAATGTTCACCGTAGTTGTTTTGCCGGTGCCGTTCGGCCCGAGGAATCCGAATATCTCCCCCGGAAGTATGGACATGTCCAGCCCCTGCAGCACGGGTTGCTCCATGCTGTGGTACTTTTTCACCAACTGCGTGATTTGCAGGACCGGCTCCATGCTATAGCCCAAAAGAATTAGCCCTGATTATTTTGTTCTGTGCTCTTGGATGTACTCGGCCATCACCTTGACGGATTTGAAAATCTCCTTGCCTTCGTCAGCGTTGGCCAACTTGATGCCGTAGTTCTTCTCCATCAGCACAATCAGTTCCAGCGCGTCAATGGAATCCAGTCCGAGACCTTCGCCGAACAGGGGTGCGTTTTCGTCAATATCGGCAGGAGTCATGCCTTCCAGATTCAACACTTCAATAATCTCTTTTTTCAGTTCTAAAATCAGATCTTCCATGTTATAATGATTTAAATGATTAATTATCAACTTTAAAACTCTAATCTTTAATCTCTAATCTTTTAATCACCTTCATCCGTACATCACACTTTCCTTCATCATAATCGACCCATCCGCAAAGGATATGGGTGAGTTCTGGATTAGCCGCAAAAGTTTGTCTGACAATCTGTTCTGCGGATTCCTGTGAAAAATCCGGGAACACATAGAACGAGCTTTCGCCCCCAAGTTTATTCCGTATGGCGATTTCACCGGTGACGATGTTGGCCAGTGTATAGACAAACACCGCCGGGCTGGGGTAGTAGTTGTCAGCATCCTGGATGGTGGTCTGGTAGTGGCGGTCGTCATCCAGAGAGGAGGCACTGTTCATCAGCACCACGGCCCAGTCTGGTTTGACGGTCTCGCGGTCGATATCAATGTTGCGTAGCAGGATTTCCGCTGCGAGCGTGCCTGCCTTGCACAGGTTGTCCATCTTGAAGAATTTGGAATATTGCATCCCGATGGCGTGGTAGATGTCAGCCAGCCAGTTTTCGCATTGCGCGGTGCGGGTAACCAGGGTTTGTCCGTTGTCCACCACGTTGTCGTTGGTGATTTGACATTCGGAAATAACGGAAATGGGTGTTTTTTCCGATTGTTGTTGTAGAGACGCAAAATTTTGCGTCTCTACAGACGTAATATGATTTTGAAAATTTTCCAACAACAATGCCGCATTGCTGCCCCCGAATCCGGAAATCAATTTCATGAACGCGTTTCCGCGCACTGGTTGTGTCTGCAGGGCCACATTGACCGTGTTCACCGTGCCCGGGGTGTCGGTTCCCAGTGTGCCGATGACGGTATGGTTCTTGATGGCCTGGTGCGACAGGATGGTTTCCAGCACACCGGCGGCGCCCAGCGTGTGGCCGAAATAACCTTTCATACTGTTGACTGGCGTGTCTTGAAGTCCGGCGCGGGTGACAGCCACCGATTCCATGTCGTCGTTGTATGGCGTAGCGGTGCCGTGGGCATTGATGAAGGCAATATTGTCGGGGTTGAAGCCGTGAGTGGCCTTTTGGATAGCCCGAAACAGGCCTTCGCCCGTGCGTGAGGGACCGGAGATGTGGTTGGCGTCGTTGTTGATGGCTCCGGCGCGCAGTATCAGGGTGTTGTCGGGTAGCGTGGTGCTTTCGTCGCCTATGGTATAGACGATGGCGGCAGCGGCCTCTCCGAGGTTCAAGCCGCACCGGTTGCCGTCAAAGGGCTTGCAGCGCTCCTTGGACAGGGCTTTGAACGACTGGAATCCGGAGATGATGAACTTGGACAGTGTCTCTGCCCCGATGACCACCGCATACTTGTATCCGCCGTAGCGAAGTTGGTTGGCGGCGGCAATCTGTGCGGCGCAGCCTGAAATGCAGGCGTTGCTGACCACAATCGGAGTGTTGGGATTGTCGAAAAACTCGGCGATGATTTGTGCGGAACGCCACAGATAGGGCCGCTCAGGCTCGTATGTGTTTTGTTCCAGCAAATCCACATTTCCTTTGGTGGTGGAAAGAATGAAGATGACATTGTCGCGGTCGGCGGCGATGTTTGCCTCCTCAATGGCCTGGTTGGCGGCGAGGATGGCGGCCTTCTCCATCTTGGTGTATCCTCCAATACCGAAATCCACAAGAGCACTGAACGCATTGTTGAGACGCTCCTCGTCGAAAAGGGAGATGAAACAGGGCTCAGGCAAGCCGAAAGCATGCTCATAGTATTGCAGACGGCTTTCCCCACGAAGCACGGCCTCGTAATTGCCGTGACTGGTCATGGCAAGCGGGGAAATGATGCTGTCTCCAATGCTGTAAATCATATACTTACGTGAAAAATACACCTATTTTATAATAGGGCGCAAATATACAAAAAAAGCGGTATCTTTGTCGCCGTAATACAGATGATTATGAAACGAATCTTTTCCCTTGTCGCCGGAATCCCTTTAATAGCCGCAGCAGCCCTGTTGTTGGCATCGTGTTCAAAACAGTGTGCGTGTCACAAAGTGACACACTATGTCAATTACAGCACCAATCAGGATTATAATGAAACGGTTTCATCGGAATCCTCATGCAGTAGCTTGGATGGCGAATTCTTCCACGAGGATGCGTACGGCAATACTATCAGCGTGGATGTAGTGAGTTGTCACGAAATCTAACAGTGTTTCTATAGAATCCCGTTTATCGCTTTCCATTCTTTGTAGAACTCCGGTACCTGCCAATACAGGTTGTAATTGCGGTCAAGGAACACCTGAACGGTGTGTCCGGTTACCATCAATTCATCAGTTTCCGCATCGCGGATTTCATAATCGAACACGATCTTGGCGGAATCCGTGTTCCGGTATGTGCATTTGACTTTTATCCGGCTCTGGTAGCGGACGGCCTTCTTGTAGTTGAACTTCAACTCCACCAACGGGGCGTAAAACCCCATCTCGTACATGTGGAGATATTCCAACTGGTAGGTTTTACCAAACAGCTCCCGGGCATCTTCAAAATACAGGGCATAATTTCCGTGCCATACAATGCCCATGGAATCCACTTCGCTGAAACGGACATCCACGATTTTTTCTACTTGTAATATTTTATTGTTGTTTTCCATAAAAAATCGTTTTTCGGTGACATTATGAAGAGACGTCACAATGTGGCGTCTCTACGCCTATTCACCTATCAATTCTCCACTACGAAAACCTTCATGTCGCACTGCGCGACGGGTTGCTCTTCGCATACGATTTCGGCGTGTACGATGATGGCTTCAAACACAGAGGATTGCACAGTGACGGTAGTTTTGATAGTCTTGCCTGCAGGTGGCAACTGGGCGTATTCGAAATTGTTGACCGAACCGATGACACCAATGCGCACAGGCTTGTCCTGATTTAGCCATCCGATACGGGTAGCGCAGGTCTGGGCGATATTCTCAATCATCCCGGCTGGGGTGAAACAGCTGTTCTCGACGAGAATGTGGTCGGAAGGAATTGTGAAGTCAGTCGCCACAACTTCTTCGTTGCACAGCAGCAGGTTGTCCACTAACACAAAAGGCGGACGTTGCGGGATGTACGGAGCGACGGGAATAGGGAACATGATGACCGTTATTTCAAACTACACTCCATGATACTGTGGCCGCCGATACCCAGATCTTCGTGCAGCACATCGACTTTCAGTCCGGCCGCTTCCACACAGCGGGCCATGTCGCCGGAATAATACATCTTGCTGTTGCCGTTGGCGATGGCGGTGAAATAGACACTGATTTGCGCCAGACAGTAGGATGCTGTTTCAAAACGCTGGAGATCCCAGAACGTTTCCATGATGTACAGTTTGCTGTTAGCATTCATGGACTTGGCTGCGCGTGTCAGGATGCTGGTTACCTCTTCTTCCGAGAAACAGTCCAAGAACTGGCTCATCCAGATGGCGTCAAACCCCTCTGGGAACGGGACAGTGCGGTCAAGCAGGTTGCAGCCGTGGCCGTGGATACGGTCGGCACCCTCCAATCCTTTGGTCTGCTCGCGCATCATCTCCAGCTGCTGCGGCAGGTCCATGATGGTGACGTTCACGTCGGCATCATATTTCACACACTGTGTGGCCCAGCGTCCGGTGTTGCCCCCAACATCCAGCAGCGTCTTGGGGTGGTTCTTGAACACAATCTCCAACGCTTGGGCAAAGGAGTTGTCCGAATAGAAATGGTCGAAACCGAACCAGCTTTTTTGCACTTGCGGAGGCAGTTGCGAGAGCCCTTCGTAAACTGTGGGCCAGTCGCCGAACACTTTCAATCCCTCAGGCTTGCCGTTAAGCAACGCCTCTTCCAAATGGAACATGCCCAGATAGTTGACATCGTGGTTGAAGTCCATGTTCACCCGGACAGACTCGTTGTTGAGCAGGAACCAGCCGGCTTTGGAGAGGAAGAACCGGTCGTCGCGAACATGGACCGTGCCGATGGTTAGCGAGGACTCCAGCAGCACTTTCGCGCTGTAGAGCGACAGGTTGGCGGCCTTGGCCACCTCTTCCATGGTCATGCCGTCTTTATGCTCATTCAACATGCTGAA
>Ga0310696_10003395_pt1 | contig 19918 bp, 17 predicted proteins | sample AusTroGonzalo_MG_4_FD_203885 | JGI IMG/M metagenome (GOLD analysis project Ga0310696, IMG submission 203885) | Bovine rumen microbial communities from tropical cattle in Woodstock, Queensland, Australia - Gonzalo_02 (v2) (version 2) | ecosystem: Host-associated > Mammals > Digestive system >... | reverse complement strand
ACATGACCATCCTGTACGGTGGCTCCTGCAAGCCTTCCAACGCCAAGGAACTCTTCGCGGAGAAGGACATCGACGGTGGCCTCATCGGCGGTGCCGCCCTCAAGGCCGACGACTTCCTGGGAATTGCGACCAGCTTCTAGGGGCTTGTCCCATCCTGCAATCAATGCCCTGCCTGTTGAAGGCGGGGCATTTTTGGTTTGTAGGGAAAACAAGAAAACCGGCCTTCAAGCAAGCTTGGAGAACCGGTTTCTTGACGTGTACTAAAACCTAAACCTACTATATAGATGCAGAAAAAAAAGAAACGTTGCAGATTTTTAAAAAAATTTGCAACGTTTATCAACTTTTTGGGGAAGGAGGAAACTACTTGGCAGCTTCGACGGAAACTTTGCGGAATTCCTTGAGGTCTTTAATCAGTTCCAGGGCAGCCTTGCGGGCACGGGCACCGGCGGCTTTGTTACCTTTCACGACCTGGGCTTCGGCGTTCTTGGCGAATTCTGCACAAGTAGCATTGATTTTTTCAACAAGCTCTTTCATAATGGTTGATTGATTATAATTGGTTTATATATAAGTTCGTACAATTCGGGTGCAAGGTAACCAAAAAAAATCAAAAACCAAATAGAAAATGCAGAAAAAATTACATTTCAGGCCCTTTCAGGGCATTTTTTTCCTCATTTTGACTTTTTTCTGAGGAATTATTGGATTTCGGTTTGGCGTTCACCGTATTCATGGCCCGCTGGACGCCAATGGTGGAAATATCCTTGATGCCCTGGATGATGCGGGCGGCCAGGTCCGGGATCTGGGCCTTCTCTTCCGCGGAAAGGGGCCCCAGGACAAAGTCGATCTGGCCTCCGCGGCTGAAGTCATTGCCAATGCCCACGCGGATGCGGATCCACTGCTCGCTCTCCAGCATATAGGTGATGTTCTCCAGGCCGTTGTGCCCGCCGCAGGAACCGCTGGGGCGCATCCGGATGGTGCCGAAGGGGAGGTTCAGGTCGTCGGAGATGACGATGAGGTTTTCCAGCGGGAGGTTCAGTTTCTGCAGCCAGTAGCGGACGGCGTTGCCGCTCAGGTTCATGTAGGTGGAGGGTTTCAGCAGGGTGAAGTGCCGCCCCTTGAACGAAATCTCCGCCACATCCCCGTAGCGCTGGGTACTAAAAAGGACATTGGATGCCTGAGCCCAGGCATCCAATATCATAAATCCCATGTTGTGCCGGGTGGAGGCGTATTCCGCCCCGATATTCCCCAGCCCTGCAACAAGGTAGTTCATCCTTAAGCGTTCTTGGCAGCTTCGGCAGCGGCCTGCTGCATGGCACGGGTGGTCTTGACAGAGCAGATGATGGTGTTCTTGTCGGACAGGATCTGGAGACCTTCCACCTTCACGTCGCCGGCAACCATACGCTTGTCCAGCTCCAGGGGAGTCACATCCAGTTCGAGCTCGTCCGGGAGGTCCTTCATCAGGGCGCACACCTTCAGGCTGCGGGCGCTCTGGGTGAACTTACCACCAGCCTGGACACCCTTCGGGTGGCCGGTGAGCTTAAGGGGAACGTTGATGGCGATGGGCTTGGTCTCATTCACGGCCAGGAAGTCCGCGTGGAGGCAGTTGTCCTCTACCGGATGCCACTGGAACTCATGGGCGATGGCGGTGTACACCTTGCCACCCAGGTTGAGGTCCACGATATAGGAGGCGGGGGTATGGGTGATGCCCTTCAGCTCTTTCTCATTGACAGTGAAAAGGATGTTCTCCAGGCCCAGGCCGTAGAGATTGCAGGGAACGAGGCCCTGGCGGCGGAAAGCCTTGATGACGGCTTTGTTGCCTTTCTGACGGATTTCGCCGTTCAGCGCAAAATGCTTCATTGTTTTGTTTGTTTAAAATGTGTTACTCAGTGCTCTGTTTCAAGCACCCCATTGCACCAAAAAACCTTTGTGGCTTTTTTAAGCGCGCAAAGATACGAATAATTTTTTGATTCACAATGGCTAACCCCGCTTATTTCTGGGATGATGCGCCAGCACCACGCGGTGCCAGGTGGAGGTGTCGATGTGCGTATAGATTTCCGTCGTCAGGATGGACGCGTGCCCCAGCATTTCCTGGACGATCCGGAGGTCGGCGCCGTTCTCGATCAGATGCGTGGCAAAGGAATGGCGGAAGGTGTGCGGGGAGATCTCCTTCCGGATGCCGGCCGCCAGGGCCTGGTTTTTCACCAGTTTGAACAGGGACACCCGGCTGAGGGGCTTCCCGAAGCGGTTCAGGAACAGGATATCGTCGGCATTGTGGTCGGCCGGCTCCCCCCGGTCCTCCAGATAGGCCCCGATGGCATCCCGTGCCATCTCACCCAGGGGTACCAGCCGCTGTTTGTCGCCCTTGCCGGTCACGCGGATGAACCCGTCCTCCAGCCGGAGGTCCGAGATCCGCAGCCCCGCGGCCTCGCTCACGCGGAGGCCGCAGCCGTACAGCACTTCCAGGATGGCCCGGTCCCGCTTCCCGAAAGCGGCCTTCAGGTCCACGGAGGCGAGGATGTCCTCCACCTCCTGCACGCTGAGCACCTGGGGCAGGTATTTCCCCAGCTTGGGGGATTCCACCCGGTCGCAGGGGTTCTCCCGGATCTCGCCTTCGTCCAGGCACCAGTCGAAGAAGGAGCGGAGGGAACTCAGCAGGCGGGCGGCGCTGCGCTTGGAAAGCCCTTCCGCCGCCGCTTCCGACAGGTAACGCTCGATGTCGGCGGTGCCGATCTCCTTGACGGGGGTCCCCGCCCATTCCAGGAAACGGCTCACGTCATGACAATAGGATGCCACCGTGTTGGGTGACATCCTACGTTCGAACCTCAAATAATACCTGTAGTCCTTAATCACTTATAACGTCTTATATTTTTTTCCGTACAGAAGCATCTGGCCCAGGTAATCGTCCGTATAGACGGGGACATAGTCCGTGACGGTCCCGTCCGGGCCCAGCACCGGCTGGATCTCCGGGTTCACGAAGCCGCCGTACGGCTTCAGGTGCAGGGCCTCGTAGCGCTCCTTCACCTCCTTGTGGAGGTCCGGGTCGATGTGGACGGCGTATTGCTCGATGAGGGCCTTGCCGGCCTCGTAGTCGCCTTCGGACTTGATGCGCTGGATCTCCGCCAGGAGCCGGGCGAAGAGGGCGCGGAGCTTCTGGTAGTCCTTGATGACGAAATAGGTCTTGCCGTTCCGCACTTTCTTGACGATCACCTTGTCCGCGGCGCCCTGCTCCAGGCACCAGGAGGCGATGAGCTGGCGGTTCTGCATGTGGGCTTCCGTGTTGGGCCGGCCCAGTTCCACGCGCGTGAACTGCACCAGGAGGCCGTTGCGGATGTAGTTGTCGTATTCCGCCTTGTAGGCCTCCGGGTCCGGCATGATGCCCAGTTCCACCATCTTGGGATCCGCGGTGTAGTACAGGCCGAAGAGGTCGGCCCGGGCTTCCTCCAGGGCCGATGCATATTCGCCCATGGCGGTGGTGCTCACTCCGGGCAGGAGCTGGCCGGAACCGTGGCCCAGGCATTCGTGGAGGTCCGTATGGATCTCATCGGCCACCGTGCCCCACTTCTTGGCACGGGCGATCTCTTTTTCGTCCCAGGCGAATTCCGCCAGCGTGCTGGTGGGCATTTCCCGCGCGGCATAATCGTAGGTATGGGTGATGTTGGCGATGGTGACGCTCTTGGAACCGTGTTCCTTGCGGATCCAGTCCGCGTTGGGCAGGTTGATGCCGATGGGGGTGGAAGGATAGCTGTCGCCGGCCAGGCACACGGCGTTGATGACCTTGGCGGAGACGCCCTTCACGGTCTTCTTGCGGAAGCGCGGATCCACCGGCGAGTGGTCCTCGAACCACTGGGCGTTGGCGGACAGGGTTTCCGTGCGGGCCGAAGCCTCGAAGTCCTTGATGTTCACATACCCTTCCCAGGAGCCCTTGCGGCCCAGCGGGTCGTTGTAGTCTTCCACAAAGCCGTTGATGAAATCCACCGTGCCGATGGTGTCCTTCACCCATTCGATGTTGAAGGCGTCCCAGGTGCGGAGGTCGCCGGTCCGGTAGTAATCGATGAGCAGGCCCAGCGCCCGTTTCTGGATGTCGTTCTCCGCCACGGCGCGGGCCTTTTCCAGCTGCTCGCAGATTTTCTCCAGGGCGGGGGAGTAAATGCCGCCGACCTTCCAGGGCAGTTCCCGGACCTTGCCGTCCGCCCCTTTCACCACCTTGGTGTTGAGGCCGTAGGAAATGGGCTCCGGGTCCCTGGGGTCCACGATGCCGGAGTAATAGCGCTCGACCTCCTCCCGGCCCACGCCCTCATAGAAGTTGACGGCCGACTGCCGGACGATGTCCCCGCCGCTGGCCGTGGAGCGGCGCTGCGGGTAGATTTCCGGGTTGTAGATGATTTCCAGGAGTTGCTCATCCTGGATGTCGGCTGCCTCCAGCAGCGATGCGAAATACTCCCGGGGACAGGCGGGGAAGATCTTGTCCTCCGCATAGTGGTGATGGATGCCATTGGAGAAGAAGACGCGCTTGGCGTACGTCAGGAATTCCTGGTAGTCAGGTGTTTGCGTATCAATCCCGTCGCATTCCAGGATGGCTTCCAGGGCATGGCGCACCCGCAGGTTCTCCTTGCAGTTCTGGTCCCACAGGATGTCCCGCCCGTACTTGGCGGCCTCCGCGAGATGGTAGGCATACTCCTTTTGCTGCAGGCTGAGCGACTCCCAGCCGGGGATGCGGTAGCGCATGACCTTGAGGTCCGCAAAAGCGTCAATGGTATAGGTGAAATCCTCCTTGGGAGCATCGCCCTCCTTGGGGCTGCAGGCGGCTATCGTCAGGGCCGCCCCTGTGATAAGGGTCATTGTCAGGAATCTGTTCATAATATGCAAAAATAGAAAAAAAACTTTATCTTTGTACGATTGGAACTGGATTTATGCGCGTAAAGGCCTTTATAACACTGCTTTCCCTGCTGCTCTTTACGGCCTGCTTCAAGGACGACAATTTCTCCTACAAGTCGTCGTATGCAGGCAGTGGATCGGTGGAGGAATTGACCCGGGTCCCCTCCCAGGAAACCCGCTCCGTGCTGTTGCTTTATTCCGCCGGTTTCAACTCCCTGAATTCCTATCTGGCGGAAGATATAGAGGACCTGGCCAAGGGATTCCTGCCGGGCCGGGAAGTCCGCTCGGACCCCGTGCTGCTGGTGTATTCCCGCCAGCCCTACACCTATGTCCAGACCAACGGCCTGGAAAAGCCGGATTATTCCACCAAAACCCGCTCCTTCCTGATCCGGCTCTATGCCGGCGCGGACGGTCAGCCCCACCGGGACACCCTCCGGGCCTGGTCCAAGTCCAAGGCCGCCTGTTCCGCGGAGACCATGCAGGATGTCCTCACCTATGTCCGGGACCAGTTCCCGGCCAAGTCCTATGGCATGATCTTCTCCTCCCATGCCAGCGGCTGGCTGCCCGCCACCTATTACGACAATCCCAACACCTATGAGAAAACCCACACCGCCGACGCCGGTGTGCCCATCTCGCCCTATTCCCTCCGCCGGGCGCTGCCCCAGGAGGATTATCCGGCCATCGAAGCCTTCCCGGCCGTCAAGAGCATCGGCCAGGACCAGTACACTGCGGAATCCATCGAGATGGAGCTCAAGGACTTTGCGGACGCCATTCCCATGCACCTGGATTACCTGCTGCTGGACGCCTGCCTGTCCGGCGGCGTGGAAGTGGCTTACCAGCTGCGGGGCAAGGCGGATATCGTGGGTTTCTCCCAGACGGAAATCCTGGCGGATGGCTTTAATTACAGCACGCTGGGCGCGCACCTGCTGAAGCAGGAACCAGACCCCGTCTCCGTCTGCGTGGATTATTTCCAGCACTACGATGCCCAATCCGGCCAGGACCGTTCCGCCACCATCTCCGTGGTGGACACCCGCAAGATGGATGCGCTGGCCGCGGTTTGCCGGGAGCTGTTCGACGCTTACAGGGAACAGCTCCATACCATGTCCTCCAGTTCCGTCCAGCGGTATTTCCGCTTCGACCGGCACTTCTTCTATGATTTGGAGGACATCCTCCTGAAGGCGGGCATCACAGCGGAGGAGCAGGCTGCCCTGGAGGCTGCCCTGGACGAATGTATTGTGTACAAGGCGGCTACGCCGTCCTTCCTGAGCATTTCCCTGAATACCACTTCCGGTTTTTCCATGTACCTGCCTTCGCGCGGAACCAACCTCCTGGACCACTTCTATCGTTCCAACATGGCCTGGAACGATGCCACCCAGCTTATCCCATAACCTATTCCTTACTATAGTAGATGAAAGACTTTGTCAAAACCATGTTGGCGGTCATCTGCGGCTATCTTGTGCTCCAGCTGATCAAGGCCTTTTTCTTTATGATGATGTTTGGCAGCCTGTTGCTGACGGGAGGTACCGGTACGCCGGTCCTTCCCAAGACGGGCGTGCTGGATGTGGATATGTCCTCCTTCATCCTGGGGGAACAGACGCAGGACGCAGATCCCACAAGCATGCTGTCCTCCCTGGATTTCAGCGGAGAGATGACGCCGGTCATCGGCCTGTCCGATGCCGTAGAGGCCCTCAAGGCCGCCGCGGCGGATCCGGGCATCCAGTATGTGCTGCTTCGTCCGGACGGCGTTTCCGGCGGCATGGCCTCCATCGAGGAACTGCGCAAGGCGCTGGCGGACTTCCGCAAGAGCGGCAAGGCGGTGATCGCCTATACGGAACTGCCTTCCAACGGGTCCTATTACCTGGCCACGGTGGCTGACAAGGTGTATATGAGTTCCAACCACGGCGGCACCAACCAGCTGCTGGGCCTTTCCTCCCAGATGATCTTCCTCAAGGACATCCTGGACAAGGTGGGCGTGCACGTGCAGCTGATCCGTCATGGAAAGTATAAGAGCGCCGGCGAGATGTACATCCGCAGCGCCGCCTCTCCGGAGAACCGGGAACAGCATCAGGTGATGATCGGATCGGCCTGGAAGTCCCTCAGCGGCGTCATGGCCGAGGCCCGGGAAATCCCGGTGGAACAGCTCAATGCCCTGATCGACAACCTGGAACTCAATTTCCCGGAAGACTTCCTGAAAGCCGGGCTGGTGGACGGTCTCGTGGACCGCGAAGCCCTCATCGCCAAGCTCTGCACCCTCTCCGGGGTGGAGGAACTCAAGGACGTGCACCTGGTTTCCATGAGCAATTACGTGGCCGCCAAGGTGACGCCGGCCCTGGGCCGTAGCCATGTGGCGGTGATCTACGCCGACGGTGAGATCGTGGACGGCAAGGGCCTCCGCGAGGTCGCCGGCGACCGTTTTGTCCAGCTCATCGACGAAGTCCGCGAGGACGCCAGCGTCAAGGCGGCGGTCCTCCGGGTCAATTCCCCCGGCGGCAGCGTGCTGGCATCGGTCAAGATCCGGGCCGCCCTGGACCGCCTGCAGGCGGAAAAGCCGCTGGTGGCTTCCTATGGCAACTATGCCGCTTCCGGCGGTTACTGGATATCCAGCGGCTGCCAGAAGATCTATGCGGACGAGACCACCATCACCGGTTCCATCGGCGTCTTCTCCATGATTCCGGACTTCTCCAAGGTGGCGGACAAGGTGGGCGTCCATTTCGAGATGGTCAATTCCAACAAGCACGGGGACATGCTGTCCCTGATGCGCCCGCTGGACGCCGCGGAGCAGGCCTACATGCAGGCTTCCGTGGAAGACATCTATGAGCGTTTCGTGAACCTGGTGGCGGAAGGACGCTCCCTTACGCCGGAGCGCGTGGACGAGATCGCCCAGGGCCGCGTGTGGATGGGCTCGGATGCCCTTGGAATCGGCCTGGTGGATGAGATCGGCACCCTGCAGGATGCCGTCGCCTATGCCGCTTCGCTGGCCAGCCTCACGGAGGCCGACAACTATTCCGTGGTGGCCTATCCCCGCCAGCTCAGCTTCATGGAGGAATTGCTGTACAGCCTCAACAAGAAAGACGAGGTCCCCAGCATCCTGCTGGGAACCCCGTTCGAAGGTTTCGGCAAGGCCGTGCGGACTTTCCAGGAGACGGATCCGGCCCGGGCCTATGCCCGCTTGCCTTACGCCTTTGACATCCGTTAGTCGAAGTCCAGCGAATCCCAGATCTGCTCCATGTCCCGCCGGTCTTTCTTGGTGGGACGTCCGGCACCGCGGTCCCGGGCCAGGAAGAAGGTTTCCACCGGGGCGTGCAGTTTCTCCATCTCGCTTTCGGGCGTCAGATTTTCAGCGTATGTAGGGACCAGTTTGGCCCCTACACGTTGTTCTATGGGCTGGAGTACTTTATAAGTGTAGGTGACGGGCCCTTTCCGGACCTGCAGGACGTCTCCGGCCTGGATGGCCTTGGAGGGCTTGGCGTTGACCCCGGCGATCTTCACCTTCCCGCCCTTGCAGGCATCTGCGGCCTCATTCCGGGTCTTGAACAGGCGGATGGCCCACAGGTATTTGTCGATGCGAACCTCGGCCATGGCTTATTCTTCTGCAGGTTCCGACACCAGGTCCTGGCTCTCCCGCGGCGGCAGGCTGACTTCCAGCAGGGAAGCCGTTTCTCCTTCCCGGGCCGGCCGGATGACGTAGCCGTCCAGCTCCGCCGGGACCAGCAGGAGTTCTCCCTGCCGCAGGGCATAATCCTTTTCCGCCTGGAGGACGGCGCCGCCCTGGAGGCAGATATAGAGGTGGAAGGAATCTTCGTCTCCGCTCTGGCAGCGGACGGGCGTGGATAAGCTGAGCGTGCGGACGGTGAACTGCGGGATGGAGGAGGAACCGTCGGCGCTGGGGAGGCTGTCTTTCCAGCTGCGGAAGTCGATCAGGTCGAAGGCTTCCTCCAGGTGGAGTTCCCGCTCCGGTGTGCCCTTCCAGTTGTGCAGGCGGAACCAGAGCTCCGAGCATTCGGCCACTTCCAGCAGCTGCACGTCCTTGGCGGCGTGCACCAGTCCTGGCGGAATGAGGTAGAATTCCCCGGGCTTGGGCGTGATGCGGTGGAGGAGGGTGCCAACGCTGCCGTCCTGGCAGGCTTCATAGAAGGTGGCGGCCTCCACGGGCTGCTTGAAGCCCAGATACAGGCGGGCGTCCGGACCGGCGGCCTCCACGTACCAGAGGGCCGTTTTGCCAAAGGCGTCGTACCGCTGCCCGGCGGTTTCGTCGTCCGGATTCACATGCAGGGAGGTGCGGCCTTTCACGTCCAGTTTCTTGACCAGTACCGGGAACTGGGTCCCATACCACTCGAAGGAGGTTTCGCCCACCAGGCGCTCCAGGTAGGTCTGCAGGATGTCGCTGAGGGTGTTGCCGCCCAGCCAGCCTTCGCAGGCCATCGAGTCCACGAAGCCGAGGTCGGCCAAGAGGTATTCTACGCTGCCCCAGGGCATCTCCTGCCGGTCCGGCAGGAATTTCAGGGGTGTCAGTTTTTTGTTGTCGTTGTCCATATCGCGTGCAAAGATACGAAATAATCCCGGCTAACGGCCGCAGATGGCCTTGAAGTCGCACAGCTGGCAGGTTTCCCGCCGCTCCGTCCGCCGGAAGGGGAGGGAAAGGTCCGTGATTTCCTGCAGCAGGGCGCTTACCTTTTCCGTCATGATGCGGGAGAAGGCCAGGCTCTCCGGGGTGTCCGGAAGGGGCGTGGAATAGAGCCGGGCGGTGCTGTAGATGGCATTGACCAGCCGCTGTCCCTGCAGGGCCGGGTCCGCGTGGGCGAACTGGTCGTAGATGAACAGCTGCAGGGCGGTCTTGGGCCAGGACGCGCCGATGGGGCCGAAGACTTTTTCGGCCACCTCCGCGGCATTGTCGTCCGTGATCAGGAGGTCCTTGTCGTCCACCTTGCCGGTCTTGTAGTCGATGATGCGGACCTCTCCGTCCCGGTAACTGTCCATCCGGTCGATGTAGCCCTTGAAATGGAACCCGCCGAAGAGGGTGAGCTCGTACTTCTTCTCCAGGCCCAGGATGCGGATGCCGGGGGCGCCTTCCTGGGCCAGGAGGGTGGCATCCTGCCGGAGCGTCCCCTGGATGTAGTCCAGCAGGACTTCCTCGATGACCAGGTTGCGGCCGGATACCTCCACGCTGCGCATCTCTTCCTGCACGAAGCGGCGGATGAGGGCCTTGAGGCGGCCCTTGTCCTTGCGCAGCTTGTCCAGGTATTCCCGGGTAATCAGTTCCTTCCCCTTGTAAAGGGTTTCCATTACGTGGTGGAACACATTGCCGATCATCCGGCTGTCCAGGGACTCGGCCACTTCCTCCGGGACGGCCAGCCGCTCCACCACCTGGTAATAGAACTTGGCGGGGCAGTAGAGGTAATTCTTGAGGGCGGAGGCGGACAGACGGGCCTCCCGGATGGCCTGGACGGCTTCCTCCGTCTTGGGAATCTCGCTCTCCACCGGGATGGCCAGCATGGGCGCCGCCGCCACTTTCTTATCCGGTTTCCAGTGGAAGTAATACTCCAATTGTTTGATATAACGACTTTCTTCTCCGGACTTTACGCCTTCTGTTCTGCTATCGTAGATGAGCCAGACGTGCTCTGCCCGCTGAAGCAGCCGGTAGAAATAATAGGCCCATACGGCGTCCTGGTATTCGTAGGTGGGGAGGCCGAAGCCCTTGCGCAACTGCGGGGGGATGAAGGAGACGCGGAGGCTCTTCCGGGGGAAGCTGCCTTCGTTGGCGCTCAGGATGATGACGTGGCGGAAATCCAGCGCCCGGGTTTCCAGCGGTCCCATGACCTGGAGACCTTGCAGGGGCTCGCCGCGGAAAGGGACGGAGATGCCCTGCAGGAGGCGGTCCAGCGTACTGAACCAGGTGGAGGGCTTCACTTCCAGGTAGATTTCCTGCAGCAGGGTGAGCTCCGTATGGCAGCGTTTGGCAAAGTCCAGTTCCAGGATCATCTCCGGCGCGGCGCTGATGGCCCGGCCCATCCAGGCCGTCACTTCCGCCAGCCAGGCGCCCAGCGCATGGTTTGCTTCCGCCGAGGCGGCTTCCGGGGCGGTGACCACGGGGGAGAAGAACAGTTCCAGGGCGGGACCGCCGCGCAGGTCCTCCGGGGGGATGTAGTATTTGGCTTCCGCCGTGACCCGCCGCACGGTTTCCGTTTCCTCCGGCGTGAGGACCTGGCGGAACAGGCTGCAGGAGAAGACCTCCCGTACGCTCCGGTGGTAGAAATACCAGCGGTCTCCGTGCCGGCGCATCTGCAACTGGAGCTGGCTCAGGGCCTTGAGCACCGCATAGACGGCGCTGCCGGACAGGGGATAGCCCATGGTGACGTTCACGGCCTCCTGCTGGGGCGGCAGGGAATGCAGCAGGGGCACCAGCAGGGATTCGTCCGGGAGGACGAAGGCGGTTTCCATGGGGGCCGCAGGGATCTGCGCCAGGAGTTGCGGGGCCAGTTTGGCCTGTCCCACGGCGGACGGAACGCTGATGACGCTGACCTGCGGCCGGGAGAGGCCCTCCGGGTCGATGGGGAAGTCCTGGGGGAAGTCCGCCAGGTTCCGTTCCATGTACAGGGAGGACTTGTTCCGCTTGTCCCGGATCTCCGCGCTGGAGAAATCCCAGACGAAGCGGGCCACGCCGGCGTCCCGCATGCGCTTCATGAGGAGGCTTTCGCAGGGGGTAAGGGCATTGAGGCCCACGAACACGAAGGATTCGGCCTCCGGAAAGGCTGCCTGCAGGATATCCCGGACGCTTTCCCCGCCGCGGATCCGCTCCGCCAGATGCCGGTACATCATGCCTTCGTAGGCCATGCCTTTTTCTTCCAGGCTGGCGCGGAAGCTGCGGTACAGCGGCAACAGCAGGTTCCAGAGGCGCACGAAGCGGGATTTGACCACCGACTCCTCCGGTCCCTTGAAGTGGGACAGGAACTGCTCCACCGCTTTCCGCTGGGTGTCGCTGAGGTAGGAGAAATCGTCCTGCATCCCTTTATAGGCCGCTACGTTCTGCAGCAGCTGCGCGGCGTCCACCAGGTATTTGTCCAGGTCGTCGAAGTCGGCCAGGAGGGTGTCTCCCCAGAACATGAAATCGTCCAGGGATTCCGCCTGGGGGTAGATTTCCGCGTAGCAGCGGTACAGTTCCACCATCAGACGGAGCTTGACGGAGACCGTGCCTTGGTAGCAGCGGGCGAAAAAGTCGTTGATGGGGAATAGGGGCGGGCTCTGCAGGGGAATCCCGCGGCCCGACGCCGCGACCTCCCGGCCCAGGTAGTGCCGGAAAAACACCAGGGAACGCCGGTTGGGGAAGATGAAGCAGGTCTTCTCCAGGCCGGGTGCCCCGTAATAATGGGCGGCAACTTGTTGCAGGAAGGGCGTCATGGGCTCATTTTTCTACGAAAATAGCAATTTTATCCGAATTTTCTTATATTTGCTCACATGATAACCCTATAAACCCATAGCCAATGAAAAAGAAATTCAGATGCCTGGTGTGCGGATACGTCCACGAAGGCGACAATCCCCCCGCAGAGTGCCCGGTGTGCCATGTAAAGGCGGACAAATTTGTAGAAATCAAGGAAGAGGCAGGCAAGCCCATGTGGGCCTGCGAGCATGAGCTTGGCGTAGCCAAAGGCTGTGACCCTGAGATATGGGCCGGCCTGCAGGAACACTTCACGTCAGAATGTACAGAAGTGGGAATGTATCTGGCCATGAGCCGTCAGGCCGAAAGGGAAGGCTATCCTGAGGTCGCCGATGCCTTCAAGCGCTATGCCTTCGAAGAGGCCGAGCACGCCGCCAAGTTTGCCGAACTGATCGGTGAGCTGGTATGGGACACCAAGACCAACCTCAAGAAGCGTTATGAGGCGGAGGCCGGTGCCTGCGAAGGCAAGCTCGCCATCGCCACCCGCGCCAAGCAGCTGGGCTACGACGCCATCCATGACACCGTGCACGAGATGGCCAAGGACGAAGCCCGCCACGGTGCCGGCTTCCTGGGCCTGTACAACCGTTACTTCAAGAAATAGGTTGCTCCGGACCCTTATTTGATAGGAAAAGCGCCTGTAACAAAAAAGTTACAGGCGCTAACTTTATTGTTTTATTTGCTTATTTAGAACGGTTTATCGCAAATAATACCAGATTCTCCGCCAGATAGATGGCAAAGACGGAAAGCAGTCCCAAACTCCAGTTGAAGCCGGTCAGGAAGGTGGTCAGGAGGGCTGCGGCGGCCAGGGCAAGGAAGACGATGCGCTTGGCGTCCAGCAATTTCCGGCCCTTTTCCACCTTCATCCCGAACATGGGGATTTCGCTCACGAGCAGCAGGCCCAGGAGCAGGGCCAGCAGGGGGAGGAACCAGCAGGATCCGGCCCAACGGCCCAGGAAGGAGTCCGGCGCCGTCCAGATGAAGTAGGCCAGGGAACCGCAGATGAGGGCGGAGGTAGGGGTGGGGACTCCCAGGAAGTCGTGGCTTTGCCGGGTGTCCACGTTGAACTTGGCCAGCCGGATGGCGCTGAGCAGCGCCAGGATGAGGGGTGTCCAGCAAATCCAGCCCTGGCATCCCCGGGCCTGCATGGTGAAGCAGAGCATCAGGGCGGGCAGGACGCCGAAACTGACGAGGTCCGCCAGGGAATCCAGCTCCTTGCCGATGGGGGAGTAGGCCCCCAGCAGCCGGGCGGCCAGGCCGTCGCAGAAGTCAAAGACCATGCCCAGGAGCATCAGCGGGAAGGCGATCTCCATCCGGCCCTGCACCGCAAACACCCCTCCCAGGATCCCGCAGAGGAGATTCAGGGAGGTGATGCTGTTGGGGATATGCTTGGTAAGGGACATTACTTGACGCCGATTCTGTGGAGGGTCTTCCTGGGAACGGCGTTCTTATGGACCACGATGTTGAGGGTCTTGGCGCGGAGGAAGTTCTCCGACATGTACCAGATGCCCTTGTAGGCGCCGGTTTCGCCCCAGGAATTCTTGATGAGGTAGTACTTCACGCCGTTCTGGTCCTTGGCGATGCCGTACAGGTGCATGCCGTGGTCGTCGGTGGAGCTCTTCTCGTCGAACATCAGCTGACGGCTCTCCTGGGTTACTTCCAGTTCCTTGGCGGTCGCTTTCTGAGCAGGAGCTTCTTCGCTGCGGCCCACCCAGCGTTCCTGGTCCGATCCGGACGTGGCCTTGGTCTCCATGTCCACCAGGATGGCCAGGCCGTCGCGGGTGAAGCCGGCCTCGGAGACGTCGCCGCCCCAGGCTACGGTGTAGCCGTTTTCAATGGCATTGTCGATGATGTCCACGAATTCGTCCAGCGGCACATTCCAGGACGGGGTCCCGCGCCAGTTGTCTTCCACCTCGATGGCGAAGGCGGTGTAGAAGGGATGGTGCGTGAAGGAGGTGAAGCCGATGTACTCGTCCAGGTCCAGGCGCATGGAATTGCGGTAGCTCTCGGCGGAATACAGGGTTCCGTTCACGGTGAAACGCTCCGGGACCGTGCCCATGTAGGCGTCCAGGATGCCTTCCACGCCCTTGGGCCACACGCTGGTGAGCTTGCGGTTGGGGTTGGTGACCACCGCGTCCACATAGCCTTTGAGCACGGCGTCCAGTTCACCCTGCACGGGGAGGTCGTAGCCGTACTGCATGCCCGTGTAGGCCTTCTGGTCCATCAGGCCATAGGTTTTGGCCACTTCCAGCACGTCGCCGAAGTCCGATCCGGCGCCATACTGCAGCTTGCCGTTGAGGCGGACGTACTTGAGGGAACGGTCATAGTAGGCCTTGCGCACCACGAACATTTCCGAGAAGTCCGGGTACAGGGCGGGATCCTGGATGTTCTTGATCCGGATGGCTTCCGACTCCAGGAAGGAGAGGGCGGAGAAGCACCAGCAGGTGCCGCTGCGATACTGGTTCTTGACCGGGGTGACGGGGAGTTCCTTCACCGTGGTGAACTGGTAGTCGCCGGGTTTGACGGGCGCAGCGGGGCGCTGCTGGGCAGAAGTCGCGAAAGCGGAAGCCACAAGGGCGGCCAGGATGAGAAGGGTCTTTTTCATAAGATTTTGTATAAAATTGTGATCAATCTTCAAGTCCACAAGATACAAAATTAAGGAGATTATCGTAATTTTGCAAGACGATGAAAACACTCTTATATATACACGGCATGGGGGGCGGCGGCGACAGCCGTATCCCCGGCCTCCTGAAAGGACTGTTCCCGGAGGAGGAACTCCGGGTGATCATCCGCACCTATGATTTCGATCCGGAAACCGGCCACGCCCAAATCGCTTCCTGGGTGGAAGAAACCCGGCCGGACCTGGTGATCGGGGAGTCCCTGGGCTCCGTCCAGGCGCTCCGCGTCCGCGGTCTGCCCCATCTTTACGTCTCGCCCTCCCTGGGCGCCCCCAGGCAGCTGGCCCGGGCGGCCTGGCTCACCCTCCTGCCCGGCGGAAGCTGGGCCCTCCACCGCAAGTATCCCGTGAAGGAAGGGGACCGGCAGCCGCTCAAATTCAACTGGAAGGTGCTCCGCAAGTACCGGGAACACGGCCGGGATGCCTTCGCCGCCGCCCGGGAAGGCGGTTCTCATTTCGCTTTCTTCGGCAAATACGACCATTTCATGGCCTCCGGCGTGGTCAGCCTGGCCATCTGGCGCTCCCTTTTTGGTGAAGGGACCTATCAGATGTACGATGGCACGCATTTCATGGAGGAGGAATTCGTCCGGGACCTGCTGGTCCCCAAGATCCGGGAAGTGCTGGATTTGAAAAAGTAAGGGGAATTCCTTATTTTTGTATTTTCTAAGTAACAGCTATGAGGAAACTTGCCATCGTTTGCCTGGCACTTGCGTCCCTGGCCATCGCTTGTAAGCAGGCCGTCCCCGCGCCCCGCCCCACCATCCCTTTGGTCGAGCGCATCGCGGCGGATACCACCGGCCTTCACCGGCTGGCGGCTACGGCCGGCCATCAGGGAGGGCACGGTGCCATCGCCCTGCTGGGAGAGCCGTCGGACGTCATCCGGCTGGCCCGCCACATGCAGCACGTGGATGCCCTGGACAATATTGACGCCCGTACCGTAAGGGATTCCCTGCCGGATTTCGCCGGGGAGGAATTCCAGGCCATCCTGGACGTGATGCATGCCCCCTATGCCCACTTCTTCGCCCTGGAGCTGAACCGGGAAAGCCTGGACAGCCTGCGGGAGGCGAGTGTCCGAAACGCCCTCTTCGCCTGGGATTCCACCTGTTACTCACGCGCGACGGATAAAGCAGCAACGCTTCAGAAGAGCCGTTCCAAAGTACTGATATATACTTCTTTCCTGCAGGAACAATACGGCCTTTTCGACGTGGATACCCTGCAACAGCTCACCGGTGGCGGCAGCTACCTGCTTGCGCCGGCCCGGACCCTGCTGGAAGATGCCATCCGTCAGGGGGCGAAGCACATTGCGGTCTGGGCCCCGCGGGCGGTCCGCCAGAGCGATGTCTTCCCCAACGTCTATGAGGAACTCGGCGGGACGGGCACCGTGACCGTCCTCACGCCGGATGCCGCCCTGGATGTCCGCACGGAACTGCGCAACCTGCTGCGCCAGTATCACACCACGGAACTGCCCCTGGACGCCCTGATCCTCTGCGATTACCATCCGGACCTGGCCTCCCTGGCCTCGGAGGTCGCCCTTATCCGCCAGTCCACGTCCGACCAGGACCGCGCCTATAATCAAATGTTGTCTTCCTCCTTCTTCGTGCTGGATCCCTGCACCAGCCTGACAGCTGCCGCCTACAGGCTGCTCCGACGGGAGAACCTGTTCGCCCACCGGATTTCCCTGCCGCAGGTCCGTTATTATGAAACGGCCGAATCGCTGGGCGGGGAGACCGTCCTGGAAGAAGCCAGTCCCCGTTATGTCCAATCTGCCTATGTTTCAGATTTCGATTAGTCCGGAAGAGATAGGCGCCCTTGAGCTGGTCACCTTTCCGGGCCGGATCGACGTGGTGGAATCGCTGGGGGAGGGCTTCGACGAGGCCATCCGCTACCTCCGGCGCCAGAAAGTGCTGGGCTTCGACACGGAGACGCGTCCGACGTTCACCCCGGACCAGCACAGCAACGGAACGGCCCTCCTGCAGCTTTCGGGCAAGGAGCGTGCCTTCTTGTTCCGCCTCAACAAAATGGGCCTCCCGCGCCAGCTGGCGGCCATCCTGGGCCATTCCGGCATCCTCAAGGTGGGCGCCGCCACGCAGGACGATGTCCGCGGTCTGCAGAAACTGGCCGGATTCCGGCCCCGGGGCTTTGTGGACCTGCAGTCCCTCGTCTGGGAATACGGCATCCGCGACAAGTCCGTCAAGAAGATGACGGCCATCATCCTGGGCGTGAAGATTTCCAAGGCCCAGCAGCTCTCCAACTGGGAGGCGGAGCATCTGTCCGATTCCCAGCAGCACTATGCCGCCACCGACGCCTGGGTGTGCCGGGAGATGTACCAGAAACTCCTCTCCTGCGAAAAGCATCCCCTCACGCCGGAGCAGCTCTATCCGGAACGCTATAGCACAGAAAACCATGGATAAAGTCATCCTTCGTCCCCATCGGGAAGAATCCCTTCTCCGTTACCATCCCTGGGTGTTTTCCGGCGCCGTCGCGCAGGTGACGGGCCATCCGGCCGAAGGAGACCTGGTGAGCGTGTATGCCGCCGACGGCCGCCTGCTGGCCTGCGGGCACTGGCAGGTGGGCTCCATCGCCGTCCGCATCCTCAGTTTTGACGAGGATCCTACCCGCCCGGATTTCTGGGTGCGCATGCTGGACCGGGCCCTGCGCCTGAGGAAGGCCTATGGCCTGCACGGAGCGGCCGAAACCAACTGCTACCGGCTGGTGCACGGCGAGGGCGATGGCCTTCCCGGCCTGATTGTGGACTATTACGACGGCGTTTGCGTGATGCAGGCCCATTCCGTGGGCATGTTCCGGGCCAAGGCCGCCATCGCGGAAGCCCTGCGGGACGTGTACGGGGAGGAACTGAAGGCCGTCTATGACAAGAGTTCCGGCACGGCGCCTTTCAAGGCGGGCCTGGAGCTGGTGGACGGCTATCTGTGGAAAGCCGATGGCTTCCAGGACGACGAACGGGCCGTGCTGGAAAACGGCAACCGTTTCCTGGTGAACTGGTGCGAGGGCCAGAAAACCGGTTTCTTCCTGGACCAGCGGGAGAACCGCGCCCGTGTGGGAAAGCTTTCCAGCGGGCGTAACGTGCTGAACCTGTTTTGTTATACGGGTGGATTCTCCATCTATGCTTTAGCTAATGGCGCCCTGCATGTGGATTCCGTGGACAGCTCCAGGAAGGCCATGGACATGGTGGACCGCAACGTCGCCCTGAACGGTTTCGCCCCGGAGCGGCATACGTCCTATTGCGCCGACGCCATCGACTTCCTCAAGGAGATTCCGGAAGGGAAGTACGACCTCATGATCGTGGATCCGCCGGCTTTCGCCAAGCACCGCGGCGCCCTGAAGAATGCCCTGCGGGCCTACCAGCGCCTGAACGCAGCCGCCATCGCCAAGGTGGCGCCCGGCGGCTTCGTCTTTACCTTCAGCTGCTCCCAGGTGGTGGACAAGGAAGCCTTCGCCCTGGCGGTGTTTTCCGCCGCCGCGGAGACGGGCCGCAGCGTCCGCATCCTGGACCGGCTGAACCAGCCCGCCGACCATTCCGTCAACATCTATCACCCGGAAGGGGAATACCTGAAGGGCCTGCTGCTCTATGTCGAATGAGTATATGTTTCCCACCTCCGTCAAAGAAGTGGAGGCTTTGGGATGGGATTACATAGACATCATCCTCATCACCGGAGATGCGTTTGTGGACCACCCTTCCTTCGGGACGGCGGTGATCGGGCGCTGGCTCCAGAAATGGGGCTACCGTGTGGCGGTGGTGCCGCAGCCCAACTGGCGGGACGATTTGCGGGATTTCCGCAAACTGGGTGCCCCGCGCCTGTATTTTGGCGTCAACGCCGGGGCGATGGACTCCATGGTGAACCATTACACGGCCTCCAAGCGCCTCCGCCACGACGATGCCTACACCCCTGAGGGCAAGGCCGGCGCCCGGCCGGACTATGCCGTCACCGTCTATACGCAGATCCTCAAGAAACTGTATCCGGAGGTGCCGGTGGTCATCGGCGGCATCGAAGCCTCCCTCCGCCGCCTGACGCACTACGACTACTGGAAAGACTGCCTGATGCCCTCGGTCCTTTATACTTCCGGGGCCGATTACCTCTGCTACGGCATGGGCGAGCGCCCCATGCTGGAACTCACCCGCGGCATCGAAAAAGGCTGGTCCCGCCACCGCATGCAGCAAATCCCCCAGATTGCCTTCTTTGTCAAAGGGGATTTTAAAGGCAGAACGGAGGAAGGTACACTTCCAGAAATCTCTGGCCACCCCCGGCCCGATAAGGGGGAGGGGCCCACTGAAGCGCGAAGCGCGGAAATTGGGAGGGGCCTGAGCGAAGCGAAGGCGATTTCTGGAAGTGTACCTTCCGCAGTGCTGGTTCTGCATAGTTTTGAAGAATGTAAGAAGGATAAGCGGGCGTTTGCGGAGAATTTCCACTGGATCGAGACGCATGCCAACATGATGCACCCGGATACCATCATTGAACCGGTGGGCGATGGGTATGTGCAGATCAATCCGCCTTATCCGCCGGCCACCACGCAGGAGATGGACAGTTTCTGGGACCTGCCGTTCACCAAGCTGCCGCATCCGCGGTACAAGGGGAAGCGCATTCCGGCCTACGACATGATCAAGTTCAGCGTGAACACGCACCGGGGCTGTTTCGGCGGCTGTAACTTCTGCACCATCGCCGCCCATCAGGGCAAGTTCATCCAGAGCCGGAGCGAAAAGTCTATCCTGAAGGAGGTGCAGGAGCTGAACCAGCTGCCGGATTTTGCAGGCAATATCTCGGATGTAGGCGCGCCCACGGCCAATATGTACGGCATGCACGGGAAGAACCTGGAGCTCTGCGACAAGTGCAAGCGGCGCAGCTGCCTCTTCCCCAAGCGCTGCCCCAACCTGGAGTGCGACCACACGCGCTTGATGGAGCTGTACAAACGTATCGACAACACCA
>Ga0310696_10003394_pt1 | contig 19922 bp, 1 predicted proteins | sample AusTroGonzalo_MG_4_FD_203885 | JGI IMG/M metagenome (GOLD analysis project Ga0310696, IMG submission 203885) | Bovine rumen microbial communities from tropical cattle in Woodstock, Queensland, Australia - Gonzalo_02 (v2) (version 2) | ecosystem: Host-associated > Mammals > Digestive system >... | reverse complement strand
TGTTCACGTAGAAGGTGCCTTCAACCGGCGGCGGCGGAACCGGACCGACTTCCGCGATCACGAGAGCGAGGTCGTTGTTGTCGGTGATGCCGAGCGCGTACTTGAAGTCGCCGATCGTGACGGCTTCGGCGCCGACTGCCAGCGTGTAGTCGCCGAACGCAACATTGCTGTTGAACGTGGCGGCGTCGGAGGCGAGCAGGTAGGTGCCCGCGACGGCGGCGGCGGTCAGCGTGTAGGTCGCAGTGCCGGAGACGAACGAGAACCCGTTGAACTGGGCCGCGGTCGCGGAAGCATCGGCGGTGTTGAACGCGATGGTTCCGTTGATCGTGATGGCCTTGTCGAACGTGGCCTTGCCAACGACGGTGGCGCCGGCGTCGACCGTGATGGTCTTGCTGTAGCCATCGGCGAAGGAGATCTCGCCGCCGACGACTTCGATGGAGCCGTCATCGGTGATACCGGCGATGGCCGGAGCCAGAGCCGCGAATCCGTCGTAGCCGATGGTGGCGCCGGCGATGACCGTGCCATCCTCGAGGCCGGCCCATTCGCTGTTCACGAAGGCCTTGATCGGGGTGGTCGGGGTCGGCGGAACCGGACCGACGGACTCGATCACGAGAGCGAGGTCGTTGTTGTCCGTGATGCCGAGCGCGTACTTGAAGTCGCCGATCGTGACGGCTTCGGCGCCGACTGCCAGCGTGTAGTCGCCGAACGCAACATTGCTGTTGAACGTGGCGGCGTCGGAGGCGAGCAGGTAGGTGCCCGCGACCGCGGCGGCGGTCAGCGTGTAGGTCGCAGAGCCGGTCACGAAGGAGAAGCCGCCGAACTGAGCAGCGGTGGCGGTGGCGTCAGCAGTGTTGAACGCAACCGTGCCGTTGATCGTGATGGCAGCGCCGAACGTGGCCTTGCCGACCAGCGTGGCGCCGGCGTCGATCGTGATCGCCTTGGCGGTGGTGTTGGTGAAGGAGACTTCGCCGCCAACCACTTCGACGGTGCCGTCAGCCGTGACGTTGGCAATGCCGAGGTCGCCGGACGCGAAGGCGTTCGCGCCGATGACGGCGGTGACGGTGTCGCTGATCGTGACTTCGGTGCCGTCCGCGAGACCGGTCCAGGCGCTGTTCACATAGACCAGATCGTAGGTCGGAGTCGGCGGCGTGACCGTGAGGACGAGGTTGGTGTACTCGTCGACGGAGAGCGCGTAGTTATAGCCGTTGACCGTGACATCCTGTTCACGCGTGAGAGCTTCGCCGCTGACCGAGATGGTCTTGTCGAACGTAGCCGCATCGCTGGCGAGCAGGTAGGTCTTCTGTTCTTCGGCGTTGACCGCATCGGAGAGCGCGAACTTGACGTCGCCCTTGACGAAGCTGTAGCCGGAGAGCTGAGCCTTCGTCGCGGTGGCGAAGGCGGTGTCGAACATGAACGTGCCGTTGATCGTGATCGGGGTTTCGGCCGTGAAGGCGGCCTCGCCAACGACGACGGCATCAGAGTCGACCGTGATGGCCTTGGTGTAGGTGCCGGTGAAGGAGATCTCACCGCCCACGACTTCGATGGAACCATCTTCGGTGACAGCCGCGATGGCCGGGTCGAGAGCCGCGAACGCATCGTAGCCGATGGTGGCGGTCTTTTCGCCGACCGTAACGGTGTCGCCGGGCTGCTTGTCGGACCATTCGCTGTTCACGAACGCCTTGGTCGGGACGACCACCGGCGGGACATACGTCTCGACCGTGAGGGCGAGTTCGTTGTTTTCCGTGATGCCGAGCGAGTAGAGGAGATTGCCGACCTGGATGGGATCGGCGCCGACCGTCAGCGTGTATTCGCCGAACGTGACGTCGCTGTTGAATCCGGCGGCCCCGCTGGCGAGCAGGTAGGTACCCGCGGCGGCAGCGGTGTCGACCAGTTCGTACGTCGCAGTGCCGGTGCTGTTGGCAAGACCCGTGATCTGGGCCTCGGTCGCAGAGGCGACAGCGGTGTCGAAGCGGATGGCGCCGTTGATCGTGATCGCGGTCTCGGCCGCGAACGTGGCTTTGCCAGTCAGCGTGGAGCCGGCATTGACCGTGAGGGTCTTTGCGATCGGGGAGCTGAAGCTGACTTCGCCGCCGAGGACGATGATCTCGCCGTCAGCGGAGACACCTGCGTAAGCGGGGCTGCCGAACTTGAACGCGTCATAGCCCATCGTGGCGGTCGTGAGATCGTCGATCTGGACCGTTTCGCCGTCAGCGGCGGTCCAGGTGCTGTTCACATAGACCACAGCCGGAACCGGCTTGTCGGAGATGTTGAGGGTGAGGTTGCCTTCGTTGAGCACGAGCGTGTAACCGAGGTCGCCGACCTTCTGGAGTTCGCCGACCTTGAGGACGACGTCGGTGCCGGCCAGGGCAACGTCATAGGCAAAGCCTTCCGCGCCGGTGGCGAGCAGGAAGCTATCGCCGGAGGCGACGATACCCGCAACGGTCAGCGTGAAGTTGGCGTTTTCGCCGAACGTAGCCTTGGAGAGGCCCGTGAACTGCGCGGTCGTAGCCGTCATGTTCTCGGTGTCGAACGCGACTGTGCCGTCGATCGTGATGGTCTTGCCTTCGCCCGGATTGAACGTGGCAGTACCGGCCACCGTGGCATCCTTGCTCACAGTGAGCGTGCCGGTCACGTTTGTATCCTTGAGGGTACCGGCCTGAACGAGCGTGGTCGTGACAACGCCGTCAGTGAAGCTGACTTCGCCGCCGAGGACCTTGATCGAGGTCGCGCCAGCGGAGACCGCCTTGGCAGCAGCAGCATCGCCGGTCGCGAAGCCGTTTTCGCCGACAACGATGGTGACATCGCCGATGGTGTAGGTTTCGCCGTCCTTCCAGGTGCTGTTCACGTAGATGACGTCCTGAGAAGCTTCCTTCGACAGGGTCAGCACGTTGTCCTCGGTCAGGCCGAGCTGGAAGTAAGCACCGAATTCCTCGACGAGGTATCTTTCACCAAAGGCGAGGACCTGGATGTCCTTGGCTTCCGTCTTCAGCGTGATGGCGCTGCCGAATCCGACCGCGCCGGTGGCGAGCTTGTAGGTGCCGTCCTTGATGCCGGCATCGACCGTGACGGTGAAGTTCGGAGCGCTTTCGCCGATGCTCGAGAGGTTCGTCACACGGGCGCCTTCGAGGGCAGTCTGTCCGACGATGTTGAAGTCGAGCGTGGAGCCGGAAGCGAACGTGACTTTCGCCGTGGTGCTCATTCCGAGGCCGCCAGTGACCAGAGCGCCGGCTTCAACAGTCAGCGCGGACGCGCCAGCGACGTTGATCGCGGACGCGATAGCGCCGGCCTGGAGCACGAGAGCGCCATTGGTGTCGGCGCCGACGGTCGTGTTCTGGATCTTGGAAGTGCCGTCGACGATCACGTTGATACCGCGAGAGATCGGGTTGCTGAACGCAACGGTGCTGCCGATGATCGTGATGTTACCGTCGGAGTTGACCTTCGTGAGCGCGGCATCCGCGGAGGCGAAAGCCGTGTAGCCGATGAAGGCGGTGACGTCGCCGATGACGACTTCGGTACCGGGCTGGTATTCATCGCCGGTCCATGCGGTGTTGACGAAGACGTCGGAAGCCTTCAGGACCAGAGCGATCTCGGTCTTGCCGGTTTCTTCGCTGACGGACTTTTCAACAGCATAGGCCTTGGTGGTGACCTTGATGTCGTTGCCGAGGATTTCGTCGGCGACCAGGACAGTGACTCTGTCCGGGCTGCCCGCGACGAATCCGCTGGCGTCGATCACGAAGTTGCCGTTGTTCTGGATGGTGCCGTTGACCGTGATGGTCTCGGAGCCCTGGTAAGCCAGAGTGGCGTTGGCATCGATCGTGATGGCGTTGTTGAACAGCGTCGTGGTTTCGACTGCGCCGCCAGTGACGTGGAGGACTCTGTCGGCGGAGATCGCGAGAGCATCGAGAGCGCCCGGAACCGGACCGATTTCGGGATCTTCGTAGGAGGCCATCACGGTGAAGGCGTTCTCGCCGTAGAACATGGCTTCGCCGGTCTTGTAGGCGAGGCCGAGGTTCTCGTCGAAGTCGTCTTCAACGTAGAAGCTGTTCACGAAGACGTCCTTGACGGCGCCCTTCAGAACGATGGTGCTGGCGGTGCCGGTCGTGGAATCGTAGTCGGTACGGAGAGAGTAAGCGGCTTCTTCGCCTTCCTCGGGTTCAACGAGACCCTTCACGACCAGGTTGGCCATGTTGAAGTTCTCGATACCGCCGCCGGTGATATTGCCTTCTTCATCATAGGTGAAGTTCGTGGCAATGAGGACTCTGCTGGGTCCTTCGTAACCGGTGAGGTCGATATTGATCTTGCTGTCCGCGGAGTAGAGACGTAGCACGTCGCCCTGCAGCGAGGAATCGCCGGTCAGGTTCACAGTCTTGAACCAGAGAGCGTTCTTCACGTAGTTGCTGCCGTTGACGGTCAGAACTCTGTCGCCGGTGTAGTCGGGCAGTTCAGGATTCTGGTCGTTTTCGCCTTCGCCCATGTCGCGACGTCCGGCGATCAGGTAGCCGTTGATCGTGACGTTGGTCAGATCGAAGACGAAGTCGGACGCGCACATCGGGGATTCCCACGGAGTTCCGCCGGCGTTCCAGTTGTCTTCGATGGCAAATCTGGTGTTGTTGCCGAACGTGGAATCCTTGATGGTGACCGTAACAGTGCTGGCGTTCACAGGATCGATGGCCGTGGTATCTTCGATGACACGAGTACCGGTGCCGCCGCCACGGATCGCCCAGCCTCTGTTGGCTGCAACGGTGACGTTGTCGAGGTTGATGTTGAGGATGCTGAATTCCTGGCCGCCCATCGGGGAGTCGCCGATGAAGCGGATGTCGTTGTAGACCGTGGAATCCTTGATGTTCACGTCGATCGAGGACTTCTTGGCCTCGGTCGTTTCGGTGGCGGCAACATCCTTGACGAGCGTGTTGTCCATGATGCGCAGCGGGCTGGCATTGCCGTCGGCAGTGCCGATCGTGGAATCCGTAATATCAACGGTGAAGGAACCGGTGATGGTATTGCGGTTGTTCCACGGCTGGTCCGCGGTCACATTGGAGAACAGCCAGCTGTCGTTGTCGGTGACAGTGCAGATGGTGCTCTTGTCGATGAAGACGTGCACATCGCCCGTGTATTCGAGGTTGCCGTTGGTGCCGCCGAGAACGATGCGGTCAACGTTGCTCTCCACGACGTGGACTTCGCTGAGGAACTTGCCAACCTCACCTTCGGCCAGGTTGGGGCCGCCGGTGTGGATGGAGCCGTTGCGGTGGGTCGCCCAGAACTTCTGGCCGTTCACCATTCTCGTGCCGACCGTGTTCATGCGATCGAATGCGTTGACGTCGAAGATGAGCTTTTCGCCGGTGTACGGGCTGAACTCAGGAACGTTGACGCCGCCTTCGAAGCCGCTGTCGAGGTAGAACGTGTTGAGACGGAGCAGATGCACGCTGGAATCCTCGGCGCTGTAGTAGGCGTGGTAAGCGCCGGAGCCTTCGCCGGTCACGGTGATCGCGGCATCGGCGATTGCGGCTTCACCAGCGGTGACGCCGGAGGTGGTGGAGATAACCACAACGTCGTCGCCGGTCATGACGTAGCCGGTCACGTCGATCGTGATCTTGGCATCCGCCGCGAGGGCGATACCTTCCGCAACGGAGAAGGAGTTGGCAGCAGTCATGCTCAGCGCGGAGACGCCGCTGATGCTGGTAGCGGTGAAGTCGCTGCTCACGGAGAGCTTGCCGCCGGTGGTGAGGGCGCCGATGCTGGTGGCGGTGGTGCCGCCGTTGACGACCACGTCGTTGTCCTTGGCAAGCGTGACAGCTTCCGTCGCGTCGAAAGCGCCGCCTTCGATGTGGAGGATGTTGCCTTCGCCGACCTTGGCAGCAGCCGCTGCGGCGGAGTTGAACGCGTTGCCGTCCCAGACGAGGGCGGTGTCGCCGATGAATCCGAGCTGGGTTTCAGGCGTCCATTCGGCGTTGGCGTAGGTGTCCTTCACCAGATCGGAGGTAATGATGAGGGCCTTGCCGGTGCCGTCGGCGACGATATCCCAACCGAACGTGTTCTCGCCCTGGTTGATGATCGTGATGCCGTTTTCGGGAACGGTGAAGTCGGTCGCAGTCATGACCTTCTTCGTGAAGTCCGTGAAGCCCGTGGCGTCGATCGTGATCGCCGCGCCGGTGAATTCGCCGGTCAGGGTGACAACTTCATTGGCGTTGATCTGGACGGAGCTGAAGCCCTTGACGGTGCCAGCCTTGGCCGCGCCCGTGAAGACGAGGTTGCTGGTGCCGCCGACGAAACCGGCGCCGCCGTCGATCGTACCGGAGATGACAACGTCATCGGTGACGGTGACGACCGCGTTGCCGGTGACCTGGGACAGGTCGGTGGCGACCGTCAGGTTGGTGACGGTTGCGGTGCTGTTCACGGTGATATCAACGCTGGCAACCGGGTCAGCAGCGACCGGCTGTTCGGGATCGGTGAGATCCGGAGCGTTGCCGCCGAAGAGGTTGGTGACTCTGCCGCCGTTCACGATGGTGGTGTAACCATTCGTGTACAGGTTGGTGTCGTTGGCGTTTTCAACGTGGAACGCAGCCGTGCCGCCCGCGATTTCGAGAGCTTCGTAGGCGTCAGCGAGCGTCTTGACCGCATTGTCGCCGAACACGAGGATGGTATCGGAACCATCGGCGTTCTTGGCGGCAAGGCCGTTCACGGCGGCGCTGTACTGCGTGCTGTAGAAGATATCGCCGAGCGAACCCTGCTTGTAGATGAACACGTTCGTGGAGCCGACGACCGCGTTGTAACCTTCGATCTCGACTTCCTTGTCGTCTTCATCGACGAACTTGGCGCCGGAAGCGTTGTTGATGGAGCCCTTGACGGACACGAATTCCTTGAATTTGCCGTAGTCTTCGCCGGACTTGCCGAGGAGGACGAAGCCGGTGTTGTCCTGGGACATGGAGATCGTGCCGCCGGTCAGGTAGGCGTCGGACGCGATTTCGATCTGGGAGAACATGTTCACCAGATAGATATCGCTGACAGCGGTCGTCTCGGACTTCTGGACGCTCAGGTAGCGCTTGCTGTCGGCGGTGAAGCCGGTGTCGAGCGTATCGCTGCCGGAGTTGCCGCCGATGCCGCGAGCCGCGGACAGTCTGCCGGTGCTCGTGGCGCCGCTGATCGTGACGTTGGCCACGCCGCCCCATTCGGTAACATCGTTGCCGAGGATGCCGAGAGCCGTGTCGTGGCTGTTGGGATCCTGGCTGTTTCCGAAGTAGGTGTCGGTGATGGTCAGGTTGATGGTCGTGTCGTTTGCCTCGCGGGCATCCCAGATCCACATCCACTTGGAGGCGGGAACCACAGTGTCCTTGAACGTGACATTGACCGCCTTCAGCGCCTGTCCGTTTGCATTCCAGACATTGTTGAAGAGTTCCATGTCACTGCCGAAGGAGTAGCTGTCGAACGTGATGGACACGGTGTTGCCGGAGATGTTGGCGTTCTGGGTGATGCGGATCTTGTCCGTGTTGTCGGTGTGAGCGCCGCCCTGGAACGTGTAGTCATAACCGCCGACCAGTTCGCCTTCGACTTCGTCGCCGACGATGAGCGTGATGCGGTTGTTCTCATCGTTGCCACGGCCTGCGAGCGCAGTGTTCGAGGTGATCGTGCTGTCCTTGATCAGGACGCTCTGGCTGCCGGTGCGGTTGTGAGAACCGGAATTGACGGTGTAGCCGAGCTGCAGGGAGTTGACAGTGCTGTCGGTGATGACGGCGCTGATGTCCTTGCCTTCGACCATGACGTCGCGGTTGGCGCCGGTGACGACCAGCGTGTCGCCGTTGGCAAGACCGGAGACGATGTTGGCGATCGACGTGTTGCTCACGTTGTAGCCGAAGACCTTCGTGTTCGCCACGCCGCCGACCGTTTCAACGGTGCCGTTGACGGCGTTGGTGGCAGTGGGATCGTAGAAGGCGGCGTTGCCGCGCTTCACGGCCTTGATAGACTTTCCGGTTTCATCGTAGTAGACCATCAGGTTTTCGGCGTTGTTGCTGGCGCCGACGACCGTACGGCTGTAGGCTTCGCCTTCTTCCGGCTTGGTGTACTGGATGAAGTTGTTGATGCCGTTGGCAGCCGTGAACACGGTGGCCGTAGCCGCTTCGCCGATCGTGTAGCCTGCGAAGTCGACGGTGAGGATTCCGCCGTTTTCGAGGTAATCGATCGAGCCGACGGTGAGGTTGCCGGCATTCGCCGCGTTGATGGTGACGTTGTTGACGCCGGTGGCGGAAGTGAGCGTGGCAGCCTTGGCCGAATTGAGGGTCAGGCTGTAGCCTTCCGTGATCAGTTCGCCTTCACCGACCGGAGCGCCCACGAGAGAACCGAGGGTGACAGCGGAGGTGGCGCCGGTGATGCTGACAGCGGAGCCTGCGTCGACCGTGAAGCCTGCGACGCTGCCGCCTTCGAGCACGAGCTTGCGCGTGCCGATGCCGGCCAGGTCGATGGCCTCGGTGCCGAAGTTGCCAGTGAGGACGTAGACGGTGTCGCCGCTGGTGGCTCTGGTGGCGATGGTGTCTCTGGAGATCGCGTTGAACGCGTTCGCTTCGTAGAACAGCAGATCGCCGTTGAAGCTCGTGCCGTTGATCGAGGCGTCGAAGCCGGTGTTGAAGTAGACGTTGCCCGGAGCGGTGGAAACAAGCCACAGGGTGTTGTTCGCCTTGTCCAGGAACAGTTCGCCGCCTTCGTCGGCCGTGATCTTCTCCTCGTCGAACGTAGCCAGCACATCGGCGACCAGGACCTTCTTGCTCGCGCCTTCATAGCCCGCGGTCGAGATGTGGATGGATTCGGTGACGAGATCGCCGGAATCAACCGTGAGGAAGCCGGTGTTGTCGATGACAAGAGCGTCGACCGTGATGGTGCCGTGGACTCTTGCCTCGGAGGTGACGGTCATCGTGTCGAAGTCGGAGACGTCGGCATAGATGCCGCCGACCTTGCTTAGGACAAAGTCGCTCGTGCCGCCAACGGCGCTTCTGGTGCCGCTGATGGTCGCGTAGACGGCTTCTTCGTCGACGATCTCTTCGCCGGTTTCTTCATCGATGTGCGTGACGGCCTTCTTGCCGATGGAGCCGCCGGCGAGTTCGATAACGGAGTCGCCGGTGACGGTCTTGCTGTCTTCGGCAGCCGCGATGATCGAATTCTCGGTGGAGAAGTCGCCGTTGGTAACCACGAGGTTGACGAACGCAGTGGCTTCTTCCTCTTCCAGCGTGCCGTACAGGGTGTTCGTGTCCGCCGCGACAAACAGTCTGTTGCCGGCGGTAAGAGCAGCCTTGGCCGTTTCAAGTTCGTTCAGGGCATTGGCGACGGATTCGCTTTCGGCATCTTTTGCGTCATCAATATAGATGAGCACATCGCCGTAAGCGGAGGTAACGCCGGTGATGTCGGAGGAGTAGGTGCTGTCGTAGTAGAGGTTCCCGACAGCGCCATCGGAAATGACGACTGCCTTGGAGCCCTTGACGAGCACATAGCCGGCCTTCAGGTTCTGGCCTTCGAGGGTGTCGAGACCTTCGAGGGTGGTGTTCTCCCAGACCAGGGTCTTGGTCGGGCCTTCGTAACCGGTGCCGTCAACGATCATGCGGCCGCCGTCCAGGGACATCGTGTTACCGGTGATGAAGGACGTCGCGGCGATGCTGACCGTGCTGAAGTGGACGGCGGCGCGGACGTAGTTCGAGCTGCCGGACACGATCAGGGTCTTGTTGCCGGTGAAGGAGCAGTTACGGCCCGAGTCGATGGCGTGGGCGGTCAGATAGCCGCTGAAGTAGGAATCCTCGACGCTGAACGTGATGTTCGTGGTGCTGGTCGGGGTGCCCCACTGCCAGGTGCTCTGGCTGCCGAAGCGCATGTCGCTGCCGGCGCCGATGGTGGAACTCTTGATGTTGACAATGATGTCGCCGGCGTTGCCCGGGTTACCACTGGTAACATACCACCACTTGTTGTTCGGAGCAACAACATTCGTCATGTTGATGACGATGGACTGACCGTCGGTCAACGGACCGGAGTCGCCGAAGAACTCGATGTCCTTGTTGAGCACGGTGTCGCTGATGTCGAACACCATTTCCTCGCCGGTGTAGGACAGGTAGTTGACGAAGGTCAGCCTGTCGCCGCCGCCGATATTGGAGTTCGAGATCGTGACGTAGAGGTTGCCGCCGATCGTGCTGTGATGGTTCCAGCCTTCACCAGTACCGTTTCTGTAGTTGGCAAGGAGCGAGCTGCTGCCGCCGGTCAGGCTGACCTTGTCGAGCACGACGCTGGCGTTGCCGTTGAACGTCTTGTCGCCGGAGGTCATACCGCTGATGATCACGGGGATGGTGCTGTCCGTGACGACCAGGTTGATGAGCTTGTCATTGGTATCGATGTTGCCGTTGCCGTGAGCGACGAACAGAGTGCCGCCGGCGATGAGAGCGCTGAGGGCGGACTGGTAGTTGTTGAACGCGTTGACGTTCCAGAGGAGGGTGTCGCCGTTCGCAGCCTTGGTGCCGTCGACATCGGCCGTGAAGTTCGGGTCGAAGTAGACGCGGGTGAGGTCGAGGACGTACACCTGCTTGCCGGTCGAGTAGAGCGCGGTGCCGGGATCAGCCACGTACGTGGCGTTCATGATGTCGGTATCGCTCTCGATGATCAGACGACGGTTGCCTTCTTCGGAGGTGAACGGGACGGACTTCACGCGGATGACGCCCGCGACCGTGCTTTCGCCTTCGCCGCTGCCGAGGTTGATGCCGCCTGCGGAGAGGAAGCCGTCGGCATTGAGCGTGATCTCGGAGACGCCCATGATGAGGCCGCCGACCGAGAACTTGCCTTCGGAGGTGATGACCGTGTCGCCGCCGCCGATGACGTTGCCGGTGATCGTGACGTCTTCGCCGAGCTTGATCGCGGAGTTGGTCGCCAGATAGACGCCTTCGCCCGCGGTCAGGTCGAAGCCGCCGACCGTGCCGGACGTGACCGTGTAGGTCTTGCCGGAGTAGAAGCCGCCCTTGTCGGCGGTGTTCACGCAAGCGTAGACGACGCCGCCAACAACGCCTTCATCCATGACGAAGTTGTTGCCGCCGAGCTTGATGTCGCCGGCGATCTCGCCGCCGGTAACGGTCAGCGTGAACTTGGAGCCGGTGCCGAGGTTGGCCGCAGCTTCGGTGGGATCGTTGAAGGCATTGAAGCCGTACTCGAGGTAGGAACCGTCTTCCATGACAACGCCGCCCGCGAGGGATTCCGCGGTGTACGTGCTGTTCAGGTAGGTGTCGGACTTCAACGCGTTGCGGAGAACGATGTCGTTGCCGACCTGAAGGACGGAGTAGTTGTCGAGGTTGGTCTTCACCTTGCCCTTGTCATGGGCTTCGAGGACGACCATGTTCGGATCGAAGCCGTTGATGCCTTCGAGGGTGGAGATGATGGCATGGCCCTTGGCGGTGTAGCCGGTCACGTCAAGGTAGATCTTCTCGTTGCCGTTGAAGGTGATGCTCGTGGCGGAAAGTTCGTTGTCCGCGAACATGTTGAAGCTGGCGCCGTCAACAGTGCCGAGCGAGAGGGCGGCGCCCTTCTTCACGCTGATGCTGTCGAATTTGGTGATGTCGCCGATCTGGGCATCGCCGGCGATTTCCAGCGTGGACTTCGCAGTCTTGTCGTTGGAGCCGTCGAGGGTGGAGATCACTGCGCCGTCCTTGACGGTCAGGGTCACTTCATCGTGAGCCTGAACATCATTGGCCATCGTCAGAGAGCCGATCGTGGCGGTGCGGACTTCGACGTTGTTGCCGTGGAAATCCTGAGACTCGAACGTACCGCCGGTGACGACGATCGTTCCGCCCCATTCATCGGCATAGACCAGAGCCTGGCCGAAGTCGGTGAAGGCGTTGAAGTTCAGGAGGAGTTCCTGGCTGCCGACCTTCGTGCCGCTGATGGAGTTGTCGTACGTGGCGTTCACGTACATATCATCAGCCTTGTCGAAGATGTAGATGCCGGTCAGGGTGTTGTCAGTGTTGAACGAGTAAGCCAGCTGGCACTGGCCCGTAAGGTCGTTGTCGCCGATGACCGTGATGTTGCTCAGGGTCTGGTCGGTGGCAATGCTGCGGGCGCTGATCACGTTGTGCGTGCCGCTCTTGTACCCGGACATGTTGATCATGAGCTGCGTCAGCGTGCCGGCGTCATCCAGCGGATAGTCGGGGCCGAAGACGGTGGAGTACTGGAGGTCATTGCCGATGATCAGCTGGGCGGTGGCGTCGACGATGACGGTGTCCCATTCGTTGATGTAGGACGCGCGCGTCGCGGTGCCGTTTTCCGTGGCGACGATGTGCAGGGTATTCGGGACGTTGAATTCCTGAATGGCCTTGCCGCCGAGCTGGAGGGATGCGCCGAGACGGATGTTGTTGTCGCCGAAGTTGGTATTGCCGACCTCGACCGTGATGCTGCCCGAAGAGAAGTAGGTGTTCAGGAGCGATGCGCCGTTGGCATCCCAGTGTTCGTTGTTGGTGTTCAGGACCGTGAACGTACCGCCGAACACGGAGTCATACACCTTGATGTTGATGTTGGCGTTGATGTCCTGACGAACCTGATCTTCGGGGCTCGTGCTGCTCGTGCTGGTGTCGATATCGTGCGGACCGTCGCCCGGCTGGGTCTGGATGCCGTAGAAACCGGAGTTTCCGGACGTGACGCCGCGGAGGGTGACGTTGATGTCGATCGGAGCGTTCGGATTGGTGCCGAAGCTGCCGTAGCCGATGTAGATACCTTCGTTCCAGGATCTGCCGGGGTTGTTCCACGGCTTGTCCTGACGGCCCTGGACTCTGACGTTCGTGATTTCGACGTTGATGTTGCCGTCGAACACGTTGTTCACGTTGTTGCCGGTGATGTAGAGCGCGCTATCGGCATTGCTCAGGACGGAATCCGTCATGATGAACGTGTAATCGCCGGACATGTTGACGGACTTGTTGATGCCGTAGACCTTGGCGGTCGAGGTAACGCCGGACATCTGCACGAAGTAATCCTGATCGCTGACGAAGGTGTCGCCTTCGCTGCCGTAGACGCTGCTGGAGCCGTTGTATTCGATGGCGACACGGGAGACGCCTTCGATGGCACGGATCTTGTTGGAGCCGTCAACGAGGTAGAGGGTCGCGCCGGCGGCGTTGGCAGCCGCTGCCGCAGCCGCTTCGTCCGTGAAGGCGTTCACGCCCGCGAAGAGGACGTCGCCCGTGGCCTTGTCGACTGTGCCGTCGACGATCTGGGCGTCTGCCGCGAACAGGAAGATGTTGGCGTCGGCCTTCAGGAAGACAGCGCCGGTTTCGGTGACATCGGCCGCATAGGTCGAGTTGCCGAGCGGAGCCTGGACAGAGACCTGGCCGTCAGCGAAGGTGACCTTCAGCGGATCGACCGTGAGGACCTTGCGGGCGCCGGAGCCGGTCGAGGCATCGATCACGACGGGGAGAGCGTCGGGGATCGTGTCGGTGATGGTCGCCACGGCGGAGGCGTCGATCGTAAGACCGGTGGCAGCCGCGATGGAACCGATCTTGCTGTCGGACTCGACGAAGATGTTCTTCGCGGTCACGGCGCCGACCGTGGAGTTGATGAGGGCCACATCGAAGCCTTCGGCGTCGATGTTCATCCCGGTATTGTCGTTGATGATGGCAATGCGGGAGGCGAAGCCCTTGGTGGTGGCGAAGTAGGTCGCGTCTTCGACGGTCGCGAAGGCGTTGTAGCCGTACAGGAACGTCTTGCCGTTGATGACGACGCTGTCGCCTTCTTCATAGGACGCGAAGTCGGAGTTCACATAGAGATCGTCGATGGAGTAGAGCACGATCTCGGAGGCGGTCTTGATGAGGCCGTAGGAATTGGCGGTCAGGCCGGAGCCCCAGTTGATCGTCCACTTGTCGACGCCGGATTCGGCGTGGACGAGGACGTTGGAGCCGACCAGGCCATCGCCTTCGGTGTTGACGGTGATCGTCTGGTTGCCGGAGGTGAGTTCGCCGGACACGATCAGGCTGGACGTATCGTACATCGAGATCTTGCCGGTGAGGATCAGGCCGTTGTCCTTGAATTCTTCGTAGCGTTCGGAACCTTCCTTCACAGCCTTGTTCGTGAACGCCACTTCCGCGCCGGCTTCGATCGTGATGTTGCCGGTGATCTCGGCGCCGCCGGTCACATACAGGCGGTTGGTCGTCAGGTTCTTGACGCCGGTCAGGAAGCCGGTGCTGATGAACGCGTCTTTGCCGGTGTTGAGCATGTCAACGCCGTCGAGCGTGATGCCGCCATCCTGCGTGAACACGCTGGTCTCCTTATCGAAGGAGCTGCGGATGTAGATCTGGCCGGCGTTCGTGAAGGTGCCGCCGATCGTGATGTCGCCGACGGAGGTGACTTCGCCGGAGTTCGTGAAGTCGCCGGCGACGGAGAGGACGGAGGTACGGACGAAGTTCGTGCTCATGAAGTCGCCGCTCAGGACGATGCCGGGATCAGTCGCTTCATTGCGGAGCACGCCGATCAGACCATAGTTGTTCAGGCTGTCGGCGAAGATTGCGCCGGCCTGGATGGCGCGGCGGTTCAGGATGTCGCCGCTGATGCTGATGGCGTTGTCGGCCGTAGGATCGGACTTTCTGTCGCCGCTTTCAACGTTCAGGGTACCGCCGAGGACTTCGATGGAGTCGAAGTTCGTGATGGAGCCGACTCTGGCATAGCCATTGACGGTCAGTTCGCGGGACGAGCCCTGGGTGCCGCCGTCGAGAGCGCCGGTCACGGACGCGCCGTAGATAAGGCCGTAGAAGGTGCCGTTGGACGCACCGTCGATGGTGTTCACGGTGCCGCCGGTGAGTTCGACATTGATGGGGCCTTCGACCGTGGCATTTTCCGCGATCTTGATGCCTTCGAAGGTGCCGCCGGCAAGGTTCAGATCCACACCGCCGGAGACGGTATCGCCGTCATTGCCGACAATGAGAGTCTCAACTTCGCCGCCGGTGACAGTCGCTTCGATCTTGCCGATCTTGTTGGCGTTGCCGCCGATGATCAGCTGCTTCGCGCTGACGCCGTCGTTGTAGGTGAGGGTTTCAATTTCAGTGCCGGCTTCGGCGGAACCTGCGAAATAGGTGTCGACCGTGGAGGTGCCGAGCTTGATCTTGGCGCCATAGCCTTCGGCGTAGACGTTCGTGATCGCGTTCTCGCCGGTCATGTCGACTTCAAGTCCGCCCGCGCCGCCGATGACGTTCGTGATCGTCGTGGCGCTGATCGTGACCTTGCCGGTGTTGGCGGCCTGGTCGTCCAGCTTCACGGTGCCGATGGAGCTGTCGCTGACGGAGATATCAGCGCCGGCGAGCACGGAGCCGGTCAGATCGAGAGTGCCGAGGCCGATCTCGTCTTCGATGCCGACGTTGGTGATCGTGGCTTTGGCGGTTCCGGTGACGTTGCCGAAGCTAATACTATTAATATTCTCCGCGTACGCGACCGTGACGTCGGTGGAGGCGACGTCGGCAGCGGTATCGCCGATGACGATCGAGAAGCCTTCGAGATTGATGGCATTGTCATGGTTTTCGCCGAGGAACATGAGGGCGTAGTCAAGCGTGGACACGTCAGCGGTGAAAGAGGGAGCTTCCACTCCAGCGTCCAGGGTGGTGAACGCGAGGGATGCGCCGCTGGCCGCGGCCGCGCCCTGCGCCACATCGAAATCCTTGTAGCCCTTCAGGCCGAGGTCCGTAACGATGCCGTTGCCTTCGTAGTTGCTGTTGACGAGATAGGTCTCGCCCACGTGCGCGACAAGGTTGCCGCCGAGGAACGAATACTGGCCGCCGAACACACCATAGGTGTATTCCGTGCCATTCACGAGGACCGTCTCGATGTTGTCGCTCTCGTATTCGGTGAGACCGGAGACCATGATCACGTCGCCGGCGAAATCGCCGTTCACGGAGAGCGTGCCGATGCCGCTGATGGTGCCGGCGGAGAGGGAGTTCTCGGCGTTCAGCTCGATGGTGGTGACGCCCGCGACGGAGGCGGCACGGACGTTCGCGCCCGCTTCGACCGTGAGGGTGTTCCACTGGCCGCTGATCGCGCCGACCGCGCTCTGCGCTTCGGACGCCTTGAACACCAGGTCAAAGGTACCGCTGCTGTGTCTGACGCCGCGCACATCGGTAGCAATGGCGCCCATGGTGGACCCGGTGATTTCCAGGGTCGCAGTGCCGTAGTACTTGTCGTCATAAGAAGACAGGATACTGAAGGCGCCGGTCGTGGAATTGATCACCCGCAGGGTGGTATCGGCATACATCTGGTTGTCGGTGCCGCCGGTCTGGAAACCGATGAATGCACCTGCCAGAACAGAGTTCTCGATCGTGCCGTCGACGGTACCGGGAGTCGCCTCGGTTGCATACTTGCCTTTGTTGATCGTGGTAACGCCGCTGTTGGTCGATCCGGTGATATTGAACGAAATGTCGCCCGTGACCCAGCCGCGGCCGTCGAGGTTGTCGCCGGTACGTCCTGCGCCAATGACAAGGCCGTTGACGGTGGACTTTTCGAACTTGAACGAGATGTTGCCTTCGAGAGCGTTCGTGCCGTCATTGGCATGGCCGCTGTTCGAGGCGTTCGGCAGCATCATGAAGTTGTTGAGGGTCGAGCCGGTGATCGTGATGTCGAGGTCTGCGACGCTCCTGAAGTTCGTGTCGCCGCAGCCGGTCATGATGATACCGAAGTCGCCACGGGTGTTGGTGTTGTTGAAATAGGCTCTGATGTAAGCCTTTTCATCGCCAACGCCGGGGGTGATGCCGCCGCGGAGGACGGCGCCGTTGTTGGTGACGGTGCTGCCGTCGACCAGGAGGTCGATGTTGCCGATAACGGTACCGAAACGGTTGTTATTGGCGTTACCCTCACCCAGGCCGTAGCCGGTACCGTAGGTGATGCAGAACCACTGCACCTGCGAATTCTTGAAGGTGAATACGTAGTTGCCGGTGAAAGTCTGGGTGAGATCCGTCTGGCTGCCGAAGCCCATCAGGTTACCGCCGAACTCGGAACCTTCGATGTAGACGTTCAGGGTGCCGTCCGAATCGGTAACATATTTGTTTGCGGCTCTCGGGGAGGCGGAGAAGTCGCCGCCCTTCGAGTTGATGATGTAGACGTCAGCCAACGCTATGCCGCTGCCGCGCTTGTAGTTGAAGAAGTAATCGTGTCCGTTACCTCTCGCAGTGCCGCGATCGAGGTTCGAGACGAAGTACGCGCTGCCATCCGCGGGGACCGCAAGATTGTAGTTGGGCGAGTTGTTGCTGTTGCTCGTGAAATTGGTGATAGTGTTCTCACCAAAAACCAGCGCCTCTCCGGTGATGGGGCTGACTTCCGGCGTAGTCTCCGCTGACGTGTACGAGGGATCGGCATAAAGATTGCCGGTCACCGCGAATTCCACGAGAGGGGATTCTTCGCTTAGCTGTTTAGGAAGTTTGGGGTCTGCCATAGCTTTTTCTCCTTGGTTGTTAAGCTAGGGTTTCGAGTTTCTTACGAATTGTTACTGTGTTTTGAGTTTTTTTGCCTTTCTTTTCCTGGGTTGAGTTTGGGGTTTCCTTTCGGGTTGTTGGTTGAGTTTGAATGCGGGATGAGATAAAAATCGTTCTGGTTAAGCTTGAACCCGAGGAATCCGTCTCCGATCGCTCGGATCCGGCGTCGGCCGAGGCGGTCTCCCTGCACACGGCGTCCTGTTTCCAGCGGAGCGGCCGGACGATGCGGTGTTCCGGCACGGAGAAAACGCACATCGCGGCGGTCAGGGCATCCGCCCCGGCGCCGTTCGCCGTTTCCGTCTGTCTCCAGCTCATCGTCATCGTTTGTCTCCTGCGGTTTCCCGCGGTCGTTTCCGGTCGCTTCCGCCCGTCCGGGGTTCGGTTCCCGGCCGGGCTCTCCGGGCTGTCTGTTCGACCGCCCTTCGATCGGGTTCAAGTCAGTGAAAATCGTGTTGTGCTTGCCCGAGCTTGGCCCGGGCGCCGCTTCCGCGGCTGCCGTACAGTTCAGTCCGGCGCATCCTGCCGTCCGCCTCGCCTTCGCCTCGCTTCCGCTCGGTCACGGTCCGGTTTCCCGGCTTTGCCGTCCGCCTCGCCTTCGCCTCGCTTCCGCTCGGTCCCGGTCCGGTTTCCCGGCTTTGCCGTCCGCCTTTCCTTCGCCTCGCTTCCGCTCGGTCCCGGTCCGGTTTCCCGGCTTTGCCGTCCGCCTTTCCTTCGCCTCGCTTCCGCTCGGTCCCGGTCCAGCCGGCTTGCATGCCGTTCTGAGGTCCCGGTCTACCACCCGGTCCCGACCTCCTGTTCCGTTCGTTTGCTGTTCGTTTTGCTCATGGTTTCGTATCTCGATTTCGTTTGGTTCGTTTCAGTTCGTTCCGAGCTCATTTTGCCGTTCGTTTTCTTTCCGTTCGTTTCAGTTCGCCTCGAGCTCGTCTTTCAGGTTTTTCAGTTCAGCTTGTCTTGTGTTCGTGCTCCCATGTGCGCAGTTTATTATTTATTCTCGCGTATATTATACACTTAATTGGCCGAAAATCAAATGTATTTTTTGTCGAAAACCATGTGCTTTTTAAGAATAATGCAACTAAATCTCAAACAAACCGTCTCGACAGCACAAAAATGACGCGTCTGACGACTCATCGCCGGACGCACTGGGGAAATGTCAAAACAGCAGCCGGAACATCCCCCTTTTCCGCCGGAAACATCGTCGCCCAGCAACCCGAACCGGCACAAGATCCCGCCCCGCAAAAACCGTCAAGAAAGAAGAAGCTATCTTCCATCATAATATTTTCTTTCTTCTCACATTTTATTTCTCTCAACGATTTATATTTTCAAAATCATTTGCATCATTGTACAGCACAGATATTAATATATTTTTTCAGCTCGATTATTCTTGTTTTCATGCACGAATTCTACAGTTTTATTTTAGATCGATTTTATTTTCATGATTCATATCTATTTTGAGATTGATATTTTCTTGTTTCACATCGCGTACCAAACACACTTTTTTCCCAACATGAATCATCCCCCTGCCCCCCATCGCGACATCGAAATGCAGGCGCACTCCCGTTCCGTCAGAGCATGACCGGTCGTCGCTACACGACTCAAACGACTCCGTCGCTCCGCCGCGCCTCTGTCCTCCATCCACGACACAGCCAACGACCACGACGATCTCCGTTTTGCGGCCCGAGCCCCCAGTTCATCGTCCTCTAGGACAATGACAGCTCGCGCATTATCAAATATTACACAAAATCAATCAAAGAATACATTCTTTTTTTAATTATCCGGTGATATATTATTCTGACTTGGTCATGAGGCGCCTGTCGCGGCCATCCTCCGCCCGGCATGCCGTGATCCGTCAAAACGACGCGGGATCCACGCGGATCCCCCGGAAACATGCTCAGAAAACGACACGTTCCCATAACAATCCCCCAACCTCAAACTGGAGACATCAACATGAAGTTCCTCCGCATGATGAAAGGCCTCGTGCCGGTCCTCGCGGCGTTCACCGCCACGACCGCCTGCGCCCAGACGAACACCCCCGATTATTCTACGCTCAAAATCCCGGCCGAGAAGCAGAAATTCCACATTTTCCTGCTCACGGGCCAGTCGAACATGGAAGGCGCGGGCTACCCCGTGCTGCCCGAATACCTGACCGGAACGTATCAGGTGCTCGAACTTAACGACAAGATGGAATGGGTCAAGAACGTCGCGCCGTACGGACGCGGCTACGGCCCGGGCGAATCCTTCGCACTGCACTATGCGAAACTGCATCCGGACGTGACGGTCGGCGTGATCCACGCGGCCCGCGGCGGACGCAGCATGCGCGAGCTGAGCAAGGGCGGCCGCGACAACACCGACCGCGCGCCGAACTACGACAACCTGATCAAGAAGATCAAATTCGCGCAGGAACAGGGCGAGATCAAGGCGATGCTGTGGCATCAGGGCGAGTCCGACACCGGCAACCGCAACTACGTCAACGAGCTGAACAAG
>Ga0310696_10003393_pt1 | contig 19923 bp, 16 predicted proteins | sample AusTroGonzalo_MG_4_FD_203885 | JGI IMG/M metagenome (GOLD analysis project Ga0310696, IMG submission 203885) | Bovine rumen microbial communities from tropical cattle in Woodstock, Queensland, Australia - Gonzalo_02 (v2) (version 2) | ecosystem: Host-associated > Mammals > Digestive system >... | reverse complement strand
TGAACCGTAGATAGCCATCCAAGCCATGTGGATCTTGCCGTCACCCAAAGGAGACATGCGGTCGATGAGCTCGGAATAGAGGCCTGCTTCGTACATCTGTGCACGGAACTGGTTGTTGATGCCTTCGATGATCTCGAAAATACGGGGGAAGAGGAAACGGAAGATGGAGATATCCCACTTCTCGAGTGCCTCTGCCATGATCGTATGGTTGGTGTAAGCGAATGTTGCCTTAACGATCTCCCATGCTTCTGTCCACTCGATGCCGTTCTCGTCAACGAGGAGTCTCATGAGCTCAGGGATAGCAACAACGGGGTGTGTATCGTTGAGCTGGATCGTGTTGTACTTAGCAAAATCGTGGAGATCGTTGCCGTGATACTTCTTGTATCTGTAGATGATGTCCTGCAATGAAGCGGATACGAAGAAGTACTGCTGTCTTACACGGAGAACCTTTCCGTCGTAAGAAGTGTCGTTCGGATAGAGGACTCTCCAGATGTCCTGGACGCGGTTTCTCTCGATAACGGCGTCATCGAATCTCTGTGAATTGAAGAGGTTGAAGTTGAACTCCTGAGCGGGCTCAGCCTTCCAAAGTCTCAAGAGGTTTACGTTCTTTGTGCCGTAACCTGTGATAGGCAGGTCGCAGGGGATTGCCCAAACGTCGATGTCTGAATAGTGAACCTTAACCTTGCGGTCGTATCTCGGGAGGATGAAGGGATATCCGTGCTCCATCCATGAGTCAGGATACTCGTTCTGGAAACCGTTTTCGATTGCCTGTCTGAAGAGGCCGTAACGGTAGAGGATACCGTAGCCTGTAACAGGGAGGTTGAGTGTTGCGCATGAATCGAGGAAGCATGCTGCAAGACGTCCCAAACCGCCGTTTCCGAGTGCCGGGTCTGTCTCTTCTTCAAGAATGTCTGTGATATCAAGTCCGAAAGAAGCGAGAGCGTCCTTTGCCTGATCGTAAATGCCCAAGTTTACGAGGTTGTTGAGCATTGAACGTCCTTCGAGGAACTCTGCTGAGAAATAGTGAGCCTGGCGGCCCTGATTATACTTATGTCTCGTTGCCATCCAGTTCTCTGAGATGATCTCAACGATGCTCTTTGACAGCGCTGTCCAGTAATCGCGGGGTGTTGCCTGCTCAAGGCTCATACCCGTCTCAGCCTTAACGTGGGCCTGCATCATCTGTTCAAGCGCTTTTGATGTAACTGTTGCCATCTTCTAAGTCTTCGATGCCTCTTTTACCCGAAAAGACATCTACTTACCTCCAAAATAATTACGATTGATTATAACTATATCGGGTTAGGCGTGCAATTTTTTGGGATAAGTTCGATTTTTTCGCCAAAAACGGCTCGAAAAGCCCTTAAAATCGGTGTTTTTTTGACAACGAAAATGACTGATTTCAGACAAATTTGTCCAAAATTTACTGTCTATTTACAGTTAACCGCGAGGCATTTATCAAGGTATCTGTATATTTGTATTTTTTCGCGCGGTATATTAAACTTCTAACTGATATGAATATAGCGCTTTATTACGTATTTGCCGTTGTGGCAGGCATCGTCTCAGGTGCCGTGATCACTTGGCTTTTCGGGGTTTTCCCCGATAAATGGCTGCAGGACTACGGCGTCACTCCTGAAGATCCTGATTACAGGCCTTCCAAGAGAATGAGACCCTTTCCGGAGGGCCTTGTTGCAGTTCTGTTCTGCGTTATCTGTTACTGCGTAACGGTTTTCTTCTGCCAGAACGACTACATCACCACATTCAGACCTATCCATCTGGTCGTCATCTTCCTGTCCATACCGGTATTGATGCTGGTCATGATGGCAGACAAGCTCAACAGGATCATTCCCGACCAGTTCTCAATATTTATCGCATTCTGCGGCCTGCTCTCGATTGCAGCAGACTTCCTTGAGGGTTCTATCTGGTTCACACCCGACGTTAAGTGGTGGATCCCGATCCTCAACAAGGTCATCGCTTCCGTTGTTGGCGGCGGCGTCATCTGGCTCATCGGCTTCCTGTCCATCACATTCCTCGGCAGGGAAGGCATGGGCATGGGCGACATGCGCCTTCTGTTCGCAACAGGTCTTATCACGGGATGCTACGGACTCATTATTCTCGTATATGTAAGTATTTTCTCGGCAGTTATCTTCGCGATCCCGCTCCTCATCAGGAAGCGCAAGAGGATCGCGGCTGAAAAGCGCAGGATAGCCGAGGCGGCTGATCCGAGAGCCGAGAAACTCAAACTGCAGAGGGAGAAGGCAGCCATCCACTTCGCGGAAGACCCCGATTACATGGCATTCGGTCCCTTCCTCGCATTGGGTTGTGCTGTATTCACGATCATGGAGCCCTTCTTCTTCCAGCAGCTCCTCAGCACGATGCAACTTCTCGGAGTGTATTTCTGATGGCTGTCTTGAAGGCTGTTAAGGACTTTATCGTTAATTCATTCAAGTATCCGAAGCCTTATAACTGGGGATATCCGGTATTCTTTGCCGCCATTGGCGCCGCAGCATCGGTATTCCTCTTAAAGCTCATGTTCTCGGGCGCTTTTCCGTTCTCATCGACATCACTTATCGGTGCCGCAATAACGGTATTGGTGCTCGTCATGACGGCATTCTTCGTCCCGTCGGTAATCATCGCGGAGAAGGGCGGACTTGATATCACCGGCCGTTACACCGGAATCGGCGCCCTCATCCTGTCATTCCTGTCAGGCGCGCCGCTATACCTCATCAAGGCTTCATTCCACAATCTCTGTGTCGCAGGGTGGCTCAGGCTGAACGGAACCATCGTGTTCCCGGGCATTTTCTACCACTTGGACCAGATCACGGCGCAGACCTTATTCTTAAGCATCCTCATTGATACCGTCATCCCGGCATTCGGCTTCGCCCTGTTCTTCCTGGGCGCGGTATGGCAGGGCTTTACCGAGAAGAACAAGCGCTGGGCATTCGTAATAATCCCGATTCTCTTCGCGCTGTTCTCGTTCAATTTCCTCGATATCGTCGGCATCTTGGTCATCGGCTGGTGGCTCTGCATCGTAAGATCCAAGACCGAGAACATCTACGGACCTGTGTTAGCCCTCATCGGCTCACGTTTTACGGGCATTCTCATCGGTTCCATCATAGAAGAGATCGACATTACGACCGTCAGAGTCTATAGCGACATCCCGAACACGATCTACTACGCATCCGTTCCGGCACTCATCGTTGCCGTAGTCCTGCTGGCATTCTTCAGAAAGACACTTGGCGAGTTCCACTTCTCATACAGCGAGAGTACAGATGTTTTCGGCGATTCGCGCCTCCCCGAGGAGAAGGACGGCGGCAAGGCAGGCGGTCTCTTCCGAGGCTTCAACCTGACATTGATTTTGGGAATTATTGTATTAATTGTGTTCTGGTTCCTGCTTTTTGACGGCCAGAGGATATAAAATAGGGATAATAGTTTAAGGGGATAAGTTAATGAATGATCTAGAGAGATACCAGAGAGACCGCGCGTCGGTCATGTCAATGCTCAAATTCATCCTGATGGTAGTGATAATCGTCGCATGCGCATACGTCGGCAAGATTATCGCAGTCATCCTGGTTCCGTTCCTCATCGGCTTCCTGCTCGCCAAGACTTCCGACCTGATCGCAAAGCCCTTGGCGAAGCACTTCGACAAGAACCCCAAGAAGATCAAGGCCGGCAGCAAGAAGTCCACTCACACCAAGACCGCACTCGTAATCTACGTCATCCTCGACATTTTCGTAGTCATATTCATAATCATCACGTGTATCGGACTGGTCTATCAGGCAAACAGCCTTCTCATTGCTCTTGCCGAGGCCACGAAAACATTCAAGCCCACAGAGCTCCTTGATACCCAGATCTTCCAGCGTTTCAGCGTAGAGAACGGCGGTTTCCTCACAGAAGAGATGATGATCTCCCTAAGAGAAGACGTCGCCAACATGGGTCAGACGGTAGTAAAGAACATCCCGTCGCTCATCAGCTCCTCGCTCTCCACAGTCTGGAAGCTCGTCGGCAATCTCCCTTATGCAGTATTCTTCGTCATCAGCATCCTGCTGAGCGGCTTCTACTTCATAAGTGACGGCCCTCAGGTATTGAAGATCTTCGTCAAGAACACGCCTAACCGCAAGTTCCGCAACAGAGTCTTCACGCTCCTTAACGACCTCTCCGTCCTGGTCTTCCGTGTTCTCGGAGGTTACCTCGTTCTGTTCATCATCACGGCCGTTGAATCATTCCTCGTATTCTGGATCGCAGGTCTTCACGAATATGCGATCGTCCTCTCGATAATCACGGCCCTCATCGACTTCCTGCCTGTCCTCGGCGTCAGCGCAACCATGATCCCTATGATGATCTACCAGGTAATGCACGGCCAGTATGTCTCTGCAATCGTTATCATCATCGGCTTGATCCTCATGACGATCATCCGCCGCTTCGTCGAACCCGCAATCCTCGGAAAGTCTCTGAAGATGCACCCGATCGTAACGCTCATCGCTATGGCAGCAGGCGTCTACATCTGGGGCGCAGCAGGATTCCTGCTTGGACCTGTATTGGCGATCATCATCATTCAGGCAATCAAGGTTTTCGAGATCGACAAGATGGCAGGCAAATACTTCTCCGGCATCTTAGACCGCCTCATGGTAGGCAAAGATGAGAAGGAGAAGAAGGCCGCCAAGGAAGCGGTCAAGGAAGAGCTTGAAGCTGAAGAGAAGGCTGAACTCGAAGAAGAGTAAGCCCGCTAGATCAGGATTTCTTCAGACTAAACGCCCGCTAGATCAGAATAATTTCTTACCTCTGTAATTAGCCTTGTCGTTAGTGACAAGGATCCTGTCACCGACGATTGCTTCGTTGAAGTCGTCAGGATTAGCATGAACTATGCACAGCGTGTTCGGAATATCATCAACTGTAATAACAAACCAGCGGTGAGTGCGTCTGTCTTTGCGGCTGACTGATCCTTCGGTCTGACTATCCTTCTTCACGAGAACTCCCGTGGTAACAAGATTTGCCGACTTGCTCTTCTTGGACCTGATAATTCCAAAAACGATAAGCGGAATTCCGAACAAAGCCAGAATGATACCGCCCAAAGAGCTGAATGCCGCGAAAATTCCAAGGAAGACCAGCACGCCTCCGGCAATGATCAGGATGAGCGATTCCTGGCCTGAAGTCTTGGAAAGCGCTCCTGCCGCTTCGCGTTCGAGATCATTAGTGGGTTCCCTGAAGTTGAGCTGGCCAGGCTGGATCACCTGATAAGATCTGTACTCGTCACTTAAACCTTCGTAAGCGTCAAAAACCATATGAAAACCTCCATTCTATCCCTTAATTAGAATATGGTTGCCAACAGAATGGATTATAACACCGAGTGAAAAACTGTACCCGATAATGTAATCTGACGGTGTCTGATTTTTATAGCATATATGATATATAAATCAGCACTTGGGAAAGCTCAGTCTTCCTGTATCGTTGTGACCGCAGTATCGAGCGGCGTAATGTAACCGGGGATGTGCTTATTCAGGAACACAGCCCAGCAGAGCCAGGTGTCTACAGCCAGCAGGAAAACGGTCAGAACAACACCCAAGACCACATAGAGCGGCATTTTCTTTATTGCGCCCATAACAGTTCCGCCGATTGCCATTAATACTCCGGCCGTCAGCGCATAGATACCCATCAGCATGCTTCCGCTGAAGAGGATATCCATTATTCTCGTATTGAGATCGAACAAAAAGATAATAGGGAAGACCAAGAGCGTCAGCGTAGAGAACACCATCATAATAAATGGCGTAAGGACAAGAATTCTGACTGCCAATCTTCCTCTGATCTTCATAGTGATGCACTTCCTGATTAGTAGATTATACATTAGGGCAATATGTAAGTGCATATGTAAAGCCCCACCTCTACGGCGGGGCTTTACATAAAATAGCCTAAAAAAAGAGAATGCCATCCAATGACATAAACTTTTCTATATTTTAAAAGCTGCCGGTTTGTAATTCAACGATTTTTGAAAAAAACTTCGGCATGACTGCGATTTTTCCTATTGTTTTGTACCGATCATTGTTCCGTATATTGCTGTGTTTATTTTCGATGATACATACCGTATATCGAATGGTATCTCTTTTACATCATGAGTGAATATTATGTCTAATTCCGGAACTAAACCTGCATTGGTGTAGTTGTAATACTTATTGCATGTGTTCTTGAGATATCTGGCTGAATCCTTCATTCCAAAGTGCTCGTGAAACTTGCAGTTATCCAGCTCCGGTATGTATATGACAAAGTCCGGATAAATAATTGTCGGAACGTCTTTGATCGTTACTGCCGGTTCGTACTTGAAGGGAATACCCATCTCGGTATAAAAAATTGCAATCTCGCGTTCAGCAGCAGACCGATAGTAAATGCCGTTAAACGGATAGTCGAGCGGCTTTGGGTATTCTTTATTGGCGTCGTTTTCCAGGCTGTCAAAGTAAGCCTTATCCATAACAACCCTGTTGGCGGCATCAATACACAAAGTCCTCCTGACTTTGTGAGGCGAGCATTCAGGGAGAGGATCTCCTATGAAATTACCTTCCCAGATAGATTCGTAGATTTGAAGTTCTCTTTCTATTACTTCGCGCTCTTTTTTGATTGCGTAGAACTTTTTACCATTATCTGAAGACAAGTCATACCTGTGTGCTCCCGCAATCACCCTGGTTTTGATAGCACCGTTCTTCAATTGATCGTGCAGCTTAACAGTTGGCAGTTTTGCAAGCTGTTTACGACAGTAATTGATCTTGAGAGCTAAATACTCTCTTGGAATGGATTTGCATGTTAGTTTCATGAATTGATTATAAGTGGTCGGCTTGTCGGAAATTTGTAAATAAATCCGACAAATCACTACAAAAACCGACAAGCCAAAAACGCATAAAATCTGGTTTTCGAGCCGTAAAGAAAAAATAAATAAAAAACTACAACCAACTGCTTAAAGAGAATAGAGGAGAATAGAAATAGGACACGTTTTATATGCGAAATCGTGTCCTTTTTTAGCAAAAATCCAAATATTGCTGTTTTTGGACACGATTTCACTTATATTTCGTGTCCATTTTTAGCACTGGGTGGTCAAACAGGCTAACTGAGCAGAAAAAAGGCTGCATTGCACATGCAGCCTTTGGTAACGGTATTGTTTTTGTCCTCACAGCACTACATTAGCGCCATTAACATCAAGCGAAGCGAACGGGCCGGGGATGATCGCAGATCTCTTGTTACCGAAGTAGTCGGTGTCGAAGATGATGTCGTTGCCGTCGCGGTCTTCGAATCTCTGCTGGGGCTCGAAAGCCTTGCCGAGAACGTCGGTATCAACGAGATCAGCAGTAAATGAGCCGATCGCATCAGCGAGGTTCGTGTCGAGATATACCTTGCCGTCTTCCTCGCGGATATTTACGTAGACGGAAGTCTTGGTATCGAAGAGGTAGTTCTCTTCCTTAGCGTAGTGGAGGGCGCCGCCCAAGTAAGCGTTGCCTTCGATCCAGACGGGGAGCTTGTCGAAGTGAGCCTTGGCGATTTTCATCATGTCGGGTGTCTCGCTCTCTAAGTCGAACTGTGTGATCCATTCTTCGTAGAGAGGGTACTGGTTCCAGACGTGTGTGCCGACTACGCGGTCTTCTACCTCGACCTTGCCGCTCGGGAAGCGGGAGACGAGCGCGTCAGTGGTCTGACGCTGGAAGAAGATGTTGTTATAGAATCTGTCGTCGCCGTGGAGGATCGTCATAAAGCCCATGACTTCCGTTCTGTGCGGCATGTGGTAAGGGGTGTAGCGCCAGTCGGTGCCTGCGCCTACGGATGTGAATGCACCGCAGATGAGGTTGTGGACCATAGCGACGCCCTGTGTTGCGATACGAAGTGATGCATCAGAGAGCAGGATGTTGTTGTCGATCAGCGTAGGACCGTGGCCTACCTCAACGAAGATGTCTTCGCTGCCCATTGAGCCGTCGAGAGGTGTTGCGAACTCAGGTCTTTGGTTATCGTGGAGAAGGTTCTGCGTGATACGTGTACCCTGAGCTTCCCAGTCTGTCCAGATGCCCATAGTGGAGTGGTGAATGTGGTTGCGTCTCATGACGACGTCGATGGCTGCGTGGAGCTTGATGCCTGCAACTTCTGCGCCGCCCAATTCCATCATGTTGTTGATGTGATGGATGTGGTTGTCTTCAATGGTTGAGAAAACAGCGCCCATACGGCCGATGATGCCGCCCTGCTCGCAGTGGTGGATGTTGTTGCGGCGGACGATGTGGCTGCCGATGTTCTCCTTGAGCCAGCCGTGATACTGACCGCGGCAGACTGCGTCACGCTCCATCTGTGTGGGGCTCTTAAGTTTCTTATAAGTAAAGTAATGGTTGTTCTCGGGATCCAAATACTTGCCGAGGCCGATGCCGGAGCACTTAGCGAAGTAGACTTCGTTGTCTTCAATGATCCAGCCCTTTGACCAGTGGGGACCGATCATGCCTTCCTGCCATGCAGCCGGAGGCGCCCAGTTGGTAGCGGCTTTGCAGATCTTGAAGCCCCTTACAGTGATATAGTTGCGGCCTGTCTCGGCGGGGAAGAAGCACATTCTTCTTACATTGATCTCTGCCATCTCTTCGTTAGGGTTGAGGCCTGAGAAGTTTGCATAGATGGTAGTTGTATCGCCGTCTACTTCTGCATACCACTTATACATAGCTTCTTCGGGTACCCATGAATGAGGCCAGGGCTTTGCTTCGATTACTTCTTCGACGGATTTTGCCTCGTAGAGACGGCGGTCGTTGATGTAAACGCAGCCGACGTGCTTCTCGCGCTTTGCGAAATACCAGTCGCCGTATACATAAGTTGAATAAGGATTGTAGTTAGGATCGAACATTGAGTTGTCAACGCGTGCTACCCAGATGTCGCCCTGGTACTGCTCCCAGTTGGTGATCCTCTCTGCGCCTGTGATGGTGGCGCCAAGGGGCTCGTCGCTGACGTATGTGATGCGGGCGTCTTCGGTGCCGCCGTTAGCGGGAGAGACGTACTCTCTGTAGACGCCGGGTGCCACGTGGACCGTGTCGCCGGGCTGTGCGATCTTGGCTGCTTCGGAGATCGTTCCGAAGGGGCTGGTCTTCGAGCCGTCGCCTGAGTTGTTAAGGAATTTGATGTCTACATAAATGTCCATGGCGGTACCTCTTTTCGCGAGATTTATAGATGAATAAGACTAATATAGCAACGCGAAAAGGGCTTGTATATAAAGGTATTTGCAATTATTTCGAAAATTGTTGTTGACATCGTTTTCGGGAGGTGTTATATTTACCACGACAGACGTAGTACGACAGTCATAGCAACGGCAGCCGTAGCAACGACAGTCGTAATATTTGGAAGGAGATAGATTATGGCAGAGATCAGCAGCGATGTCATCAGAGGTTATAACGACATCATCATCTTGTACCTGCTTCTCACCAATCCGTCTTACGGATACGAGATCTCTAAGCAGATCCGCACGTTGTCCGAAGACAAGTACATCATCAAGGAGACGACGCTCTACTCGGCATTCACGAGAATGGAGAAGAACGGATTCATTGAGTCCTTTGTTGATGAGGATCTGGCAGGTGGAAAAAAGAGGACCTACTACCGCATTACCCAGGCCGGTTTGGAGCATTACCGCGCTAAGTGTGAGGAGTGGACACTCACAAAAGAAGTTATCGAAAAGTTTATCGCGGATGAGGGGGCACATGTATGAACGCTATAAGAAATTATCTGGACAATATGTTCCGTAATCTTCCCAACACGGAAGAAGTGAGGAGAGCTAAGTCAGAACTCCTCCAGATGATGGAAGACAAATACGAAGAATTGATCGCAGAAGGCAAGAGCGAGAACGAAGCAGTAGGTATCGTAATCTCAGAATTCGGTAACCTTGATGAGCTCGCAGAATCCTTGGGAATCCAGGAAGCAGTAACAGAGAATCCTGACGAAGACAAGCCGATGCTCTCAATGGACAGGATCAAGGAATACCTCGGCATGATCAGCCAGCATTCGATCCTCGTACCTCTGGCAATCGCGCTCTGCATCTTCTCAGTTGCATTCAACATCGTAGCTGATGCGATCCCCGGTTGCCCTGAAGCAGTCGGCGTGATCCTTATGTTCCTCTCGATCGGTGTGGCAGTCGGACTGTTCATTTTCGAGGGACTCAGAAAAAAGGAATTCAACGAAGTATATAAAAGAGAATGCTCACTCAGCATCGAGAGTGCCGAGAATGTCAGAGCCCTGAGAAAGAACTACAAGACTTCTTACGGACTCATGAGCTCATTCGGTATCGGACTCTGCATCCTGAGCATCATCAACCCGATGATCATCGGCACGATCCCTTTTATCGATAACGATTACGGCGCAGTGCTGTTCTTCCTGTTCATCGCTCTGGGTGTATTCCTTATTACATCTTCTAACATCAGAATGAACGGTTACGACAGACTCTTGGAACTCAACGAAACAGGCAAGATGAGCGAGGAATTCGTTCCGAAGTCAGACCGCAAGGTCAACAAGGCGCCCATCATCATCTGCGCAGTTGTTGCACTTGTTATCGCAATCGTCTTCTGCGGAGTCGGAATCATCGGCTCATTCCTTACGGGAGTATTCATCAAGGGCAGCTACTTCGATGAGACAACAGCTACAACTTATACAGAGATCGAAGAGAATGCGAATGCAGAACTGAACAATATCAAGATCAATGCAAACGCTCTTCAGATCGAGTTCAAGACAGGCGAAGGCGAGGGCCTCATCAGCGCCGAGTATGCAGGACCTGACAAGCTTATGCCCGAATTAACTTTCGAGAACGGCAAGCTCACGGTAAGCCAGAACATCAGCGGCCTTAATTACAATTCATATAATTTCAAGAATGGTCCGAAGCTCACGATCGTCATGGGTTCAGATGTTGAACTCGAATCACTCGAGATGACTATCGATGCAGGCGACATCAAGATGGACGGAATCAAGGCAAGCTATGTTTACGCAGAGATCGACGCAGGCAACTTCGATATTGACGACTGCACATTCCGCAAGGTCGAGTTCGAAGTAGATGCAGGTAACTTCAACATCAACTCCAGCTCATTCGAGATCCTCAACATCGAAGTAGATGCAGGCAATATCGATATCGATGACTCAGCTCTTACGGATGTTGATATCAATGTAAGCTTCGGTAATGTTGATTTAAGCGGCATAGATAATCTCGATGACTACAAGATCGACTGCGATATCGACGCAGGTATCGCCCAGGTCGGCGGTCATTCAAAGGGCGTAAGCTACACATCTGACGGCAACGGCGCAGGTTCACTTGATGTCCACGTTGATGCCGGAAACATCGATATCAACTGATATTGATGAATGCGCGGATTAAGGGTATAGATTAGATAATTATCTAACTATCGATAGTGGCAAGGCAGGTCTTAAAAAGGAGGTATGAACATGAACGGGAATGCAATTTCTGATCTCTGCCAAAAGGCAATTGATATGAGGTCTGAAAGTTATGCTCCATATTCGGATTTTCTCGTAGGAAGCGCAGTGCTTCTTGGTGACGGCAGCGTTTACACCGGTTGCAACATCGAGAACAGCGCATTCGGCCCCTCCATATGTGCTGAACGGACGGCAATATTTAAGGCTGTAAGCGAAGGTCACAAAGATTTTGTTGCGATAGCAATTGCAGGTGGTAAGAGGGATGGCGAATTGCAGTATTGCGCACCGTGCGGCGTCTGCCGTCAGGTAATGCGCGAGTTCTGCGACTCCTCCTTCAAGATCTACCTTGCCAAAAGCGCGCATGATTACAAGGAATTCACCCTGGGAGAGCTCTTACCTGAGAGCTTCGGACCGGAGAACGTAAAATGATCTCTTGGGGGAGCGTTCGAAAACTGCCCCCGAGACTTAAAAAAGATTCTTAAGGGAACGGAATAACCCTTCTGAATATGGAATAAGTTTTTGAGGATAGAAGAACTGTAAGTCGCCGGGCTTTTGATTGGGATCATTAGCCCGGCAGCAGTTTGAATAACGTACAAATATAAAGAAAACTGAACAGATTTAAGGGCTGTTTGATGATAGAATTTTAGAAGGTTCGAAGATACTTCCGGAACCGTCAGATGGAGCAAAGGTGGCGCTTCCCGGAGATTTTGATACCTTAATCGGAGGGGTGTAATTCGTGGCTGCGTATTACGAGATTTTGTTTGGTCTGTCAGTGCTTCTGACACTCATTTATATCTTTATCTGGCACAAGCATTTTGACGTGCATATCTCGCTCATCTTCGCATTCATTCCGATCGCGAATCTGGCATATGCGATACTTGCGCATTCAAGAGATCTTAACACGGCCCTGACGGCAGTTAAGTTTACATATATCGGAGGATGTTTCCTCGTCCTGTTCATCACACAGAGCATCTTCAGTCTGTGTCACATCGAACTCAAACGTTGGATGAATGCCGTCATGACGGTGATCTCTTTTGGCAGTTTCTCATTGGTGCTCACCGTCGGCAATTCTACGATCTTCTATAAGACAGTATCTTTCGATATCTACAAGGGCATCGGAATACTCACGAAGACATACGGTTTTGCGCACACGCTGACTTATGCGGTCATATCATTTTTCATGATCATCAGCATCATCGCCATGGTCTACAGCCTCATCAAGAAGAAGGACGTATCGACCAAGACGATCATATTATTGGCGCTGCCGGCAACGTTCTCGTTCATAGGTTACTTCTCAGGAAAACTCCTGCCCGAAGGAATCGACATCATGCCGCTGACCTATGTTTTCGCGCAGGTGATATACCTCATCATCGTTCACAGGATGTGCCTCTACGACATCACGGATCTGGGCGTCGATTCTCTCGTCAAGAAGGGCGACACGGGCTTTTTGTCATTCGACTTCGACGATAATTATTTGGGCTCTAACGAGAGCGCGCAGAAAATCTTCCCGTTCCTCGCGGATATCAAGGTTGATACGCGCCCTTCGAAAAACGAGGCCGTCAAAAACACGATCTTCAAGTGGCTCGAAGAGTTCAAAAAGAGCGAGTCCAACGACCACTTCTACTATGAGACGGAAGACAAGATCTACCTGGTCACGATCCGTTATCTCTACGACGGCAAGCACAGAAGAGGCTACCAGTTCTTCGTCACCGACGACACAGATTCACGTAAGTACACCAAGCTCTTGTCGAACTATAACGAGCAGCTCTCTGACGAGGTTGCAGTTAAGACTGAGAACATCGCGAAAATGCACAGCAAGCTCATCCTCTCGATGGCAGCGATGGTCGAAAGCCGCGACAACTCAACAGGCGGTCACATCAGACGCACGAGCGACGTCGTCCGCGTCCTGATCGACGAGATCCGCAAGGACGAAGAGACTGCAGACGGCAGGAAGAACATCAAGCTCTTATTCGGCATTGACGGCCTGACAGACGAGTTCTGCAAGGACATGATCCAGGCTGCGCCGATGCATGACTTAGGCAAGATCGCCGTAGATGACGCGGTCTTAAGAAAGCCGGGCAAGTTCAGCGAGAAAGAATACACGGAGATGAAGAAGCACGCCGCAGAGGGCGCGCGCATAGTCGACCAGATCCTTGAAGGAACCGACAACGATACATTCCACAAGATTGCAGTCAACGTCGCCCACTACCATCACGAGAGGTGGGACGGCTCGGGTTACCCCGAAGGCCTCAAGGGCGAGGAGATCCCGATCGAAGCGCGCATCATGGCAGTCGCAGACGTATACGACGCACTCGTAAGCAAGCGTGTCTACAAGGACAAGTTCTCCTTCGAAGATGCCGACAGGATCATGATGGAGAGCATGGGCAAGCACTTCGATAAAAGGCTCGAGCGTTACTATGTATCTGCAAAACCCAAGTTAGAGGCGTATTATAAGAATATCGCCGAATAACAACTGACAGTTATTAACTTCAGCCTGTTATCCGCAGCCGGACTTTTGGAGGTGCTCCTGTTATGATCAACGACCGCAAATTCAGCCTGCTGTTCCCTAGAGGCAAAGAAGTCAGCTTCAAGAAGCTTGAAGCAAGCGCTTTCCACGACTTAGGTCTTGATGTCATCTGCACCGAGGTAACCGCCGAACCCAAAGAGCAGGCGGTCATCGCAGAGATAATCTCGAAGTTATCTGCTGACCCCGAGGTCACGAATTACAGGCAGGATATTTTCGAAGACTTGAAGAACCTCCCCGACGTCAGCAAGAAGCTCGTCGAGCTCTTCGACAAGATCGACTTCAACAAGAATTACGGCGTCATCAGAAAATCCAAGGATGAGATCGAGGGCCTGTGGTTCCTCATGCACCGCCTCAATCAGTACCGCGATTACATCACATGCGTCGATGCGCTGAAGGACTGCCTTAGCGACGACAGGATCAAGTCCGAAGGTCTCAAGGGCTTCAAGGATTATATCGATGAAGTTTATTCCGACGCGCACTTCCATGAACTTAAGAAAGACTTGGAGAAGCTCACGATCGACGCATCCGAGATCCAGAGTGTCACGATCGGCGTCAACGTCAACTCCAGGCTCGAAGCGATCAGCATGGGTCTCATTTCCGTTAACAACAAGCCCTTCAGGAAATCCAATATCGTAAGCAACATCGCCGACAGCTTATCCGGCGGTGACAAGATAAACGACGGCAACGAGTGGAACGGCGACATGCATTACCGCCAGGTCGATGCGTCCAAGGACGGCGGTCTCATGAGCCAGTTCGAGGGCCTCGCGAAGTTCCAGGCCGCAACCCAGGCGAGCGGCTTCCTCGTCCGCAACCAGACGGTATCTCAGATCACTTCAGGCGACAGCGCCGCAAGCTCGACGTTCTACCTCGATAACATCCTCAACAAGATGCTCGACACGCTCGCGAAGAACCTTCGAAGAACGCTCGACAAGTATTCCGACATGGCGATCGGCATCATCGCGGACATCATGCCGGAATTCATGTACTACATAAGATTTACCGAGTTCATGACCAAGCTCGAGGGCAAGGGATTCAAGCTCTGCAAGGCAGTTGCGATCCCTGACGGAGACGTTTCCATGAAGGCTAAGGGCTTCTATAACTTCAAGCTCGCGCTGAATTTATCTGACCCCGCTGAACTCGTCGTCAACGATCTGGACTTCGATAAAGACCATCGTATCTATATCCTGACGGGTGCCAACCGCGGCGGTAAAACGACATCTACCCAGGGCATCGGACTGCTCTTTGCGCTTGCGCAGGGCGGTGTTTACGTGCCCGCAGATTCATTCGAATTCGCGCCCGCCGACTGCATCTACACGCACTTCCCGGCAGACGAAGACAAGACCATGGACTTGGGCCGTCTTGGCGAAGAATGCGTCCGCTTCAAGGAGATATTCACCTCATCCACATCCGACAGTCTGGTCCTCATGAACGAGACCTTCTCGACTACGTCGTTTGAAGAGGGTTACTACATCGCCTGCGATTCGATCAAGGCGCTCCTTACCAAAAATGTAAGAACCATATATAACACTCATATGCATAAGCTCGGCGTTGACTGCATGGAATTCTCGAAGGATTCTGACGTCAAGGCTTCGTCCCTCATCGTTAAGAGTGAGGGCGGCACGCGTTCGTTCAAGCTCGCAGTCGCTCCGCCGGAGGGCTCGTCTTATGCTGCCGACATCGCGAAGAAGTATGGCGTAACATATGAGATGCTGACTAAAGGGTCATAACGATATCTTATAGAATTCCCTGAATTTTACGGCGAAAGATAACTATAATCTTCTTGTTTTCGAGATATGTGTGAAAAACGGATCTTGATTCGTCTTATTAGTGAGATCTCAAATATCACGAGAGGAAGGTTAGATCAATGAACAATGAAGATGTGTTGAGATTCTTCGACCTGTATGCCGATGACGCATTCCGTCTGGCGTACTCGTACTTAGGATCGAGACCTGATGCTGAAGATGTTGTTCAGGATGTTTTCGTAAAACTGATAAGATCCGATATCACAATCGCAAAAGGCAAAGAGAAATCATACATCCTTACCATGACCGCCAACAGGTGCAGGGACTTCTTGAAGTCCGCGGACGTCGTCTACAACGCACCTTTCGAAGACGCGGCAGATGTAGGGTCAGACATAGAATTCGACGATGATGATCAGGAATTATTGGAAGCGGTGTCCGAACTCCCAGACAAGCTCAGAGTCGCAGTGCATCTTCACTACTATGAAGGCTATTCCCTAAAAGAGATAGCCGACATCCTGGAGATAGCTCCTTCGGCAGTGTCGATGCGGCTCACCAGAGCAAAGGAAGTCTTAAGAAATCGATTGATGGGAGGAACTGATTATGCAGGATGATTACGTAAAGACATTCGCAAAAATAAAAATGGATGATGATAGGAAATCAGATATGAGAAAAATGTTAGAAAATGAGATGGCTTCATCTCAGAAGTCCGCTGAGGCGTCTTCTGTGAAGCCCGCGAAAACAACGCGCCTTACAACCGGCGCCAAGGTAGGAATAGCAGCAGCCGCAATCGCGGTAACCATGGGCGGATTATTCGTAGTCCCCGCCAGCAGGAACGCGATCTATGCGTCAGTCAGATCCCTCTTCGGAATGGAAGTTCCCGAGGGCGCCGAAGACGGCGTTACCAAGGAACTCGAAGACAGGGAGAACCGCGTCGTTCCGACCGATGAAGACCTCCCCGAAGAAGTAATCGAAGAGATCGCCTCAGCAGTCGAATCACAGGATCAGGCGGCTGACTTCTACTTCGATTCCGTTATAGTCACCGCTGACTACTACGAAGACACACTCCTCAACGAATATGCCAACTACTACGCACAGCAGGGTTACACCCTGTTAGACATAGCCGAAGATGACGAGATCGACGAATACTACGACCAGTTCGAAGCAGGCGACTGGTACGACACGGGGTTCTTTGTCAGCTACCACATCGGCGACAACGCCTACGGCTACGAAGCCTACACATACGTGTTCAAGGCATCAGAAGAACAGTTCCAGGCTTTCCTCCAGTTCAAGCTCAACTACATCAACTACGAGAGGACCGAGCACGGCCAGCCGACAGTCATGTACGAAGACTTCTGGAGCACAAGCATCGACGAAGAGGGCAACACCGTCTACCAGGCATCCTGGGTCGGCCCTGATCCCGTACTCAAGCTCGAGCCTTCCGACTGCGCCCGCTTCGCCAACTACAGCGTCATGTACGACGCCGAGAACCAGCTCGTCGTCTGCTACGTCGAAGAAGGCGGCGGCGTAGGCTAAAGTTGTTTTTGTGAGTAAAGAGGCTGTCCTGCGGGGCAGCCTTTTTTGTGTGTATCGGGATCGGCTTATTTATTCGCTATTTCGATAAAACTTGGCTCTATTTGTATCGGGATCGGCCTGAATTAATGGATTTTCGATACATGTGTTAACGAAGACATCCAATTTCAGAGAAATTCGTTAACCAAATGGGGCAAAAATTTACGGAGGATTCCCATGTCAGGGTTTTTCGTTAACGGGAAGGCCATTTCGTTAACGAAGAACTCTAAATCCAAGACTTTTCGTTAATTTACCCCTCAAAAAATTAACGGAAAAACCGTAAATCCGATCTTTCCGTTAACGCATCTTTAAATCAACCCAATGACTTCGCCAGGAAGTATTTGCTCAGCTTCGGGTCCTTGTCCTCGCGGATGAACTCGACTTCGTAGCCGAGCTTCTTGTAGAACTCGGGTGCCTGGAAGCCGAAGGTCGTGAGGGTTATCTTCTCGTAGCCTCTGCCGGAATAAGCGTTTTCGACTTCGCGGACGAGGGAGCTGCCAACTCCGCCGCGTCTGACAGAACCTGCGACGATCAGGTCGCCGATGTGAACCTCGTTATAGTAAGCGCGGCCGGTGATTACGCCGAGGATCGTACCGTCGTCTTCTTCGGCGACGAAGCAGTACTCTTCGTAGTTAAGTTCTACGGCGTTCTGAATGCCGTATTCCGAGAATTCTTTGTTGATGAATTCGCCGATCCTGTCATCGATCTCTTCGAACCGCTTAATGATCATGTCCTTATCCTCCGTACCTTAAGGTAAATTCATTATAACAGAGTCAGGTTAGCCATCGCTAATACTGCGAAAATGCACAATGAATATCAGATATATCTGACTGTCAAATGTGCTATAATTGGCGCGGTCAAAATGAAAGAGGTAAATGTATGTCCCTTCCCAAAGATCCGTTCATGCTTTTGAGTTACATCAACACTCAGCTCAGAGACAACTACGCGAGCCTTACGGAACTGGCGTCTTCGCTCGGCGAGGATGAAGAAGCGATCAAGGCGGCACTTGGGAATGCGGGCTTCGAATACAACAGCGAACTCAATCGTTTTGCCGCTAAGTAAAACCGTTAACTAATTACAAAGGAGAATATATATGAAACGCAGACCTGTAGTACTTATGGTTCTTGACGGATTCGGACTTTCCGATACTAAGGAATACAATGCCATCGAGATGGCAAAGACACCCGTTATCGACAAGCTTATGACAGAGTGCCCTTTCGTTAAGGGTTACGCTTCCGGCCTCGCAGTCGGACTTCCTGACGGTCAGATGGGTAACTCAGAGGTAGGACACATGAACATCGGTTCCGGCAGAATCATCTACCAGGATCTGACGCTCATTACAAAATACATTGAGGACGGCGTTTTCTTCAAGAACGAGGATCTACTCCGCGCAATCAACAACTGCAAAGAGAACAACTCAGACCTCCACGTTTGGGGCCTGCTCTCTGACGGCGGCGTTCACTCACACAACACACACCTTTACGCAATCTTAGAGCTCTGCAAGAAGGAAGGCTTCGACAGAGTTTATGTTCACCCCTTCTTCGACGGACGTGACACACCTCCGGCATCAGGTAAGGATTACCTCCAGGCTCTTGTTGACAAGATGGCTGAGATCGGCGTAGGTAAGGTTGCTTCAATGTCCGGCCGTTACTATGCAATGGACAGAGACAACAACTGGGATCGTATCCAGACAGCTTACGACTCACTCGTTCTTGGCGAGGGCGTTAAGGCAACAGATCCCGTTCAGGCTATGCAGGATTCTTACGACGGCGGCGTAACAGACGAGTTCGTTCTTCCTACAGTTATCGTAGATGCAGAGGGCAAGCCCGTTTCAGTCGTTAAGCCTAATGACTCCATCATCTTCTTCAACTTCCGTCCTGACCGTGCAAGAGAGATCACAAAGGCTTTCTGCTACAGCGACGAAGATATCGCTGCACAGGACGGCGACGCTTCCGATACAAAGTGCATCAAGTACTTGAAGAGAGCTAACGGCTTCATGCCTCTCACATATGTATGCTTCAAGGATTACGACGAGCTCATTCCCAACAAGTTCGTTGCATTCAAGAAGGAAGAGATCAAGAACACACTCGGTGAATATCTCGCTGACAACGGACTCAAGCAGCTCCGTATCGCTGAGACAGAGAAGTATGCTCACGTTACTTTCTTCTTCAACGGCGGTATCGAAGAGCCCAACAAGGATGAGGACCGTACACTCGTTCCTTCACCCGCAGTTGCTACTTATGACCTTAAGCCTGAGATGAGCGCTCCCGAAGTTTCCGAGAAGCTTGACGCAGCTATCTGCTCAGACAAGTACGATGTAGTAATCATCAACTTCGCTAACCCCGACATGGTCGGCCACACAGGCGTTCTCGAAGCAGCTATCGCAGCAGTAGAGAGAGTTGACGCATGCGTAGGCGGCGCTGTTGAAGCAGTCAAGAAGATGAACGGCGTTCTCTTCATCTGCGCTGACCACGGCAATGCCGAGCAGATGATGAACCTCGAGACAATGCAGCCTCACACTGCACACACAACGAACCCCGTTCCGTTCATCCTCTACAACTACGATCCCGAGTACACACTCCGTGAGGGCGGCCGCCTCTGCGACATCGCTCCTACACTTTTGGAGATCATGGGACTTCCTCAGCCCAAGGAGATGACAGGCGAGTCACTGCTCATCAAGAAGTA
>Ga0310696_10003392_pt1 | contig 19924 bp, 16 predicted proteins | sample AusTroGonzalo_MG_4_FD_203885 | JGI IMG/M metagenome (GOLD analysis project Ga0310696, IMG submission 203885) | Bovine rumen microbial communities from tropical cattle in Woodstock, Queensland, Australia - Gonzalo_02 (v2) (version 2) | ecosystem: Host-associated > Mammals > Digestive system >... | reverse complement strand
GTCCATAAAGCCGACTTTTACTTCCGCGTTGGGGAAGTCGAGGGTGTAAAGGTCGCTGGCGAAGTCGTAACCTTTGATGGTGAGATAACCGCTCTGGTAGAGTAAAGGCAGGGCGGAAGTCATGCCTTCAGTGGGTACATCGAACTGGGTGGATGGCACTTGCAACTGCTCCAACTCCAGCAGGTTGGTGTTGAAATGTTTCATCTCTTCGAATAGGAAGGTTGGAGTGCCACTGCTAAACCAATAGTAGTCAAGTCGTTGGGAGACAAAGACATTCATCAAACTGAAGGGATTGAAGATGTCGGGTGAAGCATCACAGAAATGATAGCCGTCGTAGTCGAGTTTCAGGCGGTCAATCATCCATTCTTTGGTTTGTTTGTAACGGTCGGCAACCATTTGTATGTCTTGGTCGAAGATGGTCAGCAATTCCTCTTTCGTGATGCCGCAAAGCGCAGCGTATGTTGGATCCATCGAAATGTTGCGCAAGTTGTTGAGTGTGGAGAAGATGCTCAATTGACTGAACTTGGTGATGCCTGTGATGAAGACAAATTGCTCGTCGGCATCGCACACTTTGACCGTTTGGTAAAACTCCTGCATGATTTTGCGCACTTGTTCCAACAATTCGGGTTTGTGCAGATAATCCAACAAGGGTGCATCATATTCGTCCAGAATGACAACGGATTTCAGCCCTGTCTGCATGTGGGCACGGTGCAGCAGTCCCGCAAAGCGTGTTCCAGGTGTGCTTTCTTCTTCGACACGGCCATAAAGCTCTTCATATCGGCGTAGTTGAAACTCCAAAGCACCGATAATTCCCGCCGTGTTCATCTGGTTTTTACATTGGCTGATGTCGAAGTGTAGCACAGGATATTGTTTCCAGTCCTTTTCCAAATCGGCGATGGCGAGACCCTCGAAAAGGTCTTTTCGACCTTGGAAGTAATACTTCAAAGTACTGCAAAGCAATGATTTACCAAACCTTCGTGGACGACTGAGAAAGACAAATTTTGATTCTACAGCCAACTGATAAATCAAATCGGTTTTATCCACATAAATGCGTCCGTCTTCACGGATGTGTTCAAAATCGGCGATGCCGGCGGTGTAGAGTCTCATGGGTAGCATGGCAGGAATAGGTTTTACGCTTGCAAAATTAGAAATTTTCCAACATTCATCTTGCATATTCCGAAAATTCCCTATTTTTGCCCTCGGATTTGGTGCGCCAAGTCTATCATATAGAAGCGTTATGCTTGTCTTGTAATTTGGAAACCTGAGAACTTTTCAAAGTATTTACGAGAGAAGGGCATGACAGCAACTCACGCATCAGCGTGGGCTGTTGTTTCCATATTCCGTAAGTACAGGTAATTCTCAGGACCTCCAAATTAGAGTGTGGCATACAGTTCCACGCTTCTTTTGTATCAACCAATTATGGGGGATAGAGGAATCTCCTGCGCTTTTTGGACTGAAAGCCAAATGTTTATGATATGAAGAAATCATTTCTAATGTGCAAGAAAGGGGTAAATTCATTGACCAACTCGACAGAACTTTAGAATTTTAACCAATGAAGAGAACAATCATTTCTATCGTTTTTTTGGTCTTAACGCTCGTATGTCATGCCCAAAGGCCTGTTCGTGTCAGCGGAGAATACCATTATGTGGTGCCTGAAAATGTTTCGATTACCGAAGCTAAAAGTATCGCTATTGAGCGATCACGTCTTGAAGCAATGGCCAAAGAATTTGGCACTTATGTGTCGCAAACCACCACAAGTACTGTCAAGAACATAGATGGAAACTCGGAGGCGGATTTTTTTTCCATTGGTGGCACCGAGTCGAAAGGCGTTTGGTTGGGTGACACAAAAGAGCCTAAAGTGGAGATCATTTATGAAAACGGCATGATGGTAGTAGAAGCTAAAGTGGAAGGCCGTGCAAGGGAAATCAATAATGTGGACACCGATATTGCTGTCACCTTATTATGCAATGGCGAGGCAAGCGAAAGGTTTGTTCATGGAGACCATTTCTCCGTCCACTTCAAAGCAGCGGCTAAAGGCTATGTGGCTATCTTCTTGCGCGACGAGACCTTTAAAAACGTTTATTGCTTGTTACCCTATGCGAACGAAGGAGGAGAAGCTCGTGTTGTGCAAGGCAATTCTGAATATGTCTTTCTTTCCACAGAAGATCCAATTTATCCTTTTCGAGAAGAAACTATTTTAGTGACAGACAAGGTTTTGGAATTCAATACAGTGATCATAGTCTTTTCAAAAAAACCGTTCACAATACCACTATTTGAAAATGGTATTTTTGTACCTGAACTGCCTGCAGATAAATTCTTAAAATGGCTTCGGAAAAACCGTATGAGCGATGAAACTATGCAGGTAGTGGACAAGACGGTAGAAATAAGAGAGAAATAACAAAGTTAGAATACAATAAAACTGATAAAACATGAAGAAAGGTTTAATACTATTAATTATTCTACTGTGCATGACTATAAAATTGCGTTCTCAAGAAAAAGCAATTATACATGTTAGGTACAGACCAATTGCTCCTCTTGAGGCATTTGCAAATCAAATCCGAATTTTTGTGGTCGATAAGTGTTACATTGGCCAATTAACGGAATACAATAGCCAGTGGAAAATTGAAACAAATCCAGGTACAATATTACTTGAAATGTTTTCCAAAGAGCAGTACGATAAAAATAAAAACTCAATTAGTTCGTTTTCAACACATATTAATGTACAATCAGGTGAAGAGTATTATGTGTATTTGGATGCCTTATGGGGTAGTAAAATAGTAATTGAAGATAAAAGTAAGGTCTCCAAGTATAAGAAAAACGAGTCCACTCTTGATCTTGATTTATTAAAGGTGCAACAAGGAGTGTCTTTCGATAATTTATCCTATCAAAATCAAACACAAAAAGACCAAGTTTCTATCACAGAAAATGTTCAATCCCCTAATCAAACAAAACAACCATTACAATCTTCAATTGCACACAACCAACATATCCAAACACTATCAATTCAGTTATCAGATGTTGATGTAGACATTCCAAAATCCAATATAAAAGCCGATAACACTTTTGTTCTCATTATTGCCAATGAGGAATACCAATTCCTTGACAATGTGAACTATGCAACTCACGATGGCGAGGTTTTCAGAGAATACTGTATTAAAACTTTAGGTGTTCCAGAAAGGCAGGTACGTTATTGCTCCAATGCCTCATATGGTATAATTTCAGGAGGCGTGGATTGGCTGCGTTATGCTTTGGAAAATTTTGAAGGCAGCCGCGGCATGGTCTATTACTGCGGCCATGGAATACCCGATGAAAGGAGTAATGAGGCTTACATTATTCCTGTGGATGGCAAGGGCACCAATATGGCTACTTGCTACAGTTTGAATGAACTGTATAAAACGCTTGCTGCCACCAATGCCACGAACATTACTTATTTTATGGATGCGTGTTTCACAGGAGCCAACAAGGAAGGTAGTATGCTTGTTGCCGCTCGCGGTGTGGCGCGTGAACCCAAGAAAGAAACATTGGAAGGAAAAACCGTCGTGTTTTCAGCTTCAAGTGGTGATGAAACAGCCATGACCTACGAAGAAAAGCAACATGGCTTGTTTACATACTATCTTCTCAAGAAATTGCAAGAAACGTCTGGTGATGTCAGCTACGAGGAACTTGCCAATTACATTAGTAAAAATGTCAAAAAAGATGCCTTTCTTCTAAACGAGAAGCCACAAAATCCTGTGGTGGCCACAAGCATAGAAGCAAGTTCATCATGGAAAAGCATGAGAATGAAATAAACTATCTCTTTTTTCTATACAGAATCAGTTTTGTATATAGAGATGTGATGTTTGTTGTTTATTCCAATCTTTTCATCAAAAACTTCCGCAAATGCAAATGAATAATGCCGTTGTCGTCGTTTCGGGTGACAAGCGGTGTCATTGAAATGACATATTTCGGATAGTTGTCCTTGATGGCGCGAAGGTTGCCAAACTCGCGTTCACGTGTAGTTTCGTCGGCAATGATGAACGAGGCTTGGATATATTTCCGTTGCCCGCCTTTCGCAGTACACACAAAATCAATCTCTCCCGCTTGCAACTGGCCGACCGTCACCGTGTAGCCTAAATAAATAAGGTGTTGGTAAATGATGTTTTCAATTACTTTCTCAATGTCGCCTTCACGGCTTCCCCCCGCCAACGCGTTGCGGATGCCGTGGTCTTCGAAATAGAACTTGTCGTTGTTTTCAAACAGGCGTTTCCCATGAATGTCATATCGGTTCACCTGATGGATCATATACGCCTCGGTCAGGTACTTGATATAATTGGAAACCACGGAGGAAGTCACATTTTCGCCTTGAGACTTCATGAACTTGGCAATGCTGTTGGCGGAAATGAGTTTGCCAGCATTGTCGGCGAGGAAACGCACGAGGTTTTCCAAGAATGTCACGTTACGGATTTGGTTGCGCAGGATGACATCTTTCAAAAGCACGGTATGGTAAATGTCCATCTGGTATTCGCGTGCATCTTCCTCGTCAAGGCCGATTTTCACCAAGCCAGGCAAGCCTCCGAATAGAATGTATAGTGCCAAGGCATCATCGCTGTCAGTCAGATGGTGGAAGGTGAGGAACTCTGGGTAAGTGAGCGATTGGATGTAAATCTCTTTGTAGCGGCCTCCGATGAGTGTGCTCAATTCGTTGCTCAACATCTTGGCATTGCTTCCAGTGATGACGATTTCCGCGTCAGGTTCTGTGTGATAGCTCCTTACGCTGCGCTCAAATTCCTCAATGTCCTGGATTTCATCGATGAGGATGTAGTTTTTCTTCCCTTTTTGGTATAAGCCTTCAATATGATTATTTAACTCCCGATAGGTTTGGATGGAATCGAATTCCCTCTTTTCCTTGTCGATGTAAATCACATTGGAATTGGGTTCGTTCTGCTTTTGGTCGCGCACTTGCTTCAACAAATAGCTTTTTCCAACCCTTCTTTGGCCTGTCAGGACGATAATCGTATTCTTTCCGAAATACTTTTCTATCTTGTTCAGGTAGTGTTGCCGAATGATGTTGTCCATAATTTTTTCTTTTATAGAATAAATTTTCTGCAAAAATAGTAAATATTTCTTTTATAGAAAAAATTTCCTTCAAAAAGTCGAAATTCTTCTTTTGTAGAAGAAATTTTCTGCAAATATTCGAATTACCATTAAAAAAGGTGGTACCCTTACCACCTTTTAGCTAACACTTTGTCTGAATTGCTTCGTCGTACCTCCTCGCAATGACGCAAAGCGACGACAAGTCCTACGTCTCATGTCCCGAAGTCCCTTGTCCACTAAACCATAAACTCTTCCAAAGAGGAGTGCAAAATCTCCTGCAACTCGGCTTTATGCTCGGGTGGGGTCTGTGTGAAGAGGAAGCCCCAGATGCTCATGGCGGGGTTCATGATGTCGCGGGTCTCCAGTACTCCGTGGAAGTGCCGCTTGATACGCTCGAAGTCGAGTTTGCGGTTGGTGTCGTAGGGCTTGTCCAAGACGACGAAGCTGAACACATCGTTTTCGATACCGTTCCACATGGTGGCATAATCGGGGTGCGTGCCTTCGAAATAGGCCTGCACAGGTAGCAGGTGGCAGGTGTGACGCGTGATGTCGTTGAGGCACATGCCGGCGAAGCGTAGTGGGTTGACCTCAATCGGAATGGCGCGACCTGTGTTTTTGTCCACGCGGAACTCCACATGCATCGGGAAATTGCGCAAGCCCAAAGCACCGTTCAAGTCGATGCAGAACTGGTTGAAAGCGGGGTAGTTGCTCTCGAAAATCTGCTTGCTCATGCAATAGAGGCGGTCGCTGACGTCGGTCTCGCTCTTGAAAATGTGGTGGAAGATGTTGATGATATTGGGCTTGCCTTCAGCATCGTAATAAGCATCCACGGCATATTCTTCACCTTCAATGCATTCCTCCAAGATGAACTTCTCGCTGCGCACCACGGTATCAGGGAAGACGGCGCACTGCTTGGCGAAGTTGCGGTCGATGTCGTCCAAGGCGGCTTGCCATTCTTCTTTGTTGCGCACGATGTACACGCCCACGCTCAAGAAACCTACGGCAGGTTTCAGCACCAAAGGTAGCGGTAGCTCGTCAGGGTTGAGCTGACGCAATTCCTTCATCTCTACCTCTTTATAATAGAAGTCGGGATAAATTTGCTGGCAGATGCGTCTGAATTTGACCTTGTCTTTCAGGATTTTGACCTTTTGTACCAGTTCCGAATCAGGCAGTTGGGCATAGAGCCATACCAAGGCGTTCTCCGAAACGGCATAAAGTTGCTCTTTTTGCAGGTATAACTCCTTGAATTGCTTGTCATCCAACAAATTAAGGTGATGACCTTCGGCGGTGAGTTGTGCCGCCATGTCGTTGTGCAGCACTGGAATTTGTTTCTCTTCAAGGTAAGCCACCAATGGGGCTGAAACGTAGGGTTTTTCTAAAATGATCATTTTTTTCAAATTAATTATCTTATAGCCACTCGATTTCATCTCGGCTCAGACCAGTAATCTTGCAAATCTCGTTTATTTCGTAGCCGCGAGACTTCATGCGGGTAGCCATTTGTATAAGAGCCTTATGCGTGGCAGATTCTGAAATCGCAATCTCGTTTTTCTCCCATTCATCCCAGTCGGTTTCAGCCAAGTAGCGGGTCACTTGTTCACGGAGTGAGCGGAGGTCATTTTGAATGACTTTATAAACCTCCTTTGCATTAATTTGATAATAGTCGTGAACCAACACATGACGCATTTTGGCAATGAATTCCCATGGCGTTTCAGGATGAAGGTGGCGAAAAGCTTTTGTTAGCATGTAAGCAGCCTCACCAATGATTTCAATGTTCTTGACAATACCATAATATTTCAGATTGTCGGACTGAAGTTGCTCGATAGTCTTACCGTCGGCGAAATCTAAAATTCGATCAATCGCTTCAATGATATGTTCCAGCCGGTCGCGGTCTCTAATGTTTTCTCTCATATATTAGCTTTTTATCACGATTGGCACTTTCGACAGCGAATGGCAGAAGCATTCCGTCTTCCACAATATCTACTGGACGGTCGAGGAGTTTTTCCAATTCACAAATCATTGCACAATGTTTCAGCAGACTGATGCCGTCTTCATCATACTGTACAAGCAAATCCACATCGCTCAAAGGCGTTTCCTCACCTCGGGCGAACGAACCGAAAAGCCATGCGCGCAAAATGGGCTGAGTCTTAAAGTAGTCCACAATGATTTGTTGCATCTCAGTACTCATAAACGTATTGTCTGTTGATTTTGGGGCAAAGTTACAAATAATTTCTCAAAGATAAAAACTACTTATCTCCAAACATTCTGTGTCCTGTCAGGGCCGTATGAAACGAACTTCACCGGAACACCGACAAAATCCTCAATGAATTTGATGTAAGCTTCGAGTTTTTGCGGAATATTGCCTTCGATTTTCTGTTGCCAGCCTGGAATCTCAGTATAAACAGGTTCCATGGTCTTAGTGCAAGCAGCGAAAGGCAAGTGCTTGGTTTCCTTGCCGTTGTATCGATAGGCTGTAGCGACTTTCAAAGTGGCGAAGTCGTCCATCACATCGGATTTCATCATCATCAGGTCAGTGACACCGCTGAGCATGACAGCGTATTTCAATGCAGGCAGGTCGAGCCAGCCGCAACGGCGCGGACGACCTGTAGTGGCACCAAACTCGTGTCCGTTTTGGCGTAAGGTCTCACCTGTTTCATCGAATAACTCGGTGGGGAAGGGGCCAGTACCTACGCGAGTGCAGTAGGCCTTGAAGATGCCGAACACCTTGCCGACCCTGCTCGGGGCAACGCCCAAACCAGAGCAAACGCCGGCAGCAATGACATTCGACGAAGTCACAAAGGGATAGCTGCCAAAGTCCACGTCGAGCATGGAGCCTTGTGCACCCTCGGCCAGCACTTTCTTGCCCTTGTCAAGGGCTTCATTGATGAAGTATTCGCCGTCAACGAACTGGTATTGTTTCAGGTATTCGATGCCCTCAAACCATAGCTTTTCATATTCGGCGAAGTCGAGGCCGTCAAGTTGGAAACCTTGCATTTCGAAGCCTAATCCAGCGATTTGTTGCAGGTGGGTTTTTTTCAGGTTTTCGTATTTTTCTCGGAAGTCGGACGAGGCGATGTCACCGATGCGGAGGCCCTTGCGGGCGGTCTTGTCGGTATAGGTTGGGCCGATGCCTTTCAGCGTGGTTCCGACTTTCATCTTTCCCAAGGCCTTCTCGTTGGCGGCATCCATGGCGCGATGGGTGGGGAGGATGAGATGGGCACGGTTGGCGATGAGCAGTGTTTGGCGCAGGTCGAAACCAGCTTCGCGCAAACCTTCAATCTCACCTTTTAATATATGTGGCTCGATGATGACACCATTGCCGATGAGGTTGATGCAACCAGGAGTCAACACGCCCGAGGGGATGTTGTGCAGCACAAACTTCTTGCCTTCAAACTCGATGGTGTGTCCCGCATTGGGACCGCCTTGGAAGCGGCAGACGATGTCATAGTTCGGGGTGAGGGCATCGACGACCTTGCCTTTGCCTTCATCGCCCCATTGTAAGCCTAAGAGAATATCTAATTTGTTCATATTTCAATGCTATGTTTCTTATTCGGTCGGCGTTTCGACAGGCTCAACGACCTTAGCTTTTGCAGGTCCCTGAGCCTGTCGAAGGGCCGTTTTACTTTTTCTTATGTCCATAAAATATCAACGAATGATGCGTAATCTCAACACCCAACTGTTCCTCAATCGACTTTTGGATTTCAAGCAGTCGCGGATCGCAGAACTCCATGACGGTTTCCGTCTCTAAGTCGATGAAATGGTCGTGCTGGCGGAACTTGTAGGAACGTTCGTATTGCGCGCAGTTGTGCCCAAACTGGTGTTTGATGACCAGTCCGCAATCAAGTAGTAGGTCAATAGTATTATATAAGGTGGCCCGACTGACACGGTACTTATTGTCTTTCATCTGATTGTACAGTGAGTCGATGTCGAAGTGACCATTGGTGGAATAGATTTCCTTGAGGATGGCGAATCGCTCCGGGGTCTTGCGCAACTTCCTCCGCTGAAGGTAGTCGATGAATAACTTCTTGACAGCCAGATAGGTATTGTCAAACGAATCTTTCATTTTTCAGGTCGTGATGTTGGCGCAAAGGTAAGAATATTTTTCAGACTGATTCTAAATAATCAGCATTATTTTTAATTGCTTTTGCGCACCACTTTCTGGATTTCTTTCAGCTGGCCGAGTTTGGCAATCAGGTCGTCGAGTTCCTTGGTGTTGTGTACGTAGATGGAAATGGCGGCTTCCACCACGTCTTGTTTGGCCTCCATGTGAAGCGAGTGTAGGTTGAGTTGCATCTCGTTGGAGAGCAGGTTGGTCATGCGATTAAGCAATCCAGCTGAGTCTAAAGCGGTGATTTTCAGCTCAGCGAGGAAAGCAATCTCGCTCTTGGGCTGCCATTTGGCTTTCACGATGTTGTTGCCGAAGCGCGACGAGAGCTGAATGGCCTTGGGACAGTTGCTCCTGTGGATTTGCAAGGGTTCTCCAGGGAAACTGAACGCGATGACATCGTCACCAGGGATGGGGTTACAGCAGGTCGACACGTTGAAGTCGAACTCGCCCGAGGTGGTGATGGACGGCGTTTCGTCCTTTTCCTTGTTGCTGTTGCCCAAAAGGCCGAAGGAGATGAAACGCACAAAGCTGCCGTTAGACTGTGGTTTCAGTACACTGCGGATGACGCGCTCGTCGATTTTGCTGGTCGCCACCTGATAGTAGAAGTCGATGGTGCTGGTGAGTTTTTCGGCGGCCATCACCTCGTTGCGGTTGGCTTTGGAGGGCTCAAGGTCGAGTTTCCGCATGATTTCCTCGTATTTCCGCTCGCCCTCTTCGCGGAAGCCACGACGGTATTCTTTGATGCCGCTTCTGAGCCTCGATTTGGCCGTGGCCGTAGCCAAAAACTCAAACCATTTCTCTTGCGGGTGCTGCGATTCGGAGGTGATGATTTCCACTTGGTCTCCCTTGGTGAGTTTGCGGTCGAGCTGGGCTAACTGGTTGTTGACATTGGCCGCAATGCTGTGGTCGCCGATTTCGCTGTGAATGTAGTAGGCGAAGTCGAGCGCGGTGGAGCCTTTGGGCAGCGTAATCATCTTGCCCTGCGGGGTGAAAACATAGATTTCGTCGGAGAAAAGGTCGAGTTTGAAGTTGTCGACGAACTCGATGGCGTTCTCCGACTCGTTGCTGATGAGGTCTTGGGCTTTTTTCAGCCATTCGTCGAATCCGCTCTCGGTCTTGTCGTCGTCGGTCTTGTATTTCCAATAGGCACCGAAGCCCTTTTCGGCAATCTCTTCCATGCGCTGGCTGCGGATTTGCACCTCCACCCAGTTGCCTGTCTGACCCATCACCACAGCATGCAAACTCTCGTAGCCGTTGGCTTTTGGGAACGAAATCCAGTCCTTCAGCTTTTGGGTATAGGGACGGTAGCAGTTGGTCAGCACGGCATAGATTTTCCAACACTCCATCCGTTCGTCTTCCCTCGGGCAGTCAGTGATGAGGCGGACGATGAACGATCCGTACAGGTCTTCAAAAGCCAACTCCTTGTCCATCATGCGTTTCCAGACCGAGTTGACGGAACGTTCCTTGATTTCGGCTCTTGCTTTGATGCCGTTTTTCTCTAATTCTGCCTCGATGGGGGCAATGAAGTCACGCAACTCGCCCATGCGTTTGCCGCGCACGTCGTCCATGCGCTTGCGGATGTTGTAATAAATGGTGGGGTTGGTGTATTTGAAAGCCAAGTCTTCCAATTCGATTTGGATGGCGTGGAGACCGAAACGGTAGGCAAGGGGCGCATAAATATAGGTGGTCTCCGAGGCGATTTTCAGTTGCTTGTGCTTGGGCATGGAGTCCAAGGTGCGCATGTTGTGAAGGCGGTCGCTGAGCTTGATGAGCACCACGCGGATGTCGTACGACAACGACGAGATGACCTTCTTGAAATTCTCGGCTTGTGCGCTTTCGGCACCTTCCAAGTCGTCGAACTTGGTGAGGCCGTCCACCACGCGCGACACTTTTTCACCGAACATCTCGCGGATGTCGTCCAAGGTGTATTTCGTGTCTTCCACCACATCGTGCAGCAAGGCGCAGATGATGGAGGTGCGGCCTAATCCGATGTCGCTGGCGGCGATGGTGGCCACCTCGATGGGATGGTAGATGTAAGGCTCGCCCGAGCGGCGGCGTTGGTCCTTGTGGGCATCGCAAGCGAAATAAAACGCCTTGTTGACCATCTCAAGGTCTTGGGCTTCCTTGCGGGTCTGCCAGGCGTCGATGAGGCGCTGGTGTCGTCGCTCGATTTCTTCTTTCTCGTCTTTCGAATAGGTGTCGGGTAAAATGGGCTCCATAGGCAATCTTCTTTTTCAGACCGCAAATTTAGGGATAATCCTTTGTATGGTTGGCATCTTGGGCCGATTTTTTTTGAGGTTTTGGGGCATTATGCCTTGGAAATATTTTTTGATATTTTTTCGAAAAATTGTTGGATAATTGGAAAAAACTTTATTTTTGCGGAAAAATATGAATTGAAATGACGCTAAGTGCGTTTGAAAATACTAATCAACCTATTTCTAACCTCAAAAAATTAAAACTATGAAAACAAACTTTACTATTGCGACGACTGCCTTTTCTCTGTTGGCGGTCATATTGTTTGCAACAAGTTGCAAGGAGCCTGTGCCTCCTACGGTAATCGTAGAGGAATCATCGGTGGAGGTGAGCTACGATAAGGCCATGATGGTTGCCAAAGTGATCGACGATGGCGACGGCACGATTACGGAATATGGCTTCTGCTATGGAAAGGAGGGCGGCACTCTTGAAACCCTACTGTGCGACGGTTCAGAGACTTTCTCCGCCGAACTGACAGGACTGTCACCATCAACAGCCTACACCTGTCAGGCATTCGCTGTCAATGAGGCGGGTCGAGGCTACAGCGATTTGTTCAGGTTTACCACCGGCGAGATGAGCGACACTATTCCAAGGGTGAAGACGTGGTACGTGCAAGAGGTTACACTCAACTCTGCCGTTGCCAGCGGGCAAGTGCTTAGCAGCGGTGGCCAGACCGTTGAGGAGCGCGGTATCTGTTATGGTACGGAGTTGGGACCGACGATTGAAGGAATGCATGTAGTAGCAGGCTCAGGCGTAGGTTCTTTCGATTGCTCGTTGACGGACCTGTCGCCTGAGACGCAGTATTGGGTCCGCGCTTACGCGGTAGGCACTAACGGTGTGTACTATGGAGAGCAGCTGGAGTTTGAGACCAAACCGCTTCCAATGGAGGTGCGCACCCTCTCGGTATCGGATGTGACGGCATCGCGTTTATGGGCAGGAGGCGAAGTGATTCGTGATGGAGGCTCCGAGGTGAGGGAATGCGGCTTCTGTTGGGGCACGGAGCACAATCCCACCGTTGAGGGCCTTCACATCAAAGCTTCAACAGGCATAGGGAACTTTGGCTGCTATTTCTCGGGTTTGGAGCGTGGCCGAACGAATTATGTGCGGGCTTACGCCATCAATGAGGAAGGTGTGGCTTACGGCGACGAGTTGGAATTGGTTCCCGATGATTCGCAAATGTCGTGGTTCAGTGGAACTTTGCCGGGTTTGTTCTCTGTCGCTCCTGACCGTCAGGTAAGGTTTTCACAAGGCAATTTGCAGTATTATCCTGACAATAATGTTTGGCGCTTCGCCGAGCATCAATGGGATTTTGTGGGAGGTGCTTGCTGGGGAAAAGACATCGGAGACATGAATGTGGGAACTGTGTATGCGAATGGAACCAAATGCGACAACACCAAGGTCTGGAAGTATTACGAGGGTTGGGTTGACCTGTTCGGCTGGGGCACTAGCGGTTGGAACAACGGCAACGAGTACTACCACCCATACGATTTTACGGCTTACCAGTTTGATTGCGCATCATACGGCCCTCCAGGCAATTACGACTTGGCGGGCGAATATGTCCAATCGGACTGGGGTGTCCACAATACCATCAGCAATGGAGTCTCAAGGCAGTGGCGTACGCCTACTGCCGATGAATTGTTGTATCTCCTTACGGAAAGAACTACGCTTTCAGGTATCCGTTTCGCTATGGCTGTCGTGGCTGGAATTCAAGGCATGATTGTGTTGCCCGATGACTGGAATGAATCCGTTTATTATCTCAACGCGGCCAACGAGTTTGGTAATTATTCCAGAAATACAATAACAGGTTTGGAATGGATAGAGCTGTTGGAGCCTGCCGGAGCAGTGTTTTTGCCTGCAGGTGGAGAACGCTATCATTACACGGGGTCTGATGGGATTTATTTCGATTGGTATGATAACGAGTATGCTATTGATCATGGTGGGTGGATGTGGTTGAGCAATTTGAATTACTCGCCTTTTTATATTAGTGGATCATATTGGACATCTGCGCAATATTTTGGTGGCTATCCTGTGGGTGTGAGCAATGCTGTCGCATTGAAAATAGTCACTTACGAAAGTGAACTTTACACAGAGGGATTCTTTGCAACAGCCTTGAGATGTAAAGGCTATGCTGTCCGCTTGGTTTCGGACGAAGGAGGGGCGATGCGTTGACCGTTTCGTTCGACAAGGATTTTTCGGTTCTTTTCTTGTGGTTGTGGAAAATGTGTATATTTGCAAGTCAAAACAAAAGGAATTTATGCCAAAAGTCTTCATATATGCTACGGCGAAAGTAATTTGGACTTTCTTGTTTTACGGTACAGATAATAACGAAAACAGAGCGCATGTCCATGTGGGTAAGGCAGGTGTAGTGGATTTGGGCAAGATATGGTTGGAACCTGAAGTGGAAGTGGCTGAAAAAGGCGAACTTACTGACAAACAAATGTCGCAAGTCGTTGATGTCGTGAAAAGGTTTCGGAAAGAATTGCTGGAGCAGTGGGACAAGTTCAAGGCAGGTAAAAAGGTAAAAAGTATCAAAGTTAAGGAATAAAATGTATACAATTGAAGGATATTGGGATGTGGTCCCACGGATAAAGGATGTGTCTTTCCCGATGCGGGGAAAGATGCAGATTGCTTTGCAAGATGGACGAATTATCGTCGTTTCCATTTCTAAGTTTCCGAGTGTGAAGCGGTTGAGCATGGAACAACGGAAAAAATGGTATATCCTCGGTAATGGGTTTTCATTCGAAGATTCCGACGAGGTCATCCATATTGAACAGATTCTTGGAAATTTTGTCAATTACGCTCATGAAGCATAGGCGATATTAGATAATACTATTGGTTGAACTAAAACAGAATTAAACGAAAGAACAAGATAAACAGAAACTTACATATTAGCAGATAGCACTTGTTGCTGTCCTTGAACCTCAAATTTTCCACTAGTCCCCACTTGAGGGGCATACCTATCAAGGACAAGTTGCAAATGCCGTACTGGTTACGGCGTGGAAGACTTGTTAGATAGGTAGGGCGTGGAAACCCTGAGGTTCAAGCAAGGAATTGATTCCACGCTGTTTTATGTATCGAATGAAAGTATAAATCTCATATAAAAAATATGAAAGCATTGAAATGTGAAATGTGCGGGAGCAACGATGTTGTGAAGCAAGAAGATTTGTTTGTATGTCAGCATTGCGGAACAAAATACTCTGTTGAAGCGGCAAGAAAAATGATGGTTGAAGGCACGGTTGAGGTAAAAGGTACAGTCAAGATTGACAAATCGAATGAAACTGACAATTTCCTGCAATTAGCTCAAGAAGCTATTAGTAGTGTTAATGGTGAAGAAGCATATTCGTACGCCAATCGGGTACTGGAAATTGAACCAAATAATGCCCAAGCTTGGTTTTTGCGCATGATAGGTGTTGGCCTAACAGCTATATTGGAAGATTTAAAAGTATTAGAGGTTATTAAGGCTGGGAATAATGCGATAAAATATTCCAATAATGAGTTAAGCAAGGATGTTTATGTTTACTATTTGACGAAATGTCTTGATGATTTAAAATTCTGCATGAATCAATTAGAGGATACAGATGCTATTAAGCGTTTGTATGCAGTGAACTCGCAGCTGTATGCTTTTACAGCAACAGAAAACACGTTGGCATCTGATACTATTGCAGATATTATTGTGACGCAAGTGGACATTGTTGTTAAACTAAGAGAATCAGTGCCAAATTCACTTGTATCTTCAGATTCGGAGATCTCAAGGTTAGTTGGCGAAGTTGCCAAACAATGGGTTTATTATACTAATGCATTAAATTCAAGATTTAATGTCTATGGTACTAAACTTAGTGACAACACTGTTGCTAAATACCGAAATGTTTTGTCAATGATTAAACAAGGGTTGCCAGCTGAAATGCAAAATGTAATTGCTGATGAAAAAATTTCCAACCCATCTAGTGGGCCATGTTACGTGGCAACTGCTATATACGGTTCCTACAACTGCCCCGAAGTATGGACGCTTCGCCGCTTCCGCGATAACACTTTAGATACAACATGGTATGGTCGAGCATTTATCCAAACCTATTATGCCATTAGTCCAACTTTGGTGAAATGGTTTGGCGAAACATCATGGTTCAAGAGTCTTTGGCGCAGGCCATTAGACAAAATGGTGGCCTTGTTGCAAGAAAAAGGAGTAGAATCAACACCATATCAAGATAAATACTAAATGTCTTAAAACTACACTTGAGTTTTCTGGCGCGCTTTTTTGTACAGATTTACAATTGAATCGAAAATCTGTACCAATGCAATTTTGAACAAACTTCTTTTTCCGTAGCATGAGGGCACAAAGGGAATTTTTTGTACTTTTGCGCCGAAATCAACGAGGAAGTAGCCAGCTATGAATATTCCATTGTTGGATAGCGTAAAAACCATTGAAAGGCAATACTTTACAGGAGAGGAACCCGTTTTAGTCATGTGTTCTGACAAAAACGCCTACATCTGTAAGTATATGCGTTCGTCGTTCGCAGCATATAAATTGGCATGTGAGCTGATTGGTGCGCAAATGGCTATGGCTTGGCATCTCAACACACCTGAAATCGCTTTTGTAAGGATAAGGCCTTCGCATTGGTCAAAGGGAAACAATGCCGCTTTGTCGATTGGAAGCAGGAAAATGGAAGGTGTTGTCGATATTACTCCCTCGACCAATAGAGAAGTGAAATCGTCTGCAAAGGCATTGACGCAACTTTTGAAAATCGCTTTGTTTGACTTTTGGATGGCTAACGAAGACCGAAACGCTAACAATGCGAACATGCTCTATGATGTGGAGCAGGAAGATTTGATTTCCATCGACTATGGTTGCATTTTCAACACCGCTACTTTTGAGTTTCCTCTCTCGCAACTGACTTCGACGGACACCATCCTTTATTCCGACTTGTTCCAAAACCTGATTCAAGACAAGTCGTTTTCATCTTTAGAAACAATGGTTAAATCATTGAGAACCTACTATTTGGTTTGCGTCAACAGGAGTCGGCAGCTTTCTTCAGAGATAATTAAAGCCATGCCAAAAGATTGGAATGTTCCTTCAACCGTTGTCAAAAAGAAGGTGGATCAACTTTTTGAATCTGAGTGGATTGACGGCGTTTGGCACAATTTCAACGAGTGTTTTACAGAAAATATTGGAAAATGAACAGTTTAAGATATAGTATTATTTATGCGGTGATTCGTCCGGAAATCTCAGAACAACTGAGTGTAGGACTTATTATCGTTGATAATCAAGGTATTGAAGTGCGTTATTCTCAAAAGAAACTGAGTCTTTTGCAGGGCATCTTCTCCGAAAAGGAATACAAGTTTATTTCAAAGGTAATCAATTCATTGCAAAGAAACCAAAGTGTGAATTCAGTGGAGGCAGTCAATTATTTGACACGGTATTCCAATAATATGATTTCGGTTTCACCTTTGCAAACCATTGACATAGAGGCTTCTGAACAAAGTAAGAATTGGTTATTTCGCAATTATGTTTATGATAAGACACAAAAAGTCGGCAAACGAGCGTAATGGGAGGTTAAAATGAAAAACATCAGAAATTTTTGCATCATAGCGCATATCGACCACGGCAAATCGACCTTGGCCGACCGCCTTTTGGAACTGACCCACACGCTCAATGATAAGGAACTCGTCGACCAGGTGCTTGACGACATGGACCTTGAGCGCGAGCGCGGCATCACCATCAAGAGCCACGCTATCCAAATGAAATACCCCTACAAGGGCGAGACCTATACCTTGAACCTCATCGACACCCCTGGCCACGTCGACTTTTCTTACGAGGTGTCGCGTAGCATCGCGGCTTGTGAAGGGGCTTTGCTTGTGGTCGATGCCACTCAAGGTATTCAGGCCCAGACCATTGCCAACCTTTACTCCGCTCTGGAACATGACCTTGAAATCATCCCTGTGATGAACAAAATCGACATGGAGAGCGCCATGGTCGACGTCGTTGAAGACCAGATGGTGGACCTTTTGGGCTGCGACCCGAGCGAGATTTTGCGCGTTAGTGCCCGCACAGGAGAGGGCGTGCCCGCCTTACTTGATGCCATCGTGGAGCGCATCCCTTGTCCCAAAGGCGACCCCGAAGCCCCGCTTCAAGCCTTGATTTTCGACTCGGTGTTTAACTCGTTCCGAGGCATCATCGCTTATTTCCGCATCGTGAATGGCACCATGCACACCAACGACCTTGTGAAGTTCTTTGCCACAGGTAAGGAATACAACGCGGACGAAATCGGTGTGCTGCAACTGAAGCAAGTACCTAAGAGTGAGCTTTCTGCGGGCGATGTGGGCTATATCATCTCTGGCATCAAGACCTCGAAGGAGGTCAAAGTGGGCGACACCATCACGCATGTCGAAAGGCCTTGTGCTGAGCCAGTGGCGGGCTTCGAGAACGTGAAACCCATGCTGTTTGCGGGTATCTATCCTGTGGATGCGGATGACTACGAGGAACTTAGGGCTTCGTTGGAGAAATTGCAACTTAATGACGCGTCCCTCGTTTGGGAGCCTGAATCTTCAGCGGCCTTAGGCTTCGGCTTCCGTTGCGGATTCTTAGGTCTTTTGCACATGGAAATCGTGCAGGAACGCTTAGACCGTGAGTTTGATATGGATGTCATCACGACAGTGCCCAATGTCTCGTTTAAATGCTTCAAAACCGACGGCGAGATGATTGAGGTACACAACCCCAGCGGCCTGCCCGAGGTGACGAAAATCGACCACATCGAAGAGCCATATATCATCGCGCAGATTATTTCGAAGAATGAATTCACAGGCCCCATCATGACCCTCTGCATCGACAGGCGCGGCGTGCTGAAGAACCAAGTCTACCTTTCCACTGACCGCGTGGAACTGACTTTCCAGATGCCGCTGAGCGAAATCGTCTTCGACTTTTACGACAAACTGAAATCCATTTCGAAGGGCTACGCCTCCTTTGACTATCATATTGCTGGCTATCAGGATGCTGACTTAGTGAAATTGGACATCATGCTTAATGGCGAGTCGGTGGATGCTTTGTCTACTTTGATTCATCGTGGTCATGCATACGAGTTTGGCCGTCGCATGTGCGAGAAACTGAAAGAATTGATTCCTCGTCACCAGTTTGACATCGCCATTCAGGCGGCTATCGGTGCAAAAATTATCGCCCGCGAGACGGTGCGTCAAGTGCGCAAGGACGTGACGGCGAAGTGCTACGGCGGCGACGTGTCGCGTAAACGCAAATTGCTTGAAAAACAGAAGGCAGGTAAGAAACGTATGCGTCAAATCGGTAATGTCGAGGTGCCGCAATCGGCGTTCTTGGCCGTGTTGAAACTGGATTAGGGGTTGATTTAGGAGTTCGGACGGATTTGAAATCCGGCTGGGCTGAATTGGGGATTTCAAATCCCTGCCTCGCAACCGTCGGATTTCAAATCCGACGGAACAAAATAGAGAATGAACGAAGAACTGAAATATCAAATTGCAGTAACGTTGCTCCCTGGTATCGGTGATATCAGCGGGAAGAAATTCGTGCAGTATTGCGGCAGCGCGGAGGCCATTTTCAAGGAGACGCGCAAGTCGTTGGAGAAGATTTCGGGGATGCGCGAGGCCTCTATTGATGCCATCTGCAAGCCCAAAGAATACCTGAGACGCGCCGATGAGGAGATTGATTTTATCGAGAAAAATGGCATTCAACCTTTGTTTTTCCTCGATTCCGACTATCCGCGTCGCCTCCTGCAATGTGAAGACGGCCCGATGATGCTGTATTATAAAGGTAAAGCGAATTTGAACGCCAACCGCGTGGTGTCCATTGTCGGCACGCGCAACATCACGGAATACGGCAAGGAAAACTGCAATCAGTTGGTGGAAGATTTGAAGAATGATAATGTTTTGATTGTGAGTGGATTGGCATACGGTGTCGATACTTGTGCCCACAAAGCCTCGTTGAAGAATAGTATCCCGACGGTTGGGGTGATGGGCAGTGGAATGCAACAAATCTATCCCGCACCGAACAAGAAATTGGCTTCAGAAATGATTGAGCAAGGCGGCGGCATCATCACCGAATGCATGAGTGGCACTATGCCTGACCGCGAGAATTTCCCACGCCGCAACCGCATCATTGCGGGCATGTCGGATGCCGTGGTGGTCATCGAGTCGGCGATGAAAGGCGGTTCTTTGATTACTGCCGACTTGGCTAATTCCTATAGCCGCGACGTATTCGCCTATCCTGGCCGCGTTTTGGACATTTACAGCCAAGGTTGCAACTATCTCATCCGCACCAATCGTGCTCATTTGATGGAGAGTGTGCTCAATCTGCGTTACATAATGCGTTGGGATTCAGAAAATAAAGTTGAAAAACAAACGGCCTTGTTCCGCGAGTTTACCGACGAGGAAAAACTGATTATGGACTGTTTTGGTGCGAGCGCGGTGGTCAATTTGGACGACATCATCGTGAAAACCGAGCTGCCGACCACGAAAATCGCGGCCTTGCTGCTC
>Ga0310696_10003391_pt1 | contig 19925 bp, 17 predicted proteins | sample AusTroGonzalo_MG_4_FD_203885 | JGI IMG/M metagenome (GOLD analysis project Ga0310696, IMG submission 203885) | Bovine rumen microbial communities from tropical cattle in Woodstock, Queensland, Australia - Gonzalo_02 (v2) (version 2) | ecosystem: Host-associated > Mammals > Digestive system >... | reverse complement strand
TTACGTGAAATATTCCTCCAAAAGGAGTGATTTTCTCAGATTTTATTTGTACTTTTGCCATGTCATTGATGATTTTGCTTGTCATGTATTGCAGCACTAAGGTAAGTGAAAAATCTGACATGGCAAAATCCTGGGCCGCTCGGCTTTGCCGCTTGCCCCAGCAAGAACTTTTTGTTGCTCAGGTACTTATAAAGAAAGTTAAACTAAAGTGCTGCGGAATTTAGGTTATTCCAAAGATATAGGTTCAAAACGAAAAATTCTTATGTACTTGCGAAATAGAGTGTTCAACATGATGTACCTTGGTTCTGAGTCATTCTCGTCAAGGACCTTTTTCTTCTGACCAGAGGATTCGGCCTGAGTTTTTGCTTTTCCAATGCCTTACATCTGCCATTTTGGTATCTGCAATCCACCTTATGATGTGCGCAACATTTATGCGTCCTGGTTTCCTCAGTCTTGAGTATAGAGGGAGTCTGAAAATACATTCTGTAAAGCGGCCTTCCTGCATGTAGGCATGTAGTCTTTGAGCAGACCGAAACTTGACTTCTCAATGTCTGATGATATGTTACGCACATTGTCCTCGTCTTTCATGAGCAGGCATTCTTTGTCGAAATAATGGCATCTCTGTTCACACAACCTATGGGTTCTTTCCCCACTGGGTAGCATGGACTTTGCCGCTATGGTCTTGCATCTTGTCGAAGTGGCAAAGGAAATTCCTTCGTTCTTCAAAATTACCATGATGTCCTCAAGCAAGGTGAGCACTTAGCTGAGTTCAGATACGAGGCCGGCATCGCTCTGTAAAAATGAGTAGTGGAACTTCTCTTTTTGTATTGAGTAGATGAAATGTTATGCATATGAAGTTGAGCATTTTCTTTAGCCCATAACGACAATTGTTATTAACTACATGGTATAAGTATTTTCCTGTAAATGGATGCTGGACAGCATATGCTGATAATATCGCTCTCTCGGTACCGTCATATCACTGATGCGGTACCATGCTCGTCACTCACTCGGTACCACTCATATCACTTTGACGGTACCAGGTACCATCAGAGCGATATGAGCGTTGTTAAGGGATGTCCTCCTCCCATCGTTAAGCTGTACATTTTAGCGTGGACAAGGAGTTCATTTGTGAGTGGATGTCTACTTCCTCTTTCTCAGCGACGGTCCCTCGAGACTGATGTGATGAGAGGTGTTATAGAGCCTGTCGATGATGGCGTCAGCGAGCGTAGCCTCGGCGATGTAGTCATACCATTTGTCAATCGGCAGCTGGGATGTTATGATGACCGACTTCTTCTCGTACCGGTCTTCGAGCAGCGTCAGCAGTGCTATGCGTGTGTTCTCGTCCATCTGTTGCAGCCCGAAGTCATCGAAGACAATCAGGTCGTTCCTGTCAAGTCGCTTCAGTAAGTCCTCAAACGTGCCGTCGAGTTTTGCCTTCCTAAGCTCGTCAGTGAAGTGGTTCATGCTCAGGTACAGAGTTCTGAGACCAAGCTTGATGGCCTGTAGGCCGAGTGCATTGGCCAGATACGATTTCCCCGTACCTGTCAGCCCCGTGATGAGCAGGTTCTCACCGCGTCTGACGAAGCCACAGTCAGCGAGCGATGTCAGCTGCTCTTTGGTGAGGTTGCGTGCCGTTGAGCAGATTACGTCCTCCACAAGCGGCTTCATCTTGAGCTTTGCAGCCTTGAGCAGCCTTGCCGTCCGGCTGTCATCCCGTGAACGCGTCTCGGCCTCTATCAGTCTGGCCAGTGCCAGTTCCAGGGACGGGCGCATCTGAAGGGGCAACTTGAGCATATCTCCCGCAGCCTCCGCCATACCGGGGAGCTTGAGCGATTTCAGCTGTGCTATGATGACGCTACTGTCCATGGACGTCCTCCTTTCCTTTCAAGTTGACACTCCTGTAGGCCGCAGCCCCTCGCACGTTCTCATTGTAGGGTGTGCGTGAGACGATGCCTGCCTGTTCCCCGTCCATGTCCATGTTGTTCTTCAGCATGTTCCGTAGGGACTGATAGCTGGCCGTACCAGACTGCTCGCGCTGCATGGCACATGCCCTGTCAAGCCGCTGTTGACCGTACTTCCTGCCCAGTGACAGCAGACCGTTGCACCTGCCGTATGCCTGCTGTGGGAAGGTCGTATGCCTGAGTATGTCTTCTATTGCCCACTTTACGGAAGGGCCGATTCTGGCGCCCCAGTCGATAAGGGTGGCTGCGTTGACCTCCTTGCCGTGTTCGTAGGCCTTGTGGCTCTCCGGCATGTGCGCATCCTCGGTTGTGTAGCCGTAGGGAACAAGGCTCCGATGATGGAGGGCGACGAGTTCACTGCCGGCATAGACTTCCACGTACTCCACGTCCCACATGACCTTTACCGCCTGTCCCACGTACTTGTAGGGAACGCTGTAGAAGTGGCGTTCTGCCCCCACACATACATGATAGGACGAGCCTAGTTTCACCTCTTTGCGCAGACGAAAACGGTACATCTGGTCAGGTAACGGCAGCATCTGCGGCTTCTCGTACTTCTCGAAGATCTCACGCCGCGTGCTGCCTTTGAAGGGCCTGGAGCAGTATTCGTCAAGCAGCTCCATGATACGGGCGTTGAGTGCATCGAGCGAGAAGAACTCCTCACCCTCAAGGCGTGCATACACATACTGGTAGAGCTGGTTGACGGCTCCCTCGACCGGGCCCTTGTCTCGCGGCTTTCGTACACGGCATGCAGTCGGCTCTATGCCGTAGAAAAGCGCCCACTCCGTGTTCGCATCAGAGAAGGCCAGGCTGTAGCGGTCGGACTTCGTCACCCACTGGCGCATGTTATCGCTCTTGGCCACACGTGGCATCGCACCCATGTACTCCAGGCCGCAGTTGAGTCCGTGGAAGAACCATTCCGTCGTGGCTCTTGGCATGGCCATCATGAAGGGCAGGTTGCTGTAGGGCATCACACACACCAGTACGACCAGCTTCTGGCGCTGTCTCGTGTGCGGGTCGGTCAGGAAGAGCGCGTCACCAGCGAAGTCGATCTGCCACTCACGCCCCGGCTCATGCACGTTGTGGTAGGAGTAGTCGTTCTTCTCGCGGTATGAGGACACATACTTGTTGAATTGCGTGTACCCATAGCCGTCAGGACACTCCTTGCGGTAGTAGTCCTCATAGACGAACTGGACATGGGCATGCTTGCGGGAGAGACGCTTTACAATCTCCGGCATCATGCGCTCCAGCTCAGCCCTGCGGGCATCCTCTGCGTCTGGCTCCCTGGCCTGAATGAAAATGGTTTCCAACTCGGCATCGGCAAGCATCGAGAGCTCGCCATAGCCACGACCTGTCTCGTCGGCCCGCTTCTTGACGGCGGACACCATGCGCCTGCTGCAATGAACCTCGGCACAGATTGTCCTCTGGGGAGAGCCGCTATCCAGCATCTGCAGGATTTGTCTTGTTCGTAACATAATCGTTGCTCGTTACATGATTAATAATGTTGACTATGATAGGCATTGCGTAAGCATTCGATAAACTACAGGTAGTAATACCTATATACCATAACGATAGCAGCTACAATCACATTCGACTGTAGCTGCTATTGTATTTTGTAGTACCTATATTATGTAGTCTTAGTCATGACAGGTTCCGGATGTTTAAGTTTCCACTTGTGTGGTAGCAGTTGTAATAGTTCCTCATATGATGCCTTTGTATGATACGGCATCTGGCTGATGACATCATTCAGGTAGAGTCTGGGATTGACATCGTGGTTTCTGCATGTCGCCAGCAGAGAGCAGACGACGGCCATATTCTGTGCAGCCTCATGGTTACCGCAGAAGAGGTAGTTCTTCCTGCCCAGCGTGATGGGCCGGATCTCATTCTCCGCAAGGTTGTTGTCAGGCAGCAGTCTTCCGTCATCCAGATATCGCATCATATTGTCCCATCGGGTATAGGCATAGGTGATAGCCTTGCCAATGAGTGAGGACTCACTGTACTTCACACCCTCTGTCTCCATCCACAGTTTCATTGCCTCCATGATTGGCTTGGACAGTTCCTGCCTCTTTGTCTTGCGCTCGTCAAAGGACATATGGGCGTCGTCGCACATGTGCTCTATCTTATAGAGGTGCTGTATCTCCCTTAAGCCATGCTCTGCCATCTGGCGGTTCTCATCCAGCGCCTGCTCGAAGTGGCGGCGGATATGCACCATGCAGTTAACAAGGAGCACGTCGGGGTTTGTCTTGAAGGCCGTCTCATAGCCTGCAAAACCGTCACATTGTAGGTAGCCCTTAAAGTTGTATCTGTTTGCCAGCGACTCTATCACCGCTCCTGCCCTGGAGCCCTGGTCGTAATGGAAGAGTACCAGCCGCTCCATTACAGCCCTCACCATCCAGAGGTATTCCTTCGCAGCCTTGTGTGTCTCCTTGTTGATGACTGGCGTGGTTGTCTCATCTGCCTGTACATAGTCCGCTTTCATGACTTCTGACTTGAGTACTTCGTAAAGTGGCTTCAAGAGTTCCATCGTCTGCTTGAACCAGCCGTCCACGGTACTCTCGGTAAGCCCCTTCATGCCAAGGTGGCTGTACTGCTTAATCTGACGATAATAAGGCATGTGGTACTCATATTTCTGGAGCAGGATCTCTGCAAGCAGGCTGGCACCGGCTATCCCCTTGTAGATAGGCAGCAGGGGCATGGGAGCAATCAGCACGCCGCTCATCCCCTTGGGAGCCGTCAAGGTGTTGTCCTTCAGGCCCCACTTCTCGCGGATAATCTCCTTGACATAAAGCTGGCCGGGCTTGTGCTCCACGATGCGGGTCACCTCCTGGCCTATCTTCTTGTATAGTGTCTCGTCGAGATTGTCGGGAGTGAGAACAACCTGTTCCAGTACTGGCAGGTCCTCCATCATGATACGGTTCCTCTTCTCCTGACGGCGTTCTTCTTTAGTCTTGACAATCTTCTCTACAGCTTCGTCATGGGCATCTGCTATCTGCTGCGCATTCTCAGGAAGCATTCCGGCGAAGAGGTCGGGATAGTTGGGATCGATGATCGGCAGTTTCTCTGACTTACGCCCGAAGAGCTGACGGTTCAGCCATGCAACCTGTGCCGTCAGTTCCTTGATACGGGATTGCAGGGATTCATTCTGCTCAGTCAGTTTCTTGATGGTCTCAGCCTGGGATGCATTCACATGCTGCAGGGGTTGCAACATCATTTCCATCTGTGAAAGCATCTCTTCCGGAGTCATTCTCTGTACCTTTTAAATATAGTGCAAAGGTACAAAAAATATCTGAGGACAAGGAATATTCTGTACTATAAAACATTAATAATCAGTAATATATGTATAATAGGATTTAGCCTAGACAATATACTCTCTTCGCTGTGCCCTAAGGCGCCTAAGCCGCTGGTCTGGAGACTCCTGTATGCCCTCCACCATTACCACAAGATCCCGCCACTCCATCTGATAGCTCTGTGTGTTCTCGTCATACTCTGGCAGTTTGAAGCGGCCAGCCTCCAGACGCTTCACATACATTACCATACCCCCGTCCTCGGCATGAAGCAGCTTCATCAGCCTGCGACTTGGACCAATGAAGATAAACACATCGCCATTGCGCACATCACTTCGCATCTTCTCATGCACTACACCGCAGAGTGAGTTGATCCCCTTACGCATATCTGTCTTCCCTGGACACAGATAGTAGCGCATCGTGTCATTCAGGCAGAACATGGCTCATAAGGCTTTTGTTCAACAAATCGCGTAACACTTCCTCCGTACCGCTGCCAAAGTGGGCACGGAGACCATTGGGAAACAGAAGTGTTGCACCAGAGGGCACAGCGCCGGTAAACACAGGATCTGAAGGGGCTCTAAAACTGATGGGAGCAAGTTCTGGCTTAGATGACTCTTTCTCGGTCATCTTCTTGCGCCAGTAGTTATAGGTGGAATAATTGACACCAGCATCATGCAGATATTCCTTGATTGACTTATCACTCTGCTGCAGGTCCGACTGCAAAACTTCAAATTCTTCTTTGGTCATAATACAATAACAGTTGTAGTTGTGTGCACTATTGCGACTGCAAAGGTACAACGAAACTACAACTGCTGCAACGTGTATTTCAACGGATGCTTACGGCATTGCTGCCTGCCAACAATATATCCATGTGTCAAGCGGTACCCATGCTGCGAAACATAATGATACCAGCTGCCGATTTGGAGTGGTACCAAATGAGTGATACGGGCGTGGACGAAAGAATGAGTATTATGGTGGTACCAAATAGTGGTACCGAAGATGCGATATAAAAAATCCAACCACGTAAATCAATGGTACCCTAACAGCGATATACATGGTACCCAAGGGGCGAGATTATCATATGCCATTCCTTGATAATCTGCGCCTCTTGTAGCATAAGAGTTATCGCTTCTCCACAAGTTTTCGTCACTATCTGGATTCTCATATTCCCGCTCAGCGGTACCTCCCTTCAATCTGCCTCGCCACTATGCGCCACCGCATTGTTTGTACCATCCTCCCCGCTGAACCCATACTGGGCTCCAGCGTATAGAATGGCACCTCCAAGTGGTGGCTCACCACCTTCTCCTTCCCTATTCAATTCAGTGTCGGCATAATTACTTTTCCTTACCTCACCTAGATACGAAGAATTTTTCCATGCGGAATACAGGTTTCTTTATTGTTTTATTGTCTTTTTCTGTTTCTTCTATTTTTTCAATTATTATACCGAAATAGTCTTCTAATTGAGCATAAGTTTTTTTGTTAGCATCAGCCACAAATACCTTCCATTGACAATTTGAGTATGGGATTAACAAAAAAAATACCGCTTTATCAGTATCAACATTTGCTAATTCCAATCGATTGTTGAGGTATTTTTGTAAATCCTTTAGTTTGGGTTTATGATTATCTGTTATTGGATTACTCACACAGTCTTTACAAGGCATTTCGCTAACAGATGATTTAGGCACATTGTTTTGTAACAACTGAGCTAATTGAAGAATTAAATCGTTTCTATCCATGTTATCTATTGTTATTTGTTAATAAATTAATCAGTTGACTTACTATTTGTTGGTCACTAGATGTTTGTGGATTTTGCGCAGAGCAATAAGCTTTATATAATTCAGAAGTGATTTCAGCAATTTTTGTGTTATAATCTTGTTGTTTTGATTCTAACTGCCTACGGGATTCCGCATCTCTTGATATATCTTCAATAATGGCTTTTGCATATTTTTCTATAATTCCAATTCTTGCTTTTTCTGCAAGATGTTCTTGCTCATATTCTTCTTGAAGAATACTCAAAATCTTATTCTCTCTATTTCGGTCATCTTCCATTCTTTTCACTAAAGATGGCATGATGAACTTAATTCCAATGAGTATTGCTAAGATAATAGCAATAATACATGACAAGAAAGCAAAGATGAACAATATTATATTTTCTGCCAATTTGCTGAAAGACACACAGAAAAAAGTTATGCATGTTCCAACTAACAATACATACAATACAATCATAAGTGTATGGAATGAAGTCCATCCGCCATGTTTTAGAGCATTCAAAACGTTTTTATACTCTGTAATAATTCTTCTAATCATAATTAATAAATTTAATACTCTGAATTAATGTACTGTGATCTATCGAATTGTCCGTCTGTCACCACTGTAGCTTTTTGCATTTGGGCAGGCCCATTAATATAAGCATCTTTTATGCCATAGACATTGGAGTCTTTATATATCTCCTCCAGTTTGCGTCGCTGTTCGGCTACTACTCCACAGTTAAGCAGATAGCGGTCACAGGCAATGATGAATTGTACGGTATCGTTGTTAAAGTCATCATTGAGGAAATAAAGCGAGCCAATCATCGATTTATAGCTCTGCCCCTCAGTGTTTGCCTCTTCTGCCATCTTATAGTATTTCAGTGCCATCTCTGCTGCATAGTTGCTAAAGATAGTGGTGATGGCTATGTCGTCAATATCATGCCTTAAAAACTCATAGAACCGATCAGCTCGCGTACCATATCTCCTACAGTCTGGGGTGTCCTCAGGAATGAATCGGCAACAAGTCTTCAAGGCTGTGAGCAATCGTTGACGACTTTCGTCTTCATCTTTTTCTCTCACCCTTCTAACCAATGTTTTAATGATTCTCTCAGCAGATTCACGATCTCCTTTCTTTATTAAGTCGTTATATTGATAGAGGATGTAGAGGAATTCATATTTGCGAATCCACTCCCAGTAGAAGTTATAGACAAGACCAACAAAACTATTGGAATAGGATGAAATCTGCACGTGAGGCGCGAATGTTTTAAGCATATCGGTGACACACACCATTGTGTCGTGAATCAGATATTCAAGCATTTCCAACCTCTTTTCGACATCTTTCGTATCGATATTGAATAGCATATAATCGACGCGCGATTTGTCAACATCAGAATCCAGATATTCGGCAAGTTTTTCAAAGAAAAGGATGTGGTAGTCTGGAGCATATCCCTTTTCTCCCTTCATCATGTTACCGCCAAAGATATTGCTAAACATATGATCGTTGAAACGAAGTTTTGTGTAATATCCCAGCACCTCTTCATAGAAAGTTGTCTCGTACCTATGAGAAGGTGCTACAAGCGGATAGACAGAAGTAATGAAACTGACATAGTCTTCCTGAGAATAACCAGGCTTATGTTGCTTTGCAAGACACCTCAGTCCTTTGGCACGTGTCTCAACTATGCGCAGCCAGGCGGCACGCATATCTGGGAAAAGTGACAGACGGGATAGGTTAATATTGTCATGCATCTCAAGACTATATATCCATTTCAATTCGTTTATCTCTGTGAGGTTGGTCTGATCATACTTATATCCAATATTACGTCCCAAAAGCGTGAATAAGGTTGCAAGGAAAGAATTTTCGAAATTATTATTACCAATCAAAGCGATTACAGCATCGGTCTCGTCACGCCACAACAATTTCTCTCCACCATTATAATAATGCAAGACCTCAATATAGTAAACAATCATATTGATGATTTTGTTGAGGCATCCTATAGCTTCGTTATAGCATGAGTCTATCAAATAAAAACGATAGGCATCCCAATAATACAATATGCTTTTGTCAAGACGAGTGAGTTTTATCCCTTTGTTTTTATTCTCGAAATCTTCCACAACCTTCAGTTCGTCATCTTCGTTGCTCTGTTTACAAAAAGACTGAAGCATTTCTATGACAACCTTGCTTATACCCCTATAAGTTCTATCATCGACGCCTTCGCAGTCATCACCAGATGAGCAAGAAAACATAACATTACCGAAACCTTCTAGAGTTTGAGCCATATTACGTACTTGTATAGAACCGGAATAAAGCAATTTGTTTTTGAAGGAGTTTTTCAAAACTCCAATGGACTTCGAGAAACCATTTAGCAATACCTTTCGGTCATCGAACATATTGTCAGCCAAAATGCGTAAGCTTCGGGTATAGTATTTACAAGCATAGCATGGAGGTCGAAGGTTCTGCTTTCGTAATTCCTGCCTGTGATAATCGCAATATCTCAAATTACTGAAATGAAATTCCTCATATTGATTAGTATGTACTGTTTGAATATTGTAAGTTAGAAATGCTTTAACATTTTCTTTTACTCGTTCCTTATCATCATCGGGCAGTTCTTTGTCAGAAAATCCTTTGAAAAAAGTGTCCAGATGATCCTGTATCACCGAAAAAAGACTCTTCAAAGTGTTTTTATAATTGTCCATCATGGAGTACTCGAAATGAGGTACTCCTTCTTTTTGGGAGGATACGTTGTCTAGACGGTTGAAAAAGAATTTCACATCGTGTTTTATCGTCAGTGCGTGAGTTTGTGATGCCTTCGAGTAGAGACAGAAATCGTCAAGGTTTGACAGAAGGTCATAGTCACCATAATAGACTGTAGCATAGAAGGCATCTTGATTTTGTGTTAATATGGTAAGTGAGTTTTTGTAGTACAGTATCTCAGCTAATTTACGGAAGAAATCTGCAGAGATAACGAACTTTTCACGAACGTTTACGCTCTTATGGATAGTACGGAACTCTCCTTCTGCGACATCGATATTGGTCTGGGTAATACCGCTCATGTCCATCTTTTCAATGACGCTGAGTTTGGCCAAAATGGCTTGATAGACATACCTCACCTCCTCAAAGAGAGTTAGGCGTCCAACAACATCTGACTTTTCCTTCGTCAAGTCTCGTGATAGAGCAGAAACGGTTTCGTCAAAATTAAAACCATATTTTGTGTTTATCCTTCCGTCATTGTTGTTTTCATCAAGATTGTGATCTCCTTCAAATATCTTGTGTTTGAACTCTTTTTCAAATGCCTCTCTGTCACGGCCACCTGGCCATCTCCAAGATTCATTAAGATAAAGTGTCGGCTGCTTTCCCTTCCAACCATGTGTTCTTGACTCCTGTGAAGACAACCCAAACTTCTTCTCATCCACCCAACGATTCTCAATGAGCAATTTAATAATCCGAGTATAAGTTTGGTAACAATTTGGATATAGTTTACGGGATTCGTATGTCAAGCCAAGCTTAAGCATACAACGTAGCTTAGTGAGGAAACTTGAAGTGGTGTCATCACCCGACAATGATTCAATTGCAGCACGATATTCGAGTGCAGCGGCGTAATAGTCTTCATCCCAATAATGGAGGTCTCCCAGATTAGAATGAATTCTTGAAATGATAGACCCGTATCTTTTTTCAGAAGAGTGTTCTCTTTGTTTCCGGTCAAGTTCAATATAATAGTTAAGCAAGCGTGTATTGTATTGAATGACAGAAAGTGATTCGTCGAGAGTGAAATTGAAAAGAGCCGAGGCCTCGTCGCTCATTTTCGACATCATCGAAATCTCTTCGGCAATGCTTTTATGGAATTTATACTCGTTAAGTCCAATAGTAATACGCGAGATGTGTATTTGGGTAAGATACTCCATGATGGAAGTAACAGAATTGCGAAGTTCAGGAGCCTTACTGGTTTTCAAGAGGTCTGGGATTTGCTCAAGGTTACGCCATGAGAAGCTACGGTTATGATGCTTATAGATGTGGTCGATAATAAAAGACAGAGAAACCAAGAAACGATCACCAAAGTTACTAAGGTCGTTGGTGATAGTACCCATAATTGGGTCTGCTAGATAGTAAATGAAATTGATGTTTTTTTGTTGTATGCTGTCAAAAAACAGCACCCGTTGTTCTTTGTCTTTATCAGTCTGATCAATTCCCACAGTACAGGTGTCGTTCCAATCGTTCATTGGAACACAATCGACAGCCCTGCGGATATTCTTCTCGAAATAGAGATATATTTTCTTGGGGGAGCCATTGCTGATGTGAGTCAGATAGGCCGCGAAGGTATGAAGAAATCCCAGTACGTAATTTGCGTCATGCTGTAGTTTTATTCTTTCTTCGTTGCTGTAATATTTATTATCAATAATACCTTCTATCAAATACTCGTAATACCATCGAAGTGAAGGAATCTCTTTTTTCAGCACAACCTCTTCACGGGCGTTATCCTGTTCTCTTTTCTGCAACCATTCTTCTGGCAAAAGCCGGTTTGCAATGTACCATTCAGACATGGAACGGACATCGGTCTGTCCTCCTTCAGGCGTAAGGAAACTGTCCACGTTCAATACGCCAGAGAAGATGCTGCTGATAGCAAAGTCACGGTCGCTGAGGTCAGCCAAGTACGCATCGTACAATTCACGTCCAGAAATGAACACAAACTTGGCTTTTGCTGAAGAAACAAACAACTTGATGTTTGCCAACAACTTCAACACACTACGGCGACGCTCTCGCGAATCCATGCCATCGGGGAAGCCTTTCACTGAATCTGTGAATTCTGGCATTTCGTCACTTTTGGGCGGTTCAACCATAGCCGGGTCAATTTTGTCCATCTCGTCGAAGACAATCAAGAAACGGGCACTATACCATTTAGTACATTTATCTGCAATATCATTAATAATGGAGGACAATTCTGTTTCTATTTCACGAATATCAGCAATAGGCAACGTTTTATGCCTACGCCGATTAAAAAGGGAAATGGAAACCATAGTCTTTTCCATAGACGAGGCAGTTCCCATTTCCTCATCTGTGGTCGCAACGATTCTGTCTACTAAGGTGTTAAGCCTGCTAATAGATTTCCGTGGTGTCCCCCATAGTGGCAATATGCGCACGAACAGATTAATCAATCTTTTTACAATGAAAAAACACAAGAAATAAAAAAGGAGTAAACATACACTACGAGTTTTTTCTTTTGCGTATAAATTTCTACCGAAAGTGACAATATTATAAGCTGTTCGAGAAAACCAATTGTCATCAACTAAAATAGTATGGGCTCCTTCTCCAGTTATATCCTCGGTTACAATCTTATTTTCCTTATTTGTAACTACAACAAGCTTATTTTTATCTTTAGAATCGCCATTTAAATCCTTTGTTACGTCCTTATAATTTAAATACTCGTAAGGGAGATTATCCATGAAAGCGTGGTGCATGGTGTGCTTTGTAACCAAAGCAGTTCCTATACTAACAACACACATCAATAGTGTAGTCAACAGCGCCACAAACCAACGGGGCTGGATACTTTTTATGTATTCTTTATATTTGTCTCGTACATTAGTGGCGATTAACCCTAATATATCACGCTCCTTCAGAACCTCATGACCTAAATTGACAGAGATTTTGATATTAGAGAAATCCTTCTGCGAAACATCCAATCGTCGCCCTCTGGCTATACGGTCAACCAGTAGTTGCAGGAATTCTTTTCTGTTGGGTATCTTGTTACGAAGTTTCTTGGCTTTTCTTATAGGATTATCAAGAGTGCATGATAATACAAGTGCTATAAAAGAAATTGCAAAAAGAGAAATGCCAGGCCATAGTAGCCACTGTTTATAATTATGTGTTTGTGAATAGACAAAGACAAGTCCTACAGCAACAACCATCACCATGAGCGAAACCTTTGCCAATAACTCAACTGTTGAATTGGTTTCACGTGCCAAACGTTCTATTGTCCGGTCTACCAAACTGGTTTTTCCCATGCCACGAAATCCGGTGACAAGATATGAGCCAGTTTTATTGTCCTTGTTGGAAAGCCACAGAAACAGTTTTTCTATTAAACGTTCACGTCCAACGAAATCATCATCTTTTCCATAAGATTCTTTTTCCTTGTTCAATTGTGGCGGCAAGAAAATCTTGATTGACCGTATCAACGACGTGTATTTGTCATTGTAGCGGTTTATAGGTATTTTATTGCTATGCTTTGACATAAGAAACAGTTGTTACAGCGTTTTTAATTTCGATGATTGTATATTTAGGCGTAAAATTACGAAAAAAAGAAGACTCTTTCATTTTTTAAGAAAAATTCGCATTTTTGCATTCATAATTTGAAATTGAATTATAATTATTGTATCAACTCCAGAGAGGGATAAATCAACTCATAAGTTGTGATTTTAAAAATCCGGCTTTTGCTACAGCCCCTATACATTACTATCTCAATTCCGTAGTATCAATAGTCTCTTTAATACTTTCTACACTTTGTATAACTTTTCTAATAATTATGCACAAGTCAGTATTGTTAGTATGTTTGGCGAAAGACATACTTCTTCTTAACTCTCCCAACGTGTCTTCAAAATACATATTTAACATATCTTTTTCTTCCATAGATATACTATCTAACCTACTTCCTCTCTTAGTTAAACGATCGTCTATTTCGTTACATATAGGTGATAATCGTGAGCACAGATTTCCGATATTTATTGCAATGATTTCATTATTTTCGTTTCCGTTTTGTCGCAATAAGATTGCACTATTTCCGATGATTATAGAAAGATTATAGATACTTTCAACTCTTGCTAACAAATGGTTAAACTTGCTTGTGTTTATATATTGTGACGCGGTTTCTCTCTCTATTATTTCTTTTATGACTCTTTCATTTGTTTCAATTTTAATCACGACAAGAGTTGCTAACAATGAAATGATTAAGGTAATACAAAAGGTTAATCCATTTGCACTCATTAATCCATCGCTTTTCGTCATAACATCTAACAAAGACACATCATTAGAGTCACAATTTCTACAGGAAGACATTTTAGAGATATGATTGGAAACAGAAAACTGCCTAATTATATTTGTAGTGTCGTTATATGTTTTTTTGTCGGCAGGAAGCATTACGTATGCTACAGTATCTTTTATTACACTTTTTTTTACTTTCTTTGTCTCCTCTATAGCCGTGTCTTTTATCAATTCGTGGAATTTACATCTATCATATATCTGGACACAAGAAACACAAAAGGTCGCAATGAGTGTAAGATAAACAAATATCTTAGAAAGAAGCAATAGGCTTTCGTCCTTCAACCACTTAAAAATACATTTTTTCATTTACAAATCCGTTTGATTAATAATGCTACTTTTTTTTCAAATCCTTTAGTCTTATCAACTAAAATCAGTCCATCAATTTCGGCCCCATACTCTTTTTTGAAGTTAAGAATGTATCTGGAACAGATAATAATCTTAGATTTTAATTTCTTGATTTCATCATCTTTCTTTTCTTTCAACAAATAATGCTTTATGAACGCATAGCCTTCTCGATCCTGATATTTTGCCATCTCTTTTAAGGTCAAACCAAAAGATAGAATTTGCAAATCTACCACATAGCAGTCAAAAGGACCTACTTCCTCCATGGCTCCAATAGCCTCGTCCACTGCACGGGCTCTATATATTTCATATGATGTCCCCAACTCATTTTTGTACATTTGAAAGACATTTTCTTTGTCTTCTATAATTAGGATTTTTTTCATTTTTTAATATTGTAATTAATGTAATGGAATTGTTACGAAAAAAGTATTTCTGTAGGTTGGCATATTTATTCTGGATGAAAAAACATATGCATATTGAATAAAACGTTTGTTATTGAGGACCTCTAGTTCTATACCTCCCGATGTAAGTTTAGAGATTTCCTTCTCAAATCTTTCAATATCTCCGATAGAACATTTGTTGGCCAAAACTTCTCTGTATTTATAATTAAACAAAACAGGTACATTATAGTCACTTAGCTTCTCGCTTGTATGAGAAACTGTCCCATTGTGTGCTTTGCAAACCTTCTGTACAATATACATTCCTAATCCTGTTCCGTTTACAATTTTGACGCCCTCGTCCCCTCTTTCAAATAGATTATAAATTTGAGATCCTTTTTTTATTTCTATCCCATAGCTTACTATCCGAACAACTAACATGTTATTTTTTATGTCCTCATCCATATAAATATAAATGTTGCTACCATCATATCCATATTTGATAGCATTGTCTAATAAATTATAAATAGCATTATTAAAATATTTGACATCAACATCCGCTTTAATCCGCTTGTTTCTTTGAATATATTTAATCTTTTTATAACTCTCATCAGCTCGACTACTCAAGATGTTTTTGGATTTATCCAACAATTCATATATATATGTCGTAGTTTTCCTCATTTTCAAGTCAGAGGAGAGAATTATTGATGAATCCCTATTTGTCTCACTAAGTTGTTCCAATAATTCCAATACATTTTTTTTATACTTATTAAATTCGTCATGTTGTGTTATGTATTCCAGTTCATATTGCGGCTGTAACATTTTCAATAAATCCAATTTTAAGTGATTTTCCACAATATCTATTGCTGGCAATATAAAATGTGCAGATTCATGTGTTGTTTCTTTTATCATTGCTTCAAGCAAATGTTGTATTTTATATCCGCGAATATATGAATAACATTCTAATGCTACAGAGTAGAATTTCTTCAATGCTTCTTTATAAGTCTCAAAAGTGGTTTCGTTTCCTTCATCTTTAAGTTCTATACTATGTCTTTTCCAAACTATATAAGCAATGACATCTTCTGTAAGCTTTCCTATGAAAAAAACATCCTTAGAACGATTAAATGCTTCTTTAATCTTGGGACTCGATGCTTCTAAAACAGCATCAACTTGCTGATTATTATCTACAATTGCTTTTGTTTCCAATTGCTTTGTCGAAAAAAACATTTGTTCTTGATCTTTAAACACATTATCAGACCAACCTATTGGAACAAGATAATTGTTTTCCGCATCAATTTTTAATGCAAACATTCTAATAAAGCCATCTTCACTAGAATCAAATTTCTCTCTGATTTTGGAAAAAGCGCCGTTTAAAGCATTAGAGAAAACCGAAGAAGTATTTTGACTTCTAATATTTATTAGTTTAATTCTTTCTCTAAATTGATGCTCAATCTTTCTAAATTCATCATTTATATACCTTGTGTTTCGATGTTCTATTCTTTCTTTAATACGCTGTTCAAATATATCAATCCTGTCAAAAATTGTATATACTTTCTCTATCCATTCTTTTTCTTCTATTTTCTTTATATCATAATCACCTTCTTTGACTCTATGCATTTTATCCCTATGTAGAAGAAACGCCTCATTTTTACTATATGCATCTCTCGCAGTCTGACCTAACATCAGACATGCAATAATATGCTCTTGAGAGTAAATTGGGAAAATATGTTCTTCAAATAAAGATATAGGGCAAGTGTAATGAATGTAGATTCGAATCTTTTCCTTAATCTTTATTTCTTCCTTCTTTATTATTGATTTTTTTTCTTGACCTTTATTAAAATCACTTATTAAAATATCTAATTGGTCACGATACGCTTTTGTGCTTGGCTTTAACAGATTTAATTTGCTGTCCGCAAATATCCCAACAACACTATCTTGTCTATAACAAAAAAAAGTGTTTTCATAATCTTTATAATCTCTAAAAGAATCACATAATTTGCCGTTATTAACAAAAGTTCCGCTATCGATTCTAATAATTTTTCTATTATTTAGAATACGAGAGATTCTGTCATCCACAGGATAGTTCCATAAAACAGTAGCATTTTTTAAATTTGACAACTGACGATTATCTTCACCTGCATTGGGGTCATGTGGCACGAAATCTTCAGGAACAAACTGGAAAAGCGATAAAGCATTTTTTATGTTTTTATCATGTGACAAATCTGCAAGAAATCCTCTAAGATAATCTGTATAATATATACCATCCGAATTATAATTTGCACTTCCTTCAGTTGCCCCCTGTCTAAGACTCAAAAATGTAGGTGAAATGGGCCATTCTTTTTTTTCATTATTCATTTTTTCATGTTATTTTCAAAATGTCACTTTTTATTCCATTTACAGTCTTCTCCTTGGAAATGATTCGGTACAACTTGAAAAAAGAGGAAGAGAATTGTTGATGTGCTTATCATCTGAAGCATCAGCAAGAAATCCTCTCAATTCGTCTGCTTTTAACACGCCATAAATGTTAGGGAAACTCATTTCTGATTGTTTTCGTTTCTCCATTTGTACATCCTTACCACCAATGGTTCGACAATCGCTAATGAATGTTGATTGTATTGGCCACAAATTTTTATTCATCTTTTATCTTGCTTTTTTACTTTTACTGAAGGCTATCAAATATCATTTTTCTATATCTGCAGACACTCTTTGATTGTCTGCTCGTCAATCCCTTTTGCTCTCATTCTTTCTGCGACATCTTGTTTAGTGTCGCGACGTTCAAGGAAAGAGAACATGATTTCAGCGAATGTTCTGATGGCTTTGTTCATTCGCTCGATGTCTTCTTCTTCTTGCATGTCTATTCCACAGAACTTTGAGCGTTCCTTGTGAAGATTCATGTAGTAGAGACCACCTATAAGGAGGGAGGCAAGCGCAACAAAGTCAACGCATGTGTTTTCAAACAGAGCCTTATATTTCTCTGCAATGGGCAGCGTGAATGCTTCACGAAGCATGGCCGTCCTCTTGGTCGTATCATTTCCCTCGGCAACTTCCCACCGGAGTAATTCTTGCATGACGGACTTGTCTTTCAGTGAGTCTTGAAGTCCTTTCATAAGTGCAATATATTGAACTTTGGGGTCATTGCTGCTTTTCATTGCTTCGTCAGCAATCTGTGAAAACCAATAGTCGTAGCCCTTAACGAATTCGCTGTAGAACTCGTCAAGGTCTTTGTACCTATGATAGAACACTGGAGGCTCAATCTTGGCTTTCTTTATAATTTCAGTCACTAATGACGAGGAAAAACCGCGTTTCATCACCTGGTCTACGGCAGCCTTTCTAATGTCTTCCGTTATGTCGGCTTTTGTCCGTCTGTAGCGCGTTGTCTTTTCTGTGTTCATATATATATAATAATGTATTGTTAAAATGGAATGACACTTCTTATCTCTTCCAGAGCCTTTGCGAGTTCTTCCAACTGCTCTATTTCATGGGACGCCAAAATGCTGATTCTTATCCTGGCTTCCTTTGTCCTTACGGCTGGATAGACAATTCCGCTTGCAAAGATACACTTTTTTTGCAACATATCGGCAATTTTATACACTTTTTCATTGTCTCTAACCATAATTGGGAATATTGGGGACTCCGATTGTCCTATGTCAAAGCCAGCACTCTGCAATCTGTTTCGTAGATAATTCACATTGTTCCAAAGTTTTTGTCTTATCTCTGGCTTGGTCTTTATCAACTCCAATGCCTTTAATACAGAGCAGGTGACTTGTGGCGTTATTGCAGCAGAGAAAACATTGCTGTCGGCATAATATCGAAGGTATTCAATCATTTTTGCGGATGCGGCAACAAAGCCTCCAACACATCCGAACGACTTACTGAATGTTCCTGTGATTATGTCAATCTGCCCCAGGCAGTTGAAATGCTCGGCGGTTCCACGTCCGTTCTTGCCCATGACACCAATGCCATGCGCATCATCGACCATGAGCAGACAATTGTTTTTTTTGCAAACAGCGATATATTCTGGCAGTTTCGATAAATCGCCATTTTGGGAATAGACTCCATCAATTATGACAAGCCGGGTCTTGAACTTTCCCGCTTCTTTTTCAAGAATCATGTCAAGGTAGCCAATGTCATTATGCCCGATGTGTTTGATGTTGGTGCCACGCAAGCCGCTTGTTGCACTGGTGTGGATGTATGAGTCAACATAGGCAATATCGTTTTTCCCCAATATGGCACGCAATAATCCAGTATTGGCTCCGAATCCAGAAGAGAAGAGGATGGCATCTTCCTGTCCGACGAATTCCGCAATCTCTTTTTCAAGTTTGTGATGAATGTCAAGATAGCCACCTATGGCCTGTGCTGCACATGCTCCCGTTCCATATTTTCGGAGTGCACCAATTCCAGCTTCAATAGTCTCAGGACGCTGCGACATTCCCAGGTAGTCGTTGGAAATGTATGCGGATATGGTTTCGTCACGACCAGCAAGCTTCATTTTTGCCCCAACGCCACTTGTGGCCATCACCCAATAGGGTTTTGTTTCAAACTGAGACATCTGATTGATGTAATTCTGGAAAGCTTCCGACCGAGATTTGGCATCAACTTCCAAAGAGAACTCATAGTCTTTAAGAGATAAGAATTTGTTTTGTTTAATCATAATTGTTTATAATAAAGTTAATTTTACGGTGCAAATATACTATAAAATCAGTTAATTACGCAAATTTTCTCAAAAATTACTTTTTTTTTTTTTGTTATATACAATAAATGTTGTATATTTGCACCCGAAAATCATCCAAATTAGGAAATCAACTCAATTTTAAAGCAAGAAAAGACATGAATGGACATGTTGACGATACGAGGTTTTTAGTTGCAGGTGGAGCAGGGTTCATCGGATCCCACTTGTGCGACAGACTCATAAATGAAGGTCATCGGGTTCTGTGTATAGACCTCGTTTGTGCTTTGTGTGTAGCTATCCAATATATATTGCGTAAATCAAAGATTTCATATGTGGATTGTAAGGTGATTACCATAGTTGTACAAAGTTGTCAAAGGAAATTCAGCCTTATATGTCCATTCTACTTGGAACATTACCAGAATGTATTTAGTGTATATATGACAGATAAAAAAACACTATCTTCAGTAATGTTTCGGTACAACTGTTAATATAAAATGCTGTATAGAAAAATTTCCAAGTA
>Ga0310696_10003390_pt1 | contig 19935 bp, 21 predicted proteins | sample AusTroGonzalo_MG_4_FD_203885 | JGI IMG/M metagenome (GOLD analysis project Ga0310696, IMG submission 203885) | Bovine rumen microbial communities from tropical cattle in Woodstock, Queensland, Australia - Gonzalo_02 (v2) (version 2) | ecosystem: Host-associated > Mammals > Digestive system >... | reverse complement strand
GTCATCATGATGCTTGTTGGTCTTGCCCTCATGGTGTACATCATGTGGCGCACCGTTAAGGGATTCAAACGTTTGGAGGTCGTCAGTGCTGAAAAAGAGCGCATCGGCAGCGAACTGCGTATTGCCAGCGATATCCAGAACGGCATGTTGCCCAAGACGTTCCCGCCATATCCCGACCTTGAAGAACTGGCTTTGTATGGTGCCCTGATGTCGGCCAAAGAAGTTGGGGGAGACCTTTACGATTTCTATGTCCGCGATTACAAGGCGTTTTTCTGCATCGGTGATGTCAGTGGCAAAGGTGTTCCCGCCTCGTTGTTGATGGCAGTCACCCGCAGTCTTTTCCGCTCTTTCTCTTCCCGCATTGATGATCCTGGCGAGATTATATCGCAAGTAAACAACGCCATGTCAGAAATGAACGAGAACTCGATGTTCGTCACCCTCTTTGTCGGTGTGCTCGACCTTCACACGGGCAATTTGACTTATAGCAACGCTGGACATTGCGCTCCTGTTTTGCTTGGCGGCGAGCCTACTTTCTTGGCGGTGGATGCCAACATTCCTGTGGGTGTCATGCCCGATTGGCAGTTCTCCAGCCAGCAGACCACCCTCAAACCTGGTCAGACGGTCTTCCTCTACACCGACGGTCTCACCGAAGCGGAGAACGCCAATCTCGAGCAGTTTGGCGAAATACGTATGATGAAGGTTCTGGCTCAATCTGATATCGCACCTCACCCCTTGGTTGAGAATATTCTTCAGACTGTGAAATCCTTCGTGGGCGCCATCGAACAGAGCGACGACCTCACCATGCTCGCCATCCAATTCACCAAGCTCCGTAGAAATGAGTAACCTATCCCATTCATATACACAAAAAAAGAGACCCATTTGCGGTCTCTTTTTTGTTTGTATGTTGTTTTGGTGTAATGTGGAATGCGGTATGTTCATCCCTTCGATTTTTCCCGAACTCCTTCTTGTATTCCAGCGATAGTTGCCACTGCGCAGACCACCATCGCACTATAATTCACATCGATGACAAACAACGTCAGCGGGAGGAGAAACAGCAACGTGCCGGTGACTTTGTTCAGGATGTTGTGGTCGGATAAGAGCTGCTTCCGAACGACTATGCTGTAAACGATATTGAAAACCTTGATGCATGCGATGATGCCGACCCAGACGTAAATCCAAACGGGGAGATGCAAAACCGGCAGCAATTTGACCAAACAAACCACAACGAAAATGATGTCCGCAACGGTGTCTAATTTCGAACCTAAATCACTGACCGTGTTCGTCTTGCGCGCGATCCACCCGTCAACCATATCGGAAACGCCCGCAATGATGTAGAGCACATAAAACCACGGGGAGAGCGCTGCGCAAAACAAGAGGGCGACACTGCAGAGGATGCGGATGGAAGTGATAAGGTTGGCCATGGTAGTTAGTAGTTAGCATTGCCCTATAAACTATGAACTATTATCTATTAACTCTTAACTAATTCCTTTTCTGTTGCCTCATACAAACCACCGCTGCCAGGGTCTCCACTAGTCCGAACACGAAATAGAGGTTGCTGATGGCGTTGAAGTCCCAAACCCACCATTCGAGGACGATCCAGAGCATCAAAATGATGCCGCAGGCGAGGACTGCCCACTGCGCGAGTGAGTGCTTCTTGAAAAGCAGGCAAGCCGTTGCCAACTGGGTGATGCCGTTCAGGAACAGCAGCACGAACCCCGACGGGATGAAGTTCCGGAAGAAGACGTCCGGCCAGGGCATCTTCGCCCGCAGCATCTCTAACAGTGGCTCACCGCCCCACTTTACGCCCGTAGGGTCAATCCACATCATCACCGCACCGCCCACCGCGCCGATGCCGATGAAAAGGGTCAGGAATTTTTCAAGTTTTACCATAAAGCAGGATTTTTAGCAAAACAACCACGCATAAATCCCCGCGCCAATCAGACACGGAATCAGACCAATGAGCATGCCCCATAGCGACTGCACAAAGTGGTACTTTTTCTGATGGTAGGCCGCGTCCATGTGCTCGGTGCCGGGCAGACGTACGGACTTCATATTTGCGAAGAGCACCCAGTCGAGGAAGAAGCAGTCGTACCAGTCGATGACGAGCCAAATGCCGTAGCTCAGCGCGAAGGCCGACCAGAAGTTGTACGCGCCGGCCAGCTTCATCAGTCCAAACATCAAGACAAGGGTGACGAGAAGCGCAAGGCCTTTCTTGATGAGCACGGTCTTGGTGAAGAATTTCGACGGCACGCGCTCGTGCGTCTTGAAGTACTCCTCCTGAATGTCTTCCGGATAGTCGTGAATCCACCACACAGGGTTCTTCACGAGCGGAATCAAAATCATGGCCGTGAACGCGGCGGTCATGACGATGGTTTCAATGATGATTATGGTCCAGTTCATAATGAGTTGGTTGGTTTATGGGCGAAATAAATACAGTGCATATCGTCTCTATTTGGTCGTGGGCTGCCGAAATAACTCCCACGTGTCGCTGTGCCCGTCGCGGTAGGTGAAGCTCCACTGCATCTTTTCCGTTGTCAGTGTGTCGAGGTGGAACTTGTACTCATAATCGCAGCTGCCGCTCACGACCTTGATGATCTCCTGGGCTAACTCGGTGGCACGGATTGAGTCACATCCCTCGGTGGTGAACTCCATCAGCTCCATCCGGAAACTCTCCTTGATGCCGGCAAAGTAGAAATCCGTGCTGTCCAAACGCCAGCGACTGGGACTGACGTAGTTGAACACGTATGTTGCTGTGCCGCCCTCCTCCAAAGTCGCCGTATAAACCTGCCGCGCCGAGTCGAGGGCTGTGCCGTCAGTGGAGAAATCCATCGTGCCGGTCTCATGTACGTCGAGATGGTTGTTGGAGAGGTCATAGTTAAAAGCGTGTTCGTAAGTGTAATGCCCTTCCACTTGAGCGGGTGGGGTAGTGGTTTTACCGCTTTTGCAGGCGAGCATCGCAATAATGACGAGGATTATTGCACCAATGGCTATTAATTTTTTCATATTTCAGTTGTTTTTTGTCTTTTTGCATTAAACATTAAACGCTGCTTTGTATTTTGGCAACAAATACTTCCAAATCACCAAGACATGCATTACACCGATGAGCGCGAAGATGATTCTTACAGCTGCTTCAGGCATGAGCAGACGGATGCCGTTCATGTCACCGCCGCCGAAGAACACGCACAACACGCTCAGATAGAGCGGGTCGAGTATAAGGAGGGCAATTGTCACATACCAGAAGACGGCCTTCAGCACCTTCGATTCCAAGGCACAGATTTTTCGGCACAAAAGTACCAAAATCCAGCCAGCCAGAAAGGTGGCGACCGCCCCGGCGAGGCAGAAGAGGCCCATCTGCATGTCGGTCATCTGCTCCGCGAAAACATCAATCTGCATACCCAACCCCATGAATTTCACCTCTTTGAAAACGCCCTGAATCAAGGCCACAAATAGGTGCGCTCCTTCATGGATGACGTAATACGCGACAACCGCCGCTATAATCCCGATATATTGTCTTGTACGTTTTGACATTTTTTAAGCATTACAAAATCTTCCTATCTCTTGTGTCTTAAGACAGCAACAGTTTTACGCTGCAAAAATACAACAGATTTATATATGCAATTTACAGTTAACGGAATTAATTATGTAAGAATGGGTATTTCTGATGAAACCTCCAGAGCACGTTCATCGAAACCATAGCTAGAGGATTTCGTAGGTAAATTATGCTTTTTTCACAAACAACTGCGCATTCTCAAACTTGCTGACCTTAACCTTTTCGCCCGATTCAATGTATCCGTGTTCGGCGGTGGCATCAAGAATGTCGCCGTCGATGTTGATTTTGCCAGAGGGACGGAGAATGGTCTGAGCAACCCCTTCTTTACCAACGTATTGCTCATTGCGCATGTCCTGAGAGGTGAAGCCTTTGTCGCTCTCCAGCTCCGTACGCAATGCCAAGGAACCGAAGCGCGTTTCCGCCAGAATCAGCTTTTTGCCGAGCCAAAGTGATATAAAGAAGCCTGCCAAGCTGCTCACCAATACTAATATGGTCATTTTGCTGACATATGCGGAGGCATTGAATTCTGGGTTAAAGTTGAATTTGAAGCCGACATTGAAGACCAAAGTCAGCACTAACGATGCGATTATCAGCACGATGCCGGAAACGCCGGTGACCCCGAAGCCGGGCACGACAAAGAATTCCAACATCAGTAATACAAGTCCTGCCAAGAAAATGAGGATTTCCCAGTGCGCGGCAAGACCTTCGAGGTAGTGCGGGGCGAAGAAGAGTAGGGCGGCGGTGATGGCAATGATGGAGGGCAGTCCGAGGCCTGGAGCCTGCAGTTCGAAGTAAAGTCCGCCCACGATGCACATGATGAGGATGCCGCTCACGACCGGGTTGACCAGAAAGTTAATGATTTTGTCGATGGCGGATAGCTCCTGTTCGTGGATTTCGGGTTGTTCGATGCCGGCTTTCTCCAGCACTTCTTCGCGACTGCTGGCGATTCCTTCGCAAAAGCCGTTCTTCACAGCCTCTTCGGAGGTGAAAGTCAGCACTTTGCCGGAGTCGCTGATGTCTTGGATTTTCACATCGGGATCCACCATGGCCTGCGCGATATTGGGGTTGCGGCCGTTGTGTTCCGCGGTGGTGCGCATAAGCGAGCGCATATACGATTGATATTTGTCGGGCATGATTTCCCCTTCCTGGTTGACCACTGAAGCCGCACCGATAGAAGCACCGGGCATCATGTAGATGCTGTCGCATGCGATGGAGATGAGTGCGCCCGCCGATGCCGCGTTGTTGTTGATATAGACAATGCTCGGCACTTTGGTGTTGAGCAGCAGAGTGCGGATCTTGTCCGCCGCATCCAACTCTCCTCCGAAGGTGTTCAGCTCCAGGAACAGATAATCGTACTTGCCCTCTTCGGCCTCCTTCACGGCTTTTTCGGTCAGCCGCAATGCCGGTTTGGAGATGTTGTCGTCGATTTTATAGTAATAAACTTGAGTTTTCTGCGCGGAAACGCTGAAAGTCATCGTCAGAATGGCGATGATGAATATCAAATAAGGATGTATTCTATTCATAAATTCAATATCATTTAACAAACGCTCTTATATAGATTACCACTCATCCCCCTCTGTGATGTCCAGTATTTCTATATTACCCGGATGGTATATGAATCTCGCAATGGTGGATTGTGTGGTGAATTCGCCCTCTTCGCAACCGTTGATGACAATTGTGTATTCGGTGCCGTCTTTCATGTGATTATCCATGGAGTAGTCCCACACACTCCGACCGTTATTATAGTACATGTCCAAGAATCCGTATTCCTGATACATGCCCACCATGGAGTACAAGTAGCTTGTGGGGGCGCCATAGTTGTAATAGATCAAATCAGATTCTTCACATTGCCATATGTAAGAGAAATCGTCATTTGACGGCGTGATATTGAGAACTTCTCTGTTAAAATCGACTTGAAAATGCAGGTCTCGCTCTGGCACGTATTTAGTGTGGAATTCACAGATGATAGGTTGTCCGATGAGTTTGTGACTTCTAGGGTGGATTTGGTAAAAGACAACCTTGTAATCTTTGTCGCTATACAACGCTCCCAAGTTAATTTGCCTGCTGCCGTGGTAGAAAAAAATGTCCAGGAAATCGCCCTCGTTGAAATAGGAGTAAGCCTCCTCCAAACTCTTGATTTTATTTTCGCAGAGTTCAACTTCAGGTACATTGAAATTTGGTTCATCCTTACGCAACACGATGTATGAATAATAGGCGCGCTGATTCTCTACGGCCACGGTGAAGCGTGCACGGCTGCCGGACACTGATTCCAGCGTCGCTTTAAGCTCAATGGGGCGGAGTTCTTCCTTATTGCAACCTGTAAGCAGTAAAAGGCTCAGAATTATAAGTAGTGATAATCGTTTCATGACAATAACTTTTGACTGATAAAACTATATGAAATTATACACATTGAGGATGAATTTCACTGCTCCGGCCTGGTGGTTTTCGCGTTGTCTTCGTCGCCAAGCTCCATGGTGCGGATTTCTGGGTTCATAGCTCCGTCCACAATCACGTCACTCTGCTTCACGCTTGTCACGCGGAAGCTGTCGAAATCCACAATTTCAATTTTTGGCTTTTGACAGGTTGACAAAAGTACAGCTACAAGGCATAGATATATCCACTTTTTCATCTTTCTCATTATTTACATTCATAATAGGAATTGTATGCGAGAAATGCTTGATCAATGTCCGTTCAGGTTCTGTTTAGGGATTTTTACGCCAACATGTTTTATCTGGTTGATTTTAGGCGGCACCATTTCGGGCTGAGTATCGCCGCTGCGAAGATTTGCCAGGTAATCCTCCCCTTCGATCACTTCCAACACCTCAATGTTATGGGGGTGGTATCGGAATTTCACGACGGTGGTGCGGGTGGTGAATTCGCCCTCTTCGCAACCGCAGACAGCCAACGTATATTCGGTGTTGTCAATCAGATTGTCATTGTCGACCAAGTCCCATTCAATCGCCCCCTTTGTGTAAACCCATTCCAAAAATCCGTATTCCATATACATCTCCACGACCATGTACAAATAAGCTGTGGCAAGATGGTAGATGTTTTCTATGATTTCACTTTCTTCATATTGCCATATGTAAGTGAAATTTTCATCGGAGGGGGTGATGTGAAGCACATCGCCTTCGAAATTGATTGCAAAGTTCATGTCTCGCGACGGCACTGGTTTGGTGTGGAATTCGCTGACAATAGGATCTCCGATGAGTTCGTGCGTTTTAGGGTTGATCTGGAACACGATAAACTTGAAATCCATGTCGTTAGAGAGTGTCCTCATGGTGAGTCGCCGACTGCCACGGTAGCAAAAGACATCCGTAAAGGAGCCTTGCTCAAAATCGGGATAGCTAATTTCCATCCTATGGATTTCCTCTCTGCAGATTTCATCCGCTGGATGATTATAGTTCTTGTCATTCTCACTCACAAGGACGTAGGTATAATAGGCATGCAGATTCTCCGGGACAACCGTGATGCTTGCACGGCTGCCAGACACATGTTCCAACTGTACTTTAAGTTGAGCGGGGCGTATTTCCTGTCTGTTGCAACTTGTAAGCAGCAACGTGCCTAAGATGATAAGGTTAAATATCCGTTTCATAAGAACTTGCAAACTTTATAGATGAATATGATCGCCCCGTTTTGATGATTGCCGTAGTTGCCGAAATCGTATATGACATCGTTTCCCTTGAAATATTCCTCAGCCTTGGCGGCGTTGATAAACGATACCGTATTGTCGTCCCGGCTGTGGAAAAGATATACGGGAGCGTGAGGCGTGAAGAACAGTATGGAATTCAGCATCAAAGCCCGATAGAGTTTTGCGGTTTGCGGATTGTGCTTGTCGCGACCGGTTGCGGTCATCAGGTCGCTAACCTTCTTGGCATTCAGCAAGTGGTTTATCTCAAACACGGTGTATTTTTTCGAATTTACCCATTCATCGAGATGTTCCATCAGCACAGGCTTGAAGAAGTCGCCGAGATTCAACCCCAAGCCGTCACCTTCATTGATGCCCTGCACAATCATCGGGATGGCACAGGGGATGCCGGTTCGGTCTTCCATCATCGCTACATCAAAGGTGGCCGCCATGTCGTAAGCGCCTCCTCCGGCGTACACCACTTCAATGGGCATTTCCTTGCTGTACTCATCCTGCAAAATTTTCATCACCCCCAAAGTGGTGGATCCTCCTTGCGAATAGCCGACCAGGATGACTTGGTCGCTTTCGGGTTCCCGGCCGATCGCTTTCAAGTACGGTTTCACTGCCAAAGCCATGTCCACTTCACTACGGGCAGTGCTTTCGAGGTGCATGTAGGGATGGACGCGGTTCGATGTGACTCCGTAGCCGATGTAGTCCGCGATCACCACGGCATAGCCTTTTGCTGCGAATATGCCTTCCAAAGGGAAACACTCCGACGGACATTCGTAGTTGGCCCCGATGGTCCAGTGGCTTACTAACAACATATTCTTGATTTTGCCGTTGGCAGGAAGCAACACCTTGCCTGACAGCGTGATAGGACTTCCGTCGATGTCATGGCCAGTATAGGTACCCGCAATCTGTATCACTTTGTTGCACTCCATTGTTCCCAACAGATGCTTGGCCACGTCAATGAGATTGATGCGGGCTATTTTTGATTCGTCTTCCTCACCTAATTCCATGGTGCGGATTTCAGGGTTCAGCTCCCCGTTCACGATTACATCGCTGTATTTCACGTCTGTCACGTGAAAAGAGTCGAAATCCACAATCTCTATGGGGGCTTCATGGCAGGTTGACAAAAGCATCGCCACTATGCCGAAAAATATCCACTTTTTCATCTTTTCATTCATATTTTATCACCTCGTCTTCTTTACCATTTATAATAGAAGCCGATGGAGAAAATTCGTGAAAACAGCTGGTAAACAGCACGTGTGTTGGCGGCGGCGTTGAGAGCGCCCAACTCGATGGAGCCGCCCCATGGACCTTTGCCCACTTCGACGCCAATCCAGTTGATGTTGAGGGCCGGGGCTACACCGAAGTTGCCGAGATTGTCGAAGGCAAAGAGCGCGCCGACACCCAACCCCGAATACAGTCTTACCCAATCTCGGTCAAAATAGGTGAAGCGAGCCGTGAACAACAGGTCCAAATCCCAATTTCTGACAGCTGTCGCAGGTTCCACCATATTGTGATTTCTGTCGAAAATACCCTCTTTCCAAAAGATCCCTTCCACATCGGCTTGCACTCCTAAGCTTACCACTTTGGACAATCTGTACTGGTATTCAGCGAAAATATGTCCGGTATAGCCGAAATCGAAAGTTTCATTGTGCATGTAGTTTTCGGGCAGTGCGTTGGGGGTTCCCCACGTGCCGCTCAGCGTTGGATGGAAGACTGCTGTTTCGAATAGCATGTCTCCCCAGCCGATTCTCACACTGTGCCGGTTTCCCAAGTTTGGCTTTTCTTTTTGACAGAAGGCCGTGGAAATTACCATCACTGTCAGGATCAGGACTAAGGTTGATGCTTTTTTCATTTTTTCCCTTTTGCAAAAAAATACGCTGCAAAAATAATTTTTTTTTCTTTCGGCCGATGTTTGTGACGTATGACGTGAGACGTGTGACGATGATGATTGGCAACTGTTAACTACTAACTACTATAACCTTTAACCCAACAACCTCCTAAACCTTAAACCTTAAACCTTAAACCTTAACCTTACCCCCAACAACCCAACAACCTCCAAAGCCCATAAAATTACCGCCCAACAAACCGATAAATTTTGTACTTTTGCCGGCTAATTTTTTTGAGATGAAAAAAGAGATTATAGATCAGATTTTTGAAGAGTTTAAGAACGCTAAGATATTGGTTATCGGGGATGTGATGATTGACTGTTACCTCACGGGCAAGGTCACGCGCATCAGTCCGGAAGCGCCGGTTCCGATTGTGAATGTGCAGAGCCGCAGCTATCGTCTGGGCGGTGCCGCCAATGTGGCGCTCAACCTCAAATCCCTCGGTGCTGACCCGATTCTTTGCTCCGTCATCGGCAGCGACTCGAAAGCGAAGGTCTTCTATAATTTGATGGAAGACTGTGACCTGACTTCCGACGCCATCGTGCCGATGTATGGTCGCCGCACCACCATCAAATACCGCATCATCGGCAACGACTGCCATATCGTGCGTGTGGACGACGAGCGTGTGCAACAGCTCAAGGAACGCGAGAAACGCCAGTTCCTGACCACCGTGGAACAAATCATCGACCACAACGTGATTGATGCCATTATCTTCGAAGACTATGATAAAGGTTTGTTTTCCAAGGATTTGATTTCGGAAATCATTAGCTTTGCACATAAGAAGAAAATCTTCGTGGCGGTTGACCCCAAGGAGAAAAACTTCAACAACTACACGAATGTCAATCTCTTCAAACCCAACATGAAGGAGTTGTCGAAAGGCTTGCATGTGGAGGAGAATGTCGAGCTCTCATTGGAGGAAATCCACGATTTGGCGAAGGACTTTGCCGAAAAGCAGCATATCGACAAGGTGATGGTCACCATGTCTTCACGTGGCATTGCTTTCTATGACAGGGAGAATGACAAGTTCTTCCATCAGCCCGCCTTCCAGCGCCGCGTGAGCGACGTTTCCGGCGCCGGCGACACCGTCATCTCCGTTTCATCGCTTTATCTGCTCAAGGGCCATTCGGTGGAGGAGACCTGTCTGGCATCCAATCTGGCGGGCGGACTCGTTTGCGAGTATGTGGGGGTTGTGCCCATCAACGGCGCTCAGCTGAAGTTCGAACTGGCCAAACATTCCCCGGATAATGGCAGATAGTTTTTTTCTTTGTCATGCACTAAAACACGCATAATCTCGTTCATGCAATTTTGATTCTGTGTTATGAAAATGAAAAGAACAATTGGTGTTATCATCCTGCTTCTGGGACTGACTGCTAGTTCTTATGCTCAGTTTGGCGTGCCCAATCTGCTGAAATACGACAAGAAACCATTCCATTTCGGTTTCATGTTCGGATATAACTTGTTCGGTTACAACCTCTCGTCCAAACCCGATCTCGCCCAATACGACTCCTTGATGGTGATTCACAACCGTTCAATGAGCGGATTCAGCCTCGGTATCGTCACCGATGTGCGCATGGGCAAGTATTTCGACCTGCGTTTAATCCCGGGACTCTCGTTCGGTGACCGCTACATCGACTACACCATCCGTTATGCTTCGGGTACGGAACTGGTGACTGCCAAGAACGTGGAATCCGTATATTTGGATATCCCGCTGTTGGTTAAGTACAAGTCATCCAGAATGTTGAACAATGTCCGGGCCTATGTCCTCGCCGGTGCACAGTACAGCTTCGACATGATTTCGGCCAAGAAGAAAAAAGCACCCGAGCACGGCGACGTGGTCCTCAAACTCAACCCTCATGATGTGCAGGCGCAAGTCGGCGTCGGCTTCGATTTCTATTGCACGTACTTCAAATTCTCCACCGAATTCAAAATGTCCTTCGGCTTCATGAACATGTTGGTGCCCGAGGACAATATGTACGCTACCAGTGTCACATCTCTGAAAGCCAAAAACATGCAGATTTCGTTTATTTTTGAGTGACGATGAGTCGATGAGACGATGAGACGATGACGATTGGCAACTGCTAACTACTAACTACTAACTACTAACCATATAACCTCCTAACCCTTAAACTATAACCCTTAAACCATAAACTATAAACCTTAAACCATATATATGGCAAACAACGAAGACCTTTTCAAACAAATCATCTCCCATGCGAAAGAGTATGGGTTTATTTTCCCTTCAAGTGAGATATATGACGGCTTGAGCGCTGTGTACGACTACGGTCAGAACGGCGTGGAACTGAAAAACAATATCAAACAATATTGGTGGAAGTCTATGGTGCAGTACCACGAGAACATCGTGGGTCTCGACAGTGCCATCTTCATGCATCCCACCATTTGGAAAGCATCCGGACATGTGGACGCTTTCAATGACCCGCTTATCGACAATAAGGATTCCAAGAAGCGTTATCGCGCCGATGTATTGATTGAGGATCATATCCAAAAGATCGAGGATAAGATAGACAAGGAAGTTGAGAAGGCTAAGAAGCGTTTCGAGAACTTCGACGAGGCTCTTTACCGCCAGACCAATGGTCGTGTGCTGCAATATCAACAGCAGGTCGATGACATCCGCACCCGTTTTGCGGAGTTGATGAACAACAACGACCTTGTTGGTTTGAAGGCGCTGATCGAGGAATTGGGCATTGCATGTCCAATCTCCGGTACGCGCAACTGGACCGACGTGCGTCAGTTCAACCTGATGTTCGCCACCAAGTTGGGTTCTGTGGCTGACGGTGCCGACACGATTTACCTCCGTCCCGAGACAGCGCAGGGCATCTTCGTGAATTTCCTCAATATCTATAAGACCGGTCGCATGAAACTGCCGTTCGGCATTGCGCAAATCGGTAAAGCTTTCAGAAACGAGATCGTTGCACGTCAGTTCATCTTCCGTATGCGCGAGTTCGAGCAGATGGAGATGCAGTTCTTCGTGAAACCCGGTGAGGAGCTCAAATGGTTCGACTACTGGAAACAGACCCGTCTGCAGTGGCACAAGGATCTGGGTATTGCGGCCGAGAACTACCGTTTCCACGACCACGAGAAGCTGGCGCACTATGCGAATGCCGCCACCGACATCGAGTTCAAGTTCCCGTTCGGTTTCAAGGAGTTGGAGGGCATCCACTCCCGCACGAACTTCGACCTGTCGCAACACGAGCAGTATTCCGGCAAGAAACTGCGCTATTTCGATCCCGAGGTGAACGAAAACTACGTGCCTTACGTCATCGAGACCTCCATTGGTGTCGACCGTATGTTCCTTGCGGTGTTCAGCCACGCTTACACCGAAGAGACGCTGGAGGACGGTTCCACGCGCACGGTGCTGCGTCTGCCCGCGAAACTGGCTCCGTACAAGGTCGCTGTGCTTCCGTTGGTGAAGAAAGACGGTCTGCCGGAAATCGGTCAGGAGATTTTCGACACCTTGAAGAAAGACTTCATGGTGCAGTACGAGGACAAGGATGCCATCGGCCGCCGCTATCGTCGTCAGGACGCCATTGGCACGCCGTTCTGCGTCACCATCGACAACCAGACGAAGGAGGATCAGACGGTCACGGTGCGCGAGCGCGACAGCATGGCGCAATATCGTCTGCCTATCGCCGACCTGCCGCTGGAATTGATGAAAAAATTACGTTAATCCCTCTGTAGAGACGTTTCCTGAAACGTCTCCGTCACATACAATTGTAGAGACGTTTCCTGAAACGTCTCTGTCACACACAATTGTAGAGACGTTTCCTGAAACGTCTCCGTCACACACCATAGTAGAGACGTTTCCTGAAACGTCTCTACATTTATTTTAAATAGAATTGTGGGGGATGATACCGCAAAAATTGTATCTTTGCAGGTTCAAAATTAAAATGGAAAAATAGTAGATATGAAAAAATATACCATTCTGTTCTTGTTGCTGTTGGCCGCTATGAGTCCCTTCGCCCAGGGCTTGAAGGCTTTTATCAGCCATAAGGCTTATTGCACCCATAACATGCAGCCTTATATTGAGTTTACCTTCATAGTAGGGGGGAACACTGTGCAGTATGCCTTGAATGAGAACAAGAAATACGAAGCCGATGTTGAGATTCGTGTGGATATGATGCAAGCCGACACGTTGGTCAAAAGCTTGCATTATATTCTCAGCAGCGACCAGTTCGCCGACACCGTCCGCACAAGTAAGCCCGATTTTGCGGATATTCAGAACGTGCCGATGCCTCAGGGTGAATATTTCCTCTATTTCTATCTCAAAGACCTGAATGGAGACACCAACTGGCTCACTTATATCGATAAAATCGATTTGGATTTTCCGGAAGATAAGATTTCTACCTCAAAAATCTCCCTCTACAAGTCCATTTCTGTGCCGCAATCCAACGGGTTGTTCGTGAAATATGGCTACAACCTGCCGCCGTTGTATTCCAACTTTGTACCTGAATCCCAATACACACTTCCTTTTGCGGTGGAAGTCTATAATACAAAGCGTGTTTTGGGCAACGGAAAACTGAAGACCAAATGTTTTATTGAAGATGCCAACTCTCTCCTTTTGGCGAATCCCAACAATGTGTTGGACATGCAATACGACACGAAGGATGTGGTGTTGGTGTTCAATGAGTTCAACGTTTTCAGCCTTCCTTCCGGCAATTATTTCGCCGTGGTGGAATATTTGGATGAACAGGACAGTATTCTTATGGTGGACAAAATCTTCTTCCAGAAGAGCAATCCATCCATCCAACTCAATGTTGATGACTACAACAATGTGGATTTGGTAGGTACTTTTGTGGAGTTCGATACGAATCGCAAAGAACTGATCGAACATGTGAAATGCCTTTATCCTATCAGCAATTATTCGGAGAGGCAGTTCTATGAAAATCGTATGAAGACTCTCCCTACCGACCAACTTCAACGGTTCTTCTACAGCTTCTGGCTGAAACGCAACCCGCTGAATCCCGGCGAAGAGTGGATGAAATACAAGAAATTGGTGGATTTTGTGGAGATGAAGTACGGCAGTCCGCAAGTGCGCGGCTATCTCACCGACCGCGGCCGTGTGATGCTCCAATATGGCACGCCTAACGAAATCCACGAAGTGCCGTCTGATCCCGTGACTCTCCCTTATGAAATATGGCACTATTACTACCTTAATCATCAGTCCAATGTGAAGTTCGTGTTTTATGATCCTGTGTTGACGGGCAACGATTACGAGCTTTTGCACAGCAACATGTACGGGGAAGTCAGTAACCCGAACTGGAAGATGTATTTGGTACGTAAAATCCAGACCCAGCAGAATTTGTATGATCCTAACCCCGTGAACTATTGGGGCAACAGTATGGACGAATATTGGAAATATCACTGATCTGATTCATATGAAACGCCTGTTCGATATACTCTTTTCTCTCCTTGTGCTGGTTGTCTTCATCCCGTTCGGGTTGTTGATAGCCGTTTGCATTTTGCTGGATTCGCATGGAAGAGTGATTTACAAGCAGAATAGAGTAGGGCGGAATAATGTTGATTTCCAGCTGTATAAATTTCGGACAATGTGCACGGGTGCCGATAGAGGCAGTCAGATTACCATTGGCGCGGATGATATGCGCATCACCAAGGTGGGCTCCTTTCTCAGAAAGTACAAGATCGATGAATTCCCGCAATTCCTGAATATTTTGAAAGGCGAAATGAGCATTGTGGGACCGCGTCCAGAGGTGCGCAAGTATGTGGACCTGTATACACCCGAGCAGATGCGCGTGCTCAGCGTTCGTCCCGGCCTCACCGATTACGCCTCCATTCGCTACGTGAACGAGAATGAATTGTTGGCGAAATCCGACAATCCGGAACAGACATATATCCAAGAGATTATGCCTGATAAATTAAACCTCAACTTGAAGTATGTGGATGAGCAGTCGCTGTGGGTAGATATGAAGATTATGTGGCAGACGGTGGTGGCGATTGTGGTGAGACGATGAATGATGAATGATGAATGATGAATGATGAATGATGAATGATGAATGATGAATGATGAATGATGAATGATGAATGATGAATGATGAATGATGAATGAGTGAGTACCATCCACAAGTAGATAATAAGAAGTTTCTTAGCTCGTGAAAAAATGGAACCTGTATACCTCTTTGAAACCTGAAACTTGAAACCTGACATGAACCTCTTAACCTTCTAAATCTTTTAACCTTAAACCTTAAACCTTAAACCAATATGTACACAAACGAACACGGACTTTACGTGGCGCATTGCGAAGAAGGCGCCCTTTCGATTCAAGGAAAAATGGCCAACCGTCACGGCTTGATTGCTGGTGCTACGGGTACGGGTAAGACTGTCAGTCTGCAGGTGTTGGCCGAGACATTCTCACAAGTGGGCGTGCCTTGCTTTATGGCCGACATGAAGGGCGACCTCTCCGGTATCAGCCAATCGGGCAAGATGAGCGGCTTCATCGAGAAGCGTCTGCCCGAATTCGGACTGGAAAATCCTGAGTTCCAGGCTTGTCCAGTGCGTTTCTACGATGTGTTCGGTGAGCAAGGACATCCGATTCGTGCTACGGTTTCACAGATGGGTCCGCAGCTGCTGTCGCGTCTGCTTGGTCTGAATGAGACGCAGGACGGCGTGCTCAACATCGTCTTCCGTATCGCCGATGAGCGTGGTCTGATGATTATCGACCTCAAAGACCTGCGCGCGATGCTCGAATATGTCTCCAAGCATGCCAAGGAGTACACGATGAAATACGGCAACGTCTCCACGGCTTCCATCGGTGCCATCCAACGTGCGTTGCTGCAGTTGGAGGCGCAGGGGGCCGACAAGTTTCTTGGGGAGCCGAGTTTCGACATCTACGACTTGATACAGACCGAGAACGGCAAGGGCGTGATGAGCGTGCTGGCCGCCGACAAGCTGATGATGCAGCCCAAATTGTACAGCACTTTCCTGCTGTGGCTGCTCTCCGAACTCTACTCCACGCTGCCCGAAGTGGGCGACTTGGAGCTGCCGAAGTTGGTTTTCTTCTTCGATGAGGCGCACACCTTGTTCGAAGATACCTCTAAAGCCCTGATTGACAAGATCGAACAGGTGATTCGCTTGATTCGAAGCAAGGGCGTGGGTATCTACTTCATTACTCAATATCCGAACGATCTTCCCGATAATATTCTTGGTCAGCTGGGTAACCGCATCCAACATGCATTGCGCGCCTATACGCCTAAGGATCAGAAGGCTGTGCGCGCTGCCGCCGACACTTTCCGTGCTAATCCTGCATTCAAAACCGACGAGGCCATCATGAATTTGGAGACGGGTGAAGCGTTGGTCAGCTTCCTCGATGCGAAGGGTGCGCCCAACATCGTGCAACGTGCGAAAGTGCTTTTCCCGCTGTCGCAAATCGGCGCCATTACGGAAGGGCAGCGTTTGGACATCATCAAGCAGAGCCGTGTTTACGGTAAATATGACACGCCTGTGGACAATGAGAGCGCCTTTGAGGTCTTGATTAAGGAGATGGAGGATGAATTGGCTGTTCAAGAGGCAGAAAAGCAAGCCGTTGAGGAGGCCAAGCAGGAGAAGAAAGAAGGACAGAAATCCTCCAAGAAACAGGGCGTTCTTGGTAAAGTGCTCAAAGCGGTCATCACCGCCGTCACTGCTACCGTGGCCTCAGCTGTGGGCACTGCTGTCAGCGACAAGGTGACTGGCAAGAAGACTAAGTCGAAGACCTCCACGAAGGAAAAAGTCATCAAGAACACCACATCCGCTGCCACGAGAACAATCACTCGAGAGATTTCCCGTGACATCCTCGGAAACATCCTGAAATAGTTAGCAGTTAGCAGTTAGTAGTTGATGGCACTGGCGATATTTATTGGCCCTTGACAATGACTATGACTATTACTCCATCTAAGCTACTAAGCTTCTAAACTCCTAAACCTTAAACTAATAACCTTTTAACCCTTAACCTTCCAACCTAAAACATGCGCAAAGTACTAGTCATATACACCGGCGGAACCATCGGCATGATGATGGACCCGGAAACCAAATCACTGAAACCCTTCGAATTCAAGGATGTTCATCAACAGTTGCCGATGTTGTCTCTGTTGGACACGGAGCTGAAATTTGAGTCGATGTTGCCGTTGATCGACTCTTCTGACACCAATCCTGATTTTTGGATTCGGTTAGCCAAGATGATAGGGGATAACTACAACAAATTCGACGGCTTTGTGGTGCTGCACGGCACCGACACGATGGCCTACACCGCTTCCGCGTTGAGTTTCCTCTTGGAGAACTTGGCGAAGCCCGTCATCCTGACCGGCTCGCAGTTGCCCTTGGGCGTGATTCGTACCGATGGTCGTCGCAATATTTTGAACGCCATTGAGTTCGCATCGGCGGAGCAGGACGGGCACCCGATGATCCGCGAGGTGTGTGTCTATTTCCAGAACGCGTTATATCGCGGTAACCGCACCTACAAGGACGATGCCGCGCGGTTCAACGCCTTCTATTCACCTAACTACCCGAAATTGGCCGATGTGAACACCTTCATCGACTACCACAAACGCTATTTCTTTATTCCCAACAGCAAGAACCCGCTCATCGTCCATGAGAAGATGGACACTAACGTAGCGGTTCTGAAGATATTCCCGGGCATCAGTGATATCTTTTTGGAGAATGTCTTCCAGACGAAAGGATTGCGCGCCGTGATTATGGAGACCTTTGGCGTGGGCAATGCCCCCACGAATCCCAACTTCTCCCGCATCCTGCAAGAGGCTGTGGATCGGGGAATCGTGATTGTGAACGTCACCCAGTGCAAGGGTGGCGGCGGCGTGTTGATGGGCCGTTATTATACCGGCAAGAACCTCTCCGACATCGGCGTTATCAGCGGTCATGACATGACCACCGAGGCCGCCATCACCAAGCTGATGTATCTTCTCGGCTGTTTCACCGACGTAAAGAAGATCAAGCAAGCGATGGAGGTGCCATTGCGCGGGGAATTAACCCTTGAAGACGATGTCTTCGAAGAATAGTTATAAACATATTCCTTGAGTAGTCCCGAAGGGACAAGACGAGCCAAGCGATAATAACCCCACATAAGCGACGAAGGAGCGCAGTGTGGGGCGTCAAATAGAAAAAAGTCTGAAGTGTAATTAACCCCACACATGCGCAGCGCCATGTGGGGGAGTGCCAGGAAAGATAGTATCGTGATGAAAATAGAAAATATCGAGATCTGTTGCGGCAGCATTCAATCCGCGGCGAACGCCAAAGCCGGCGGTGCTGTGCGCGTGGAGCTATGTCAGGGGTTGGTGGAAGGCGGTACCACGCCTTCGCCTGCCACCATTGACTATGCCGTGCGGGAATTGGGATTACAAGCCTTTGTGTTGGTGCGTCCCCGCGGTGGCGATTTTTGCTACAATGCATTGGAAATCAAAGCGATGGAAGCGGATGTGGAATACTGCAAAAAAGCGGGAGTCGCTGGTATCGTGGTCGGATTCCTGCATCCTGACGGTACTGTTGATACGGAGTTGACGCGCAGGTTTGTGGAGTTGTCGGCCCCGCTGCCGGTCACCTTCCATCGCGCCTTCGACCGTTGCAAAGAACCGTTGAAAGCGTTGGAGCAGATTATTGACTGTGGTTGTGCCCGTATCCTGACCTCCGGATGTCAGCCCACCGCTGTGGAGGGATCGGATCTGCTGCAACAGCTTGTGAAACAGGCGGATGGTCGCATTACCATTCTTGCAGGCAGTGGCATCACTCCTGAAAATGCAGCGGCTTTGAAACGGGAAACCGGAGTTCCGGAAATCCACGGTTCCTGCAAGATGACGCGTGCAGACGGCGCGTGGGAGACCGATGCGGAACAGGTGAGATTGTTGTTGGGGAAGTTGGTAGGGAATAATTATGAATTGTGAATTTAATTAATGATATGCTTAAAAAAACGAAATTATGGATAGCGTTGGCGTTGGCTGTGGTGGCCATGGCTTTCTCTTCCTGCGATAACCTTTTCTCGATGGAGTACAAAATTGTGGGCATCTGGCAGGTGTCGCATACCTACCTGAACGGTGAATCCATTGATTCGACGAACTATCTCGGATTCAGTCCGGGGACCTATTATTACATCTATGCGGATCACATGATGATGGTGATTTCCATGTATAATGGTGTGGCTCGCGAGTCGGTCTCTTCTTATTACATATTGGACGAGAAAAATAAAACCGTGGAAATCAATTTCTCGCTGTATGGACGCAAATACCATTTCATAGCCGATGTGGACCGTTTGACAAAGAAAGACTTCTTCATAGAGTTTGATGACGAGAAAGGCAACCATTGGCGCTTGGAAATGTTCTCCAGATCGAACTGATGAGTGATGGTTGGACGCAACGGAACGGAATGTCCGGTTCAAATTATTTTCCAGAACGGATGATTCAGTTCGTATTATTTTTGTATTTTTGCAGCCTAATTCTGAAAATATGGAAAACGCCACGTTAGAACAGAAAGTGATTTCGATCATCGACCAAATCCGCCCATACCTCGAACAGGACGGCGGCAACATCGAATTTGTGGAACTGACCGATGATAAGGTCGTCAAGGTGCGGTTGCAAGGTGCGTGTGGCACCTGCCCTCATGCCAAAATGACCCTCAAGAACGGCGTGGAGCAGACCATCAAGCACTATTTACCTGAGATCGATCACGTGGAGGACGTGGTGCTCGGATTCTAATTAGTTAGCAGTTAGAAGTTAGTAGTTAAACCTTAAACCGAAAAGAAATGGGATTAAAATGCGGCATAGTAGGATTGACGAACTCCGGTAAGACGACGATGTTCAACTGCATCTCCAACACGAAGGCGGAGGTGACGGACTTTGCGTATA
>Ga0310696_10003389_pt1 | contig 19939 bp, 13 predicted proteins | sample AusTroGonzalo_MG_4_FD_203885 | JGI IMG/M metagenome (GOLD analysis project Ga0310696, IMG submission 203885) | Bovine rumen microbial communities from tropical cattle in Woodstock, Queensland, Australia - Gonzalo_02 (v2) (version 2) | ecosystem: Host-associated > Mammals > Digestive system >... | reverse complement strand
TATGGCACTGTTGAGCCTCTATCTAATCATCAGCCGCAAGGACATCCGTGAGATTGGCGCCCCGATACTTGCCGGATTGGCGGTAATGCCTATGATAGTAGCTGCATTCTTTTCCTACTGGGTGTTTGTACGCCACGAACTGATGGCCCTGGATATGGTCATCTATGTCGCAGCCATCGTAGGCGCGATATTGCTTGCCAGGCGCTGGAGGGCCAGCAGTTTCGTACGAAATCGCTGGTCGCTTTGGATAGTGCTGTTCCTGATTGCAGTCATTCTGACCGGATTCCTGACATACCACGCGCCGGAATGGATTATCTTTGCCGATTTGGGACACAAATGACTTGTGAGACCCCTCCTTTCCTTCCTCACCGAATTCGGTCTTGCCCATCGATGAAGGATTGTATTTGGAACAACCCTTCAATGAACGAGAGGTTCGAGGTTCGGAGTGTTTGGTCTACGAAGCTGAAAGCCAGTCGATTACCGACTGGCTTTCAGCTTCTCCGCCGTTCCTCTATAGCCGCAGGCGGTCGGGGCGGATGGCCGGGGCGAGGAGCGTGCCGGGGATGATGGACTTGATGGCCTGGACCACGACGTTCAGCAGGGATTCGTGGATGTAGTCCTTGCGGACGGCCAGACAGATCGTGCGCTTGAGCTCCGGATCCACAATAGGCCGCAAATGCTTCTGGAAGCTGTACAGGATCAGGTCGATATGCGTCTCCGGAACCATCGTGAGACCGCCGCTGTCGTTGACGATCTGGATCAGCGTCCCCACGCGCCCGCCTTCGAAATAATGTTCGTAATTGGCGGCTTCCTCTGCCGGCAGGGACGTCGTATCCAGGAGCTGGACGCCGTCCTTCATAATCCAGACGGGACGCCCGATCAGGCTGCGGGCCTGAATGGTTTCGTTGGCATAGGCAGGATCCTTCTCGGACACATAGGCGAAATAGCGCTCCGTCCACAACGGGATCTCCAGCAATTCCGGATCCCCGACGGGCGAAGACAGGATGCCCATATCGACTTCCGCCTTGTGCAGACGGTCCAGGATGGTGTCCGACAGCATTTCCTGCGTCAGCAGGGAGATGGCCGGATGGTAGATGCCGATGTATTTGAACAGTCCCGGGACCAGGACGGGCGCAACCGTCGAGATGAGCGCAATCTTCAGCGGACCGGAAAGGATTTCCTTTTCGGTGCGGGTCATCTCCTGGATCTGCGCAGCGTTGTAGAGGACCACCTTGGCTTTGTCAATGACTTTGCGGCCCATCTCCGTGGGGACCACCGGATGGGCATCCCGATCGAAAAGGATCACGTCCAGTTCCTCCTCCAACTTCTTCACCATCAGGCTCAAAGTAGACTGGGTCAGGTCGCAGGCCTCGGCCGCTTTCCCGAAATGCCGGTACTGGTCGATGGCCACGATATACCGGAGCTGTTGAAGCGTCATACGCGTGTCGATTGAAAATATCAATGCAAAGATAAAAATTTTTGTATTGATAAATGATACCGGGCAGGATATCTTTGCGCCATCTTTTTTCGAAAATGAACGCAAAGATCATTGCCTGGTACGTCGGAATTGCGCTGCTCCTTGTCAGCGCCCTGATGGTCGTGTCCGGCATCATCGCCTGTTACACGCCTGGAGACGCCAGCCGGACGCCCCTGCTTTTCTCGGCTTTTCTCACCGGCATCGTCGGTGCTTACCCGTTTATCTTTATCCGAAACGGCTCACATAAACTCAATTTCCGGGAAGCCAACTGCATCGTGGTGGCTTCCTGGGTGTTCTGCTGCTTATTCGGGACGTTCCCGTACCTCTTTTATGGCGGGGACTTCTGTTTCGTGAACGCGCTCTTTGAGAGCGTTTCCGGCTTCACGACCACAGGCGCCTCCATCCTGACGGACATCGAGGCACTGCCGCGCGGCCTGCAGTTCTGGCGCATCTCCACGGCCTGGGTGGGCGGTATCGGCATCGTCACCCTCTTCTCGCGCCTGATGTTCGGGCATCCGGACCAGTCCACCCTGTCCGGTTCGACCATTTCCACGGTTGCCCGCCAGGGGGTGTCCGGGGCGCGGAGCGAGATATTCGCCAACCGGATCCTGGTGATCTATATCATCCTCACGCTGGTGACCTCCGGGGCTTTGAAGCTCACCGGCCTGGGCTGGTTCGACGCCGTGACCACGGCCATGTCGGCCTGCAGCACCTGCGGGTTCTGCAACGGCAACGCAAGCATCGCCTCTTTCGGCAATCCGTCCGCCGAGGTGGTCCTGACCGTCGCCATGCTGGTGTCCGGAATCAACTTCGGCCTCATTTTCCTCACCTTTGTGAAGGGCAGCCGCAACAACGTGTTCAAATCGGAGGTCATCCGGGTTTTCCTCACACTGGTCGCCATCTGCACCCTCCTGGTCACCACCGATCTCCTCTCCCACGGAGGACACCGCTCCGTCAGCACCGCCTTGCGCGATGCCGCCTTCCAGGTGGCGTCCATCGCCACCACCACGGGCTTCGCCACACAGGACACCACCCTGTGGCCGCCGTTGTCGATGGGCATCCTCATCATCTGCTCGGTCATCTGCGGCTGCAGCGGGTCGACTTCGGGCGGCATCAAGATGGACCGCGTAATCCTCGCCGTGAAAGGGATCGGCAAGAAGATCCGGAACTTTGCGAGCCCCAGCGCCGTATACACCATCCGCCTGGACAAAAGCGCACGGAGCGAGCAACAGGTCGGGGATGCCTTCGCCTTCATTTTCTGCTATCTGGGCATCCTCGCCCTCGGCGGACTCGTCAACGCCGCCTGCGGGCTGGATTTCACGACAGGATTTACCGCCTCCATCGCCTGTATCGGCAACGTGGGCCCGGGATTCGGGGACGTCGGATCGATGGCGAACTACGGCCAGTTCCCCGTCCTGCTCAAAATCTCCGGCATGCTGGAGATGCTCATCGGGCGTCTGGAGATCTTCCCGATCCTGTACCTGCTCCCTATTTATTCATTGCACGCACGACCTCATCGGCAGCGAGGCAGAGCAGTACATACTGCGGAGCTGTGTTGATGCAGCACTCGTTCTCACCCCAGTGGAACGGGTAGTCGTCCTTGTTCTCGAAGAAATCCTCCTTCACCAGCAGGCCCGGGACGATGCCGCCGGGGATGACGCTGTAGTCCGCGCGATTGTTGCTGTAGGCCACTTTCTTGGTGTTCACACCCACGGCCGTCACGAACGAGACGTTGGAATAGGGATGGCAGCCGAAGACGAAGTTCAGGCCCGCCAGAACGTACTCGGGATCGATCATATCCGGGAAATACTTCCAGACACGGTAGCAGTTGTAGGCGTTGTTGATCACCGAGGCATTGCCCGCCCAGGTGGCACCGCCGATGGACACCCCGTACGGGTTGTCCTGTCCGCCGCGCGTGATCACGTCCACATAGGCCGGGATGGCAGCCTTCACCTTGTCCTGGAACGGCTTGTCCATATACGGATAGATCTTGAGGGCCGCGGTGAGGTTCGGGCCGCCGCCGTACTGCGTGGAGAACATTCCGTTCTGCACGGTGCCCTCCGCACGCGTGATGGTCGGCCGGGCCTCCACCTGCTTCTCGACCAGCGGGAGGAAGAAATCCTTGTATTTCTGGTCGCCCGTGGCGATCCACAACTCGATGGCCGCATTGATCCGCGCGTCGCCCCCGCCGCCCCGGCGGTTGTTGTTGGCATTCATCGGGGAGGCGCCAGGAGCGGCGGATTCGAAATACTTGTCCCAGAGCATGATGGCGTTCTTCAGCGAGCGCTCGGCCTCCTCCGGATAGTAGTCCTTCAGGGCCGGGTAGGCCGCCGCCAGGGACACGATGTCCTGCATCACGCCGGCCGGGCTGAAGCGGCTCGTGAAGACATAGCGGTCGTCCGGCGTGCCGGAGCGGTTGCCGCGCACTTCGTAGCGTTCGAGCGTCGGGTCGTAGACGAGGCCGTCGGTCAGGGTCATCGCATCGCCCAGGTGGTGGTAGTGGTGCATGTCGGGCTGGCCGATCACCTGCGCCACGAAGCCGATGTTCTCGACCTGCGCGTTGATGTTGAGCGTGCCGTGCATGATCAGCTGGACGTTGTCAGGCACGCCGTCCGGGACATGGATGTCGGCATACTGCGTCTTCTCGTCGATCAGCGTCTGGTCGCGCAGCGGCTGGAACTCGCGCCAGATGTAGGCGAGGTCCTGCGTGGTGTTGAGCACGGAGTTGGCCTGGATGTCGAAGTCGCCGGCATCGTACCATCCGCCCACCGCCAGGCCCGGAATGTGCTCCAGCGGCCGGTATTTCGTATGGGTCTCGTCGCCCTGATAGTAACCGTCGTGCAGGCGGACGTTCGCCGGAGCCTGGAGCGCATCGTCCATGTTGGCGCGGCCGTGCCAGATCCGGTAGGCTTCATTGACCTCCATATGGTCCATGTTCACCACCAGCGACACGTCCATCGAAGGATGCCACTTGTCGCTGTAGATGCCCTTGTCAATCGGGAAGGAGTTCGTCACGACTCCCTGGTAGTCAATGCAGTAGAGACCCGGCTCCCGGACATCCGAGAAGTCGAGCTGCACGTAGTTGTAGCGGTGGTGGTATTCGCCCCAGAACTTCGCGGGGATCTCCTTCGCCACGGACTTGCTGCCGTCCGGATTGACGCGGAGCAGCCGCGCGGTCGGGGCGGGCGTGGCGTTCTTGTCCAGCTCGGCCACGGCCACCTTCTTCTGGGCGGGAGAGTAGCCCACCTGCGAGAAGCCGATATTCGCCGGACGGATCCAGTCTTTCGAGATGCTCGGCTCCAGGTACCACTCAAGTACCTTTCCGGTCTCGCCGGCAGGCAGCAGGGAGCGCAGCACGAAGGTGCCGTTCTGGGCCAGGTGGCGGCCGTCGAAGATGCTGATTTCCCGGTCGGAGGTCACCCCGACGCGCAGCGCATCATCCTCCGGCGCCATCACGATCTGGTGGCCGGTGGAGAGCGGAAGCGGCACCAGGAAGTCGCCGCGGCCGCGGTCGTCGAACGTGGATTCGCCGAAGTACTGCGGGATCTTCTCGCTCACCGGGTGCACCTCCGTGTCGCCCATCGGATATTTGGGCAGGATGCGGGCGAGGCCGTCCACGAGATAATTCCTGCCGAAATAGGAGGCCGGGAAGAACTCCAGATTCATGCCCGCCTTGCCGACCAGTTCCTGCGGCACCGGTTGGTCCAGCCAGACCTGGACCAGCACGCCCTTGTCCCTGGGCAGGACCTTGAGGCGGGGCGCAAAGCCGTAGTCGGCATAGGTCAGCTCCACCTCCACGCTGCTCTCGCCACGGTCGATCTGGCGCGGGCTCACCACGCCGAAGATGTCCCACTGCTCGGGGGTGTTCATCAGGCGGATGCCGCCGCCGGTAGCGATGCGCTCGCCCCGCTGGATGATCTCCAGGCCGGCGAACTTCTCGTCGTAGAATGAACCGTTGTAGAGGTTGTTGTACACCAGTACGTTGGTGCCGCGCGCCTCGAAATAGCCGAGGTCATTGAGCTTCATGCTCTGGGCGTGGGCGCTGACAGACAGTGCGGCTGCCAGGACCACCGAGATCACGATAGAAAAAGGCTTCATATACTAACGATGGTTTTTGACGCCCCAATATAATAAAAAAGCGCGAATCACGACACATATTTACCACACGTTAACGCAGATTGACGGAATCCGAAAGTTTTTCTTATATTTGTAGGAGTATGAAAAAGTTCCTTTCCCTTCTGGCGGGCAGCCTGCTGGCTGTCGCCGCCTTCGCCCAGGGCGTTCAGGCCCTCGATGACGACAAATACAGCGTCTCCGCGGACGGTGTCACCCTGATCGTAGACGCCGCACACGGCGGCAAAATCCTGTCCTACAAGCTCGGCGACGAGGAAGTCCTCAACCAGGGCCGCTTCCCCAACTCTTTCGGCAGCACCTTCTGGACCAGCCCGCAGAGCGAGTGGAACTGGCCTCCGGTGGCGGAATACGACACCAAGCCTTTCACGGCCGAAATCCAGGACGGCGATCTCGTGCTGACCGGCGACAAGTCCGAGCGCTTTGGCTACCGCGTCCGCAAGCGCATCAGCGCCAACCCGGAGAGCGGCGCCATCGAGATCACCTACACCATCCTCAACGAGTCCGGCGAGACGCGCCAGGTGGCCCCGTGGGAGATCTCCCGCGTCCCCAACGGCGGCGTCCTCTTCTTCGAAGCCCCCGAAGTGGAGCCCGCCAACAACATGGCCGGTCTCCCCTTCACCTTCGAGCAGGGCGCGGCCTGGTATGTGATGGATGAGGCCCACGAGAACCGCAAGATCAACGCCGACGGCAGCGGCTGGCTCGCATTCGCCAACGGCAAACTGCTCTTTATCAAGATGTTCCAGGACCTTAAGGCCGGCGAGGCCGCCCCCGCCGAGGCCGAGATCCAGATCTACGTCAACCCCGGCAAGACCTTCGTCGAAGTGGAGGAGCAGGGTCCCTACACCACCCTCCAGCCCGGCGAGAGCGTCGACTGGACCGTCTGCTGGTACCTCGTTCCGTTCCAGGGCGAGCCCGTCCCGTCCGAGGCCCTCTATCAACTGGCCAAAAACCTCACCCGATAGTATCCGTTTATGAAATTCTGTCCCCAATGCGGAGCCCAGCTCCCCGATGACGCCTGCTTCTGCGGCAACTGCGGCGCATCGTGCAATCCCGTTCAGGAGCCGCCCCAGCCCCAGGCCTACACGCAGCCCGTCAGCCCGGCCCCTCAGCCCCAGCCGCAATTCGCCGCCCCGCAGCCGAACTACGCGCAGGAGGCCGACGGTACCGTCCGCCTCTGCCAGGACGGCAAGTACCGCTGGGTCTATGAGCTCAACATGTGGAAGAACACCGCCATCCTCGGCACGCTCTTCAAGATCTTCGGCTTCACCCTCCTCGGCATCTGGCTGCTGATCGCCATCAGCTCCGGCTTCGACGATTTCGGGCATATAACCCTCATCATGCTCGCCGTTTTCGCCGGGATCTGCGTCGTGTGCCTGCTCTCCTACGCCATCGTCGCCCTGATCAACGGCGGGAAATACTGTGTCCTCTTCACGATGGACGAGACGGGCCTGATGCACACCCAGCTCCCCGCGCAGTTCAAGAAAGCGCAGGTCGCGGGCTGGATCGCGATGCTCGCGGGCGTGCTGGCCGGCAATCCCACCGCCACGGGCGCCGGCATCTTCGCCGCCACGCGCAACTCCCTGGTCTCCAACTTCAGCAAGGTCCGCAGCATCCAGCCCGACCCGGCACGCCACCTCATCAAGGTCAACGGCACGCTGAAGGCCAACCAGGTCTACGTCGACGACGCCCAGTTCCAGTTCGTCCTTGACTTCATCCGTTCCCATTGCCCTAACGCGAAGTAGCTTATGAAATATTGCCCCAACTGCGGAGCCCAGCTCCCCGACAACGCCAGTTTCTGCTCCAACTGCGGCAGCCAACTCGGCGCCCCGATGCAGTACCAGCAGCCGCAGTATCAACAGCCCCAGTACCAGCAGCCCTACCAGCAGCCGCAGTATCAGCAGCCCGCTCCCCAGAAGAAGACCTACATGGACCGGGTCCGGGAAGCGCGCGAGGCCCAGAAGCAGAAGCAGGGCAAGATCAAATGGTGGATGTGGGCGCTGATCGGCATCGGCACCTACCTGCTCATTACATTGAACCCGCTGGGTTTATCTTAGGCCGTTCCCTTCTATTCCCCGCTTTTTTCCGAGGAATATGAAAAAGTATTTTGGATACGGAAACTTTTTCTGCTGGCACTGCAGTCGCCGGCAGGAAATCGGGCGCTATCAGTGCCCGCATTGCGGGGCACACTACAACAAACCCGCTGCAGGGAAGGTCAAATATACCGTCAATCCCCGGACCGTGCTGACCGGAGCCCCGTTTGCGTTCGCGCAGAGCGGACATTGGGAATACAAGTCCAGCTCCGTACTTTAACACTAAGTAACCAAGCATATGGAACCCAACAACTACACCGGCGACCGCGTACGCCTTTGCGAGGACGGCAAATACCGCTGGACCTACCCGCTGGACATGATGAAGAATCCGTCGATTCTATTCGTCGTGTACAAGATCTTCGGCATCCTGCTGAGCATTCCGCTGCTGATTTCGATTATCCGCGCCGCCATCGACGGCGACTGGGCCCGGGCCTGGGATGACAGCATCAAGATCTGGCTGATCGTACTGGCCGTCTTCGCCGTCATCATTTACATCGGCTACCTGCTGGTGGTCTGGATGTACGGCGGCAAGTACGTCGTCCACTTCACACTGGACGAAGATCAACTCGTCCACGAGCAGGAGGCCGCCCAGTTCCAGCGGGCCCGCAAGCTCGGACTTGCGGCCATTCTGGTCGGCATCTTCTCCAAACGCCCCGCTACCGTGGGCCAGGGCATCTTCATCGCCTCGAAGAACACTTCGACCTCCACCCTCGCCAAGGTCCGGCGGATCAAGCCCCGCCGCGCCTGGCACCTGATCAAGGTCAACGAGGGCCTGGAGCACAACCAGATCTACGTCCCGAAAGAAGACTACGACCTCGTCCTCGACTTCCTCCGCCAGCACTGCCCGAACGCAAAATAAACCACATACCACCATGGCATCCGGCAAAAAAGGCAGGGGCACCCTTATCTGGGTCCTCCTCATCATAGCAGCGGCGGTCTACTTTATTCCGAAAATCGGGTTAGACGAACCCTTATCCCTATCGGGACTGGCGGGGCAGCCCGGAGGCATTCGCGTTTCCGATTATGACATCCTGGAATCCCTGCTTGTCGGGAACGATCACTGGGGCGAACACCCGGACCAGCATCCGGATACCCTGATCCTGGAGGGTGTTCCCATCGAGTTACCCGACGGCTATTTCGCTTCCCGCACGCTTCACCTGGAAAACAGCGAGGCTTGCGTCATTTTCACGGGCAGCCAGCATTTCCCCGGTTACGGCCGACTGGTGCTCAGGATTTATCCGGATATCGCCGAAGACGCCTCGGAGGAAGCGGTATTCGAGATGTTGGAGGCTGCTGTGGACAATATGGCCGGTGTTCTGGCCCGTCCGGAGTATTTCGGGGAGAAACTCGATTATGCGTACGAAATCGAGGAAGACAGGCAGGACTTCTTCCCTACCAGTTTCGCCAATCTCGCATGGCCGGGGAACAAAGAGGATCATTACATGTGCCACACGGAAGCCACGCTGGTCGGCGGGAAGATCGTATCGGCCTGTGCTATCGCACTCAACGATGAACTTCTCTCCAATTTAATCGCCCTCTTTGGGGGTGCTGTTTCCACAGTATATTATGGTCGATAAGTCAATAAATTAAAATACATATAGATTATGGCATTCTGCACCCACTGCGGCGCCCAGATTCCCGACGGCGCCAAATTCTGCACCAGTTGCGGCGCGCCGATCGCGGCCGCACCCACCGTCAATCAGGCCCCGCAGCCGCAAGCGCCTGTCCAGCAGACCCCTCAGCCTCAGGCGCCGCAATACAACCAGCCGGTCCAGCCCCAGCCCGTACAGCCGGTGCAGCCGCGCCCCACGCAGCAGGCAGCGCCTCAGGGCGTCGTGATCGATGCGCCGGCGGGTGCGACTGTCACGATTTCCGACGACGTCCCGCAGCAGGAGTCTTCGGCCAGCGCCCCGGCCGAGAAGGGCGAATTCGTTATCGCCAGCTGGTCCGCGCCCAAGCCGAAACCGCAGCAGCAGCCCGCCTACCAGCAACCCCCGCAGTATCAGCAGCCGCAATATCCCCAGCAGCCGCAGTATCCGCCGCAGCAGCCCTATCAGCAAGCTCCGCCGCAACCGCAGTACCCGCCGCAGAAACCCGTCGCCGCAAACGGCCCGATGACCGTCAAGCAGGCGCTCAACAAGAGCAAGGAAGACATCTTCGGCCAATTCCAGACCAAACCCGCCAAGCAGAAGTCTTCGGCCGTTGCCGACAGGAAGCGGAAATGGTGGTTCTGGCCGGTCGTGATTCTCCTGGTCATCTTCATCCTCGTCAAACTCGGCCAAATTTTAGGTTAGACCACCCCATGCACCCCGGAACTACACGCGCCGCCAGACGCGCGGCCTGGATGCTGTGTTTCCTGCTGCTTACCGCAGCGGCAGGCTGGGCGCAATCCGGGAAGCGCTCGAAAGAGGAGCAGAAGAGTTACTGGGTGCTGGATCACGAAGAGACCACCCGGAACCAGGACGTCCCGCTCGTCATCGTATCCGAAAATGGCACCGTTTACTCGCGCACGACCACCTGGAACAAACTCGTGCCCAACCAGTACGGCGCCATGGTCAATTCCGTCCGATCGACGGACAACTTCCAGGTCACCGAATCCTGGTCTTCTCCACCACAGTGGATCGAGTTCGGAAAGGAAGGTCAGATCACCGTCGACTATTCTTTCAATTCCGCCCCGGGACTGGATGAATACAATCACCGCAATGCACTACGGTACCAGGTGGCCCTCTCCGCCATCGTTTCCCACCCGTCCATCGAAGCCCTCCGTTACGTCTGGAGCTCCAACACGGAATCCTTCACGCCGTTCGTCGAAGGGTCCACCTCCGCCCGCGGTGTCCTGAAGATGGACAAAACGCCTGCGGAAGGACAATTGCAACTCTACTATTCCGACGATCCGAACTACCACCCGGACGGCAGTTGGCAGATGCTGGTCTATGTCTGGACGAGCGTGTTCGACGACAACAAATTCGGCAGCAACGATCCTTACAGCGACGACTACGGCAAGTACAAGTCCAACCTGGAGATCACACATCGCTACTGGTACCGTTTCGAAGGCCCCGACTATAAAATTGTTGAAGAGGAAATCGATGGCTCCGGCCCCAAAGGCGAATTCGACGGGCTCCTCATCCCCCTGGCCATCCTGGGCCTGACGGCGGGCGCCGCCTTCATCGTGAGCCGGAAACGGCGGCCGAAGAACCTCGACCAGGCCGTCCTGCGCAAGACCTCGCCGGAACCGGAGCCGAAGAAGGACAAAAAGAAGAATAATAAGAAAAAGGATAACAAGAAGAAACCTGCGGAAGAAGAGCCGGAGGAGGAGCCGTACCAGCCACCCAGCACCTTCGTGATTGTTTTCTGGAAAGATTTCGAGGACGCGCTCGTGGTGGATGATCCGCCGGTGACCCTGGGCGCCCGTATCGAAGAGATCACCCCGGAAGGCGTCCACAAGGAGCGGCCCGACCTGACCCGCAACATCTGGATCAGCGGCGAGGAGCACTGCACCGTCACCGGCCAGAAGTTCGACGGCCGTTATATGACCGGCAAGGTCGCCGCCTTGCGCAACCCGGACGAGAGTTGCCCGGAAACAGCCACGGCTCTCGTTGCATTCAACGGTCCCAAGGGCCGCCTGCTCACGCACGTCCATTTTCAGGTCGAGGACGCCGCCGCCATCCTGGTCGATCCGCAGATTTCCTTCGCCGCCGGAGAGGGCAAAACCCTCTTCACGGAATTCCTGCTCTACGGAGCCGCCACGTCGCCCGAGGGGATCGAGGTTACGCTGGACAAAAAGGGCTATGAACATTTCACGTCCGAGCTGGAGCAGGACGAGAAGAATCCGGACCTTTTCCGCATCCACCTGACCGAACACGGCAAGGACGAAGACCTCCCCGGCACCGTGGAGGATTACCTCTGCCGCATCGAGGTCAAGCCGCGCATGAATCGGCCTCCGGTCGTGGAGACCTTCCACATCAACCGCATCCACCTGGGTCTCCGGGTCGAACTGCAGGCCCTCAAGGCCTTCGCCGTGGAACTGGAGAGCACCTTCGACCACGACATCCTGCCGCCCCGCGGCTCCTCCCGCCGCGTCAAGCCGGCGGAGAGCCGCATCGACATGCAACTGGTCGTGGTGGATGAGGAACACGACAACAAGATCGGGCCCGTCAAGCCTGACAAAGGTCCGGTCTTCACCTTTGAAGACGTATTGGAGGGCAGCACGCTCTTTACGAAGAATCCGCACGCGGGTGGTGCCCCCAGCTCCGGTGATTATTATCTCTATGAGGATCTCTACTTCCGGGATCCGGAAGGAAAGGATATCGGTTCTCCCTGCCAGACGCTCAACTTCAAGTACGAATTCCGCGACTGGACGAAGGACGGCGTCTTCTGGGGCGTCATCCGCCCCACCGGCGGCTTCCTGGTTTCGCCCAACCGCTGCCACGCCAAGGTCACGGTGAGCATGGAATGGCACGGGCAGGAGTTCAAGAAGGAGCTCGTCGTTCCGCTCAACTCCCAGCCCTACCGCATCGTCGACATTCCGCCGGGCGGCGACCTGGTCCGCGCCCTCGCCCGCTACGAAGACGAAGACCTTCGGCGAAAGGGGAATCTGATCGACATCCGCCGCAAGATCGTCATCGACAGGAATTTCCGCGAACTGAGCCCGCTGTTCTACAAACTGTCCGTGATGATCGAAGGGCACGACACGGCGTTCGGCTTCGACGACGCCGACTACAACGGCATCATGTCCATCTACGACCGCTACTGCCAGGGAAAGATCGGAACCACCTTCACCCTCAAGCATACGGTTTCCGCGGACGACGAGGACCTCGACGCGGCCATCGCCACCATCGCCGCGATGGACCGTTCCATCCCCGTCATCGTCCTGCGCATCGGGCTCGGCATCGTCACGGCCGGCGCGTCCGAAGTAGTCTGGACTCCGGTCAGCGCCATTGCGGAGATGAAGGAGTATGTATACGAGGGCGGCGACAGCGTCTGGGGCGGATTCAAACAGATCAGCGCCAAGATCATCGCATGGGAACTTGGCTTCGCCATTGCCGGAAAGGTCCTCCAGAGAGTCGCCAAGACCCAGTGGGTCCAGCGGGTCAAGCAAAAGTGCGCCGAAAAGGTCAAGGACCTCGGCAAGAAACTCGGCATCCTTGAAGAAAACGCCTCCAAAGCGCACGACGCCGCCAAGGCCAACCGCTCCCTGGCCTCCCGAAAGCCTTATAGCAGCGCGCCGAGGGCCGACCGCATCGCCGCCGGGGCAAACAAGACCCGCAACGCGCTCAAGGAAGCCACGCAAATGGGCGACGACGCCATCAGGAACATGCGCCAGAAGCCCCTTTCCTCGAAATCTATCTTCGCCGAGTCTTGTGCCAAGCGCGCGCGCGAGGACGGCCAGAAGATCGTGGAGAACTTCAAGAACGTCATGAACAACCCCACCGCCACCAAGGAGGAAATACGACGCGCCACCCTGGCCCTGCAGGGCAACAAGGCCGCCCAGAACATCCTGCGCAGCCAGCCGTCCGACATGCTCCGGGCCTCTTTCAACGCCGAGATGAGGAGCATCTACAAAGAGGTGGACGAGATTGCCGTCAAGCGCCTCCAGCAGCGGCTCAAGGTCATCGGCATCGAGAATCCAGAAATCCGCATCCAGAACGCCACCGGCAACGTCGGCGACGACCTCCTGCGGGGCCGGAAGATCGCTGCCGACCGCGATGCCACCTTCCAGTTCAAGAACAGGAAAGGCCAGTGGGTGGACCTGAACGAGGAAATCATGAAGGACGCCTACGGCGAAGCGTTCAACCAGACGCAATACAACTTCATCCCGACGGACAGGAAGGAAATGCTCAAGACCCTGACCAAGAACGACCAGGCCCTGGTCAACGGAGCCCATGGACTGGAGTCGTACGGAGACGATCTCGGGCGCATCATCGACCCGACCCGGGCCACGGAAAAACTCCTGGATGCCAATCGCGTCGCCGACGCTTACGTGCACAAGTGCAAGGAATGGCTGAAGCAGGGCGCCAGCGTGAAAGAACAGGCCGAGCAGCTGATGGCGCGTGGATTCCGCGACGAGGCGACACGCATCATGGGTTACGGGGAGACGCTGGTCGAGGAGGGCGTGCGCCAGAACGTCAAGCAGTTCAGGCGCATCCTGATCCCGCGCATGGAAGCCGCCGCCGCAAACGGCGTCGGAAAGAACTATACCCAGCTGATGGCCAAGATGCGCGTGCTGGAGAGCATGGGAACCCCGCCGCCCGCCGGGGCGATTTCCATTACGCTCGAGGAGGCCCGCGTGACCTTGGAGACCCAGTTCGGGACTACCATCGAAAAAGTCATCGAGGAGTGCGGCCAGGCCGTCCGCGATGTCAACGCAGTATTATAAACACAAAACAAACACAGTCCGCCTATGAGACGCCTGCTTTATCCCGCTTTGTTCACCCTCCTGGCCCTGTTGTCCGGCAGCAGCCTGCTGGCTCAGGACGACCAGGATGATGCTCTGTACTGGATCCTGGACCGGGTCGAGACCTCCCGCAGCGAGAACATCCCCTTTTTCTCGCAGTCCGAGAACTCCATCACGTACCGCAGGACACACGACGGCTATGTCGAAGGCGACAGGGTTTCTTCAAATTATGTCAAGAGGAACGCTGAAGTGACAATCTCTGCGAATTGGAGCGTACCCGACCGGATTCCCTACCTGCAGGAAGACAAAGTGCGGGTCGGCTGGTCATTGACCTCTTCTCCCAGACTCGAACACGACCTGGATGTTATCCTGATGGATATTCCCACCCCCTGGGAGATGAGCGTGACGACTTATACCCAAAAAGGAGTGGACCGCAGCGATTTTGTCTATGAACCGGACTGGGAATTTGAGCCGGCACGGGCCACGCCCTGTTATGGCAACATTTCCGGCACCTTCGACACCTTCCACTCCACGCCGGACAAGGGGTACATGAAATATTTCCTTCCGGACGGGTCCTGGACCCTGATCATCACCGTCCGCGTCCGCGTCAGCAGCGACAATTATTTCGGCTCGACCGACCCGATGTCCGGCGCGCAATACAAGAATTACTTCTCCGCGTCCACCCGTTATTACTACCGCTTCCACGGCCAGGCCTTCGTGGAGATCGAGAACGTCAAGCCCGCTTCCAAGGAGCGCGGCGACGAGGAAAACGGAAGCGACATCCCGTGGGAGATCTTCCTGATTCCGCCCGGCGCCTATGTCGGCTGGCGCGTGATCAAGAACCGGAACAAAAAGAAGAAAAAGGAGGAGGAAGAAGAGTCCGACAAACCCGACGACGAGGATGAGGAAGAAGAGGAAGAAGAACGCGTCAGTTCCTACCAGATGATCATCTGGAAGGATTTCGAGGACACCCTGGTGCTGGACGACGCACCGGTCAAGGTGGGCGCGCGCATCGAAGAGATCACCCCGGACGGCGATTCCATCGACCGCCCGGACCTGGCGAAACTGATCACCATCTCCGGGACCATCAACGCCAAGGTACACAGCCAGAAGATGGAAGGCATCTACATGATGGGCATGGTCACCGCCGAGCGCGAGGAGGACGGCAGTTGCCCGGACATGGCCCAGGTCACCTTCGCCGTGAACGCCCCCGCCGGACGCTTCCTCAACCGCATCGAATTCAAGGTGGACGACGCGGCCGCCATCTTCGTGGAGCCGTCCATCACCTTCGCCGCCGGGCAGGGTAAGACCCTGTTCACGGAGTTCTACCTCTATGGTGCGGCCGAGTCGCCCGACGGACTGGAGGTCACGCTCGACGAAGCGGGATACCAGCATTTCTCGGCCGAACTGGAGCAGAGCGACCAGAATCCGGACCTCTTCCGGATCCACCTGACCGAATTCGGCGACGACAAGGCGCCGGCCGGCACGCTGGAACATTACACCTGCACCATCCGGGTCACCCCGCGCCGGAACCGGCCGGAAGTGACCGAGACCTTCACCATCAATCGCATCCACCTGGGCTTCCGGGTCGAACTCAAGGCGCTCAAGGGGTACCTTGTGGAACTGGAGAGCACGCCCGACCACGACATCCTGCCGCCGCGTGGTTCCAAACGGCGCAAGAAACCGGCGGAGAGCCGCATCGACATGATGCTCGTCACCGTGGACGAACTCGACGGCGACAAGATCGGCCCAGTGCCGCCGTCCAAATTCGACAAAGCACCGGAATTCAAGTTCGAGGACGACTTCACGAACAGCACGCTTTTCGTTGATAAAGCACCGGGGGCCCATTACGTCCCCACGGCCGGTGATCTGGTCCAATACGGCGACCTGTTCTTCCGCGATCCCACCGGCGAGAACGTCCCCTCCCCCTGCGATTTGCTCAAATTCAAATATGAGTATGTCGGTATGATGCCGGACGGCAGTTTCTACGGTGTCATCCGGCTGACGAAAGGCTTCCTGGTACCGCCTAACCGCAGCCACGCCAAGGTTACGGTCACCGTGACCTGGCACGGCCAGGAATTCAAGGAGGAACTCGTGGTTCCGCTCAATTCCCAGCCCTACCGCGACGTGGAGATTCCGCCGGGAAGCGATCCGAACCTTGCATACGCCCAATATGATCGGGAGGATCAGAAACGCTACGAGAACCTCCTCGACCTGCAGCGCAAGATTGTGGTGGATAGCCGTTTCGCGGAACTCCGGCCGCTGTTCTACAAGATTACCGTCATGCTCGAAGGCCACGACAAAGTCTTCGGTTACGACGATGCGGACTATGAGAATATCATGCAGATATTCAAGAAGTTCGCCAGCGGCGAGATCGGCACCTACTTCGCGGTCAAGCAGACCGTCTCGCCGGACGACGAGGACTTCGACGCCGCCGTCGCCACCATTGCCGCGATGGACAAGTCGATTCCGGTCATCATCTGCCGTATCGGCCTCGGCATCATGACCGGCGGCGCATCCGAAATTGTCTGGACGCCCATCAGCGCCATTGCCGAAATGAAAGAATACGTAGACAAGGGCGGAGACAGCGTCTGGGGCGGTTTCGCCCAGATCAGCCTCAAGTTGATCGCGATGGAACTGCTTTTCGCCGGTGTCGGCAAGGGCTTCAGCAAGATCAAGCAATGGCGGGCCGACCGGGCCGCCAAACTCAAGGATCTGGCGGTGAAAACCAAGAAGATCACCGATAGTTCCAAGAAGGCCCTGGAGACCACCCGGGTCAACAAGTTCCTCGGAAACCGCCCGTCGTACAGCAGCGCGCCCCGGGCCGACAAGATCGGCGGAGCCGCCAAGAAGGTCAAGGAAACGCTCAAGGGCGCCAAGGACATGGCGGACGACGCCGCCAACAGCATGAGGAAACTCGCGGACTCCGCAGACGATGTCGTCGGCGGCGCCGGCAAGAAGGTCAAGTCCCTCATCACGCCCGAGATGCGGAAGCGGAGCGCCCAACTCGCCCGCGAGGACGGCCAGAAGATCGTGAACGAGTTCAAGCGCGTGATGAACAATCCTACGGCCACCAAGGAGGAAATGCGCAGGGCCACGCTCGCCCTGCAGGGCAACAAGAGCGCGCAGAACATCCTGCGCACCCACCCTTCCGACATGCTCCGGGCCAATTACAACGCCCAGATGAAGCAGATCTACCAGGACCTGGATCCGCAGGTCATCAAGCGTCTTCAGCAGAAGATCAAGGTCAGCGGCAACCGGCTTGAGGCCCCGGAGATCCGCGTTTTCAAAGGCGCCACCGGCAATGACGCCAAGGCGCTGGAATGGGGAAAGAAGATCGGCGCCGACCGCGACGTAACCTATCAGTTCAAGGCCTCCGACGGCAAGTGGTACGATCTTAACGAGCACCTCATGGAAGAAGCCTACGCCGAGGCTTTCAACGAGATGCAATACAAGTTCATCCCCACCGATCAGTTGGAGCGTCTCAAGACCATCATCAAGGCCGACCAGGCCGTGGTGAACGGGAGGTTCGGTCTGGAGTCCTACGGAGACGATCTTTTCCGCATCATCGATCCGACCCGGCAGGCAGAAAAACTGGTCGATCCCAAACGTATCGCCGATACCTATCTCTACAAGTGCCAGGAATGGTTGAAACGGGGCATGAAGGCACACGAAACGGCCGAGCAACTGCTTAAACACGGCTACACCGATGAAGCCCTCCATGTGCTGGGCTACGGCGAGGCCCTGATCGAAGAAGGCCTCCGGCAGAATGTCAAGCAGTTCAACCGCATCCTCACCCCCCGCATCGAAGCAGCACTCGCTAAAGGCGCCAAACTGGATTACACAAGCCTGATGGCCAAGGTCCGCATTCTCGAAGGCCTCGGCAACCCGCCGCCCCAGGGAGTCATCTCCCACACGCTGGAGGAAGCCCGGGCCATCCTGGAGACCAAATTCGGCACCACCATCGAAGCGGTCGTCGAGGAATGCGCCCATGCCGTGAACGACGTCAATAAGTATTTGTAGGAACGAAGCTAACTCCCCCTTATGAGACGCACGCTTGCCATCCTCGCTTCCATGCTGCTTTGCCTCGCCTTCCCGCTGTTTGCGCAGAAGGGAGCGGGAAAGCAACAGGCGTACTGGGTCTTCGATCACGTGGAAAACATCCCGCCGCAGGCAGTCCCGAGCAACGTGACCATCGTGGGCAACCACACCACCCTCGACCACGAAGACACCTGGTACCACGAAGACGAAGACACCGGGCAGATCGTCCAGAAGCACGCCAAGATCCACGGGGACTTCTCCTGGACGGAACCTCAGAAAAAGGTGGCTTTCGGCCAGGAAAACAGTTTCGTCGTTTCCTGCCAAAGTTCTTTCACCCCGCATCTTACCGCCAACGACATCAATGTACTGAATCTGTACGGCAACACGCATTTCCCGGCGAGCATTTCGAAAATGACCGTCACGGCCTATCCCCCCGGACGCGGATACTCGTTCCGATGGATCTACAGCGCCACCTCGAACGGAAGCCCCCGCTTCACTTCCGGCCCGACGGCGGGCCAGTTGGAAACCTTCCTGCCGGACGGCAGTTGGGAACTGGTCGTATCGCTCCAGATCGGAAACGGGTATTCCAAGGGCCGCCCGATGTTCATCCAGCAGAATTACTACTACCACTACGAAGGGCCTGATACCAAGACCATCGATGTCGGCGACATCGCGCCCCCGACGGACCCGGGTGAATTCGGACATACCGACATCCCGTGGGAGTTATTGCTGATTCCCGGCGGCGTGCTCATCGGGTGGCTCGGGAATCAGCAATAACTCCCACGGGATGAGTTATTGCTGATTCCCGGCGGCGTGCTCATCGGGTGGCTCGGGTTGAAACGCCTCAGGAAAAAGTCCGACAAGCCCAAGGAAGAAGGAGACGAAGGCAACGAAGAAGAGGAACTGGAGCTGGAAGAGGGCGAAGACGAGACGCCGTTCAGCACCTTCCGGATGATTTTTTGGAAGGATTTCGGAGACACGCTGGTGGTGGATGACCCGCCGCAGACCATCGGCGCCCGCATCGAGGAGATTACGCCGCAGGGCGAAATCAAGGATCGCCCCGACATGACCCAAAACATCCGCTTCGTCGCCGAAGAGCACTGCTCCGTCTCGGAATTGCAGTTCAACGGGAAATATATGACCGGCAAGGTCGCGGCCCAGCTGAATGCGGACGGGACCTGCCCAGAAGATGCCCGGGTGCTCGCCAGTTTCAACGCCCCACGCGGCCGCCTGCTCAGCCACCTGGTTTTCAAGGTGGAAGATGTCGCCGAAATCCTCGTCGAGCCGGCCATCAGTTTCGCCGCCGGGCAGGGCAAGACCCTTTATATGGAGTTCCTGCTGGTCGGCGCCGCCTCCTCCCCGGAGAATATCGACGTCCAACTGAATGAACAGGGCTACAACCACTTCCAGGCCGAATTGGAACAGGACAGCGAGAATCCCGACCTCTTCCGCATCCAGCTGACCGAGTTCGGCGACGACAAGGAAGTCGCCGGCACGATCCAGCCCTACGACTGCCGCATCGAGGTCACGCCCCGCAACGGGCGGGAAAAGATCTCGGCCGGCTTCGTCATCAACCGTATCCACCTGGGCCTGCGCGTCGAACTGCAGGCGCTCAAGGGCTTCCACGTGATGCCGGAGAGCACCCACAACAAGGACATCCTCCCCAGGCCCGATTACAAGGGGCAGCGGAAACCCGCCGAGAGCCGCATCGACATGATGCTGGTGGTCGTGGACGAAGAAGACAGCAACAAAATCCACGCGGTCCGGCCGGACAAGGACCCGGAATTCACGTTCGAGGACGTC
>Ga0310696_10003387_pt1 | contig 19950 bp, 37 predicted proteins | sample AusTroGonzalo_MG_4_FD_203885 | JGI IMG/M metagenome (GOLD analysis project Ga0310696, IMG submission 203885) | Bovine rumen microbial communities from tropical cattle in Woodstock, Queensland, Australia - Gonzalo_02 (v2) (version 2) | ecosystem: Host-associated > Mammals > Digestive system >... | reverse complement strand
CAGGAGAGATGTAATGGTTGGATGGAAGACCACAAGGATGAACTACCTTCCATTGATGAAGAATATCAGAAATTTATTGAGAGGATGATGACTCCAAGCAAAAAATTCTCTGTATTTTGTAGTCTGTCGTCAGAGGAAATGAAAGAAATAATGAAAACATTAAGAGAAGAATAATATGAAAAAGTTTGGTAAAACAGATTATGGTAATGGTGTAAAGTATTGGTCTTTATTTGGAAGACCAATTGCCAAGAAAATTGATAATTGTTTCTATCTCTTGAAAGGACAGAAGAAAGATGAGTATCAACCTGGTGAATGGTATGTTGGTTGGCCTGACAAGAAGTTTGGTATATACTACAATGTTTGTGGATATGAAGAAGGAAATGGAGAACTTCATGTCAGTATGTTTGGGTGGCATTCTGTATTCAAGTTTCCTTGGAAGAGTAAAAGATTTCCTTATGGAGACTGCGATGCGCCACAGTATGGTATTATGATTCATGACAACACATTCTGGTTTCACTATGGTGGTGATGGTAATTTAGGTGGTGGGAGTAAATGGTGGACTTGGGATTTACCATATTTCACCTGGATCCATATGAGATATGACATTGAATGTGACCTGGGTGACAGTGAATATGGAGAGATGATAAGGATGTGTCCTGAAAGTAGTCTTAAAAGATATGATGAGGAAGGAAGATATATTCCTCTATTCAAGAATGAACTTGTAAAGAAATACAACTATGATTATAGGGACAGTTATGATAGTAAGATTGTTCCTTGTATCTTCTGGGTTGAGGAAAGAGAATGGAGAAGGAAATGGTTTACAAAGAGTAAAAGGTTCAGTAAGGTTAGTAGATACATCCAGATAGAATTCTCTGATGAGGTGGGTAAGGAGAAAGGAAGTTGGAAGGGTGGATGTATGGGATGTAGTTATGACCTTCTTCCAAATGAGACTCCAATGGATTGTATCAAGAGAATGGAAAAAGAAAGAAAATTTTAGTTATGAAAAAGGTTAGTACTATTGACATTCTCATTGCATTGATGATATTCCTGATTGGAATATTCTTTAATTCAACATTGTTTTTTCTTATTGGATTCTTCTCATATATGATTTTAATGTTATATGACTTTGATTGCTTTTTAAAAAAGATGTAGAAACCTACATCTTTTTTTGGAAATATCAGATTAAAACATTATCTTTGTATTGAAATGAAAAAACTATGTAACAAACTTAATAAACTCATCTTTGAAAAGAAAGAAGGTTTTATTGATGAAGTAAATAAAATCATTTATGAACTTTATCAAAAGGGTGGTGATATGTATTGGAACAGAGAAGTTTGGATTGATAATAATTGTGATGATGAAAGATGCAGAGATTTAGTTCGTAAGACAGATAAAGTAATGTTTGTTCCATCTGATGATCCAGAAGAACATCCTGGTATTGTTGTAGTATACAAGAAGTAAAATATTATCTTTGTAGTGAAATGAAAATAGAAAACTATAAAATTGTTGATGGTGGTATCTGGATCCCCAAAGAAGAATTGATAAGACTTGCAGAAGAGGCTTTCAAGGAAGCGACAGATGCATTCCAGAAATACCAGAACAAAGAAGGATGTGAAAACCAGGCACTTTCCTTAAAGTGTGAAGGATGTGCTGACACATTTATGCATCTTTTAGAAAAGTTTGAAGATAATGAAACCATTCAAGAAATATAAACTGAACAAGGTAAGTAAGGATGAAACTTACACAAGATGTAAGATAGTAGGTCTGAAGAAGGCATACTACATTTCATCATATGAAAAAATCCTTGAAGATTATGGTGGTGCAGCTGGTCTTATTAAAAATGAAGACCACCCCGGATACTGCAATCTTTGTATGACTTATCACTCATTCAATGATAAAAAGGTTGGTCACACCAATCTACCTGAACCTGTATATGTTGTTGAGTTCAGTCCTCTGTACAATGAAAAAGGACAACTGATTCTCATCAAATACAATAAGGATGAGGTGTTCTGCTCTGTTGACAGAGGTGGATATAGAGAAAGTTATGATTCAGACAAACTCACTGATGCTGGACTGACCTTCTGGAATAATGGTACATTTACAGAATTTAGATAATATGAAGAAGATTTTAACCATTTTACTTTTATCTTTTGTATTGTTGATATCATCCTGTTGTGATGGACCAAAATATAATGTGAATTACAAACTCACATACAAGATTCATTATCCAACAGAAAGTGTGGAATGCACTTATACCTTTAAGGGTGATGGTAATGCACATGTATATCTTCAATCCAGCAGGGGTACAAACTATATCCTTGTTATCTATGATGGAGAAATAACTGACCCTTGGAAACATGGAACAAGTTCTGTCTGTGAGACCACTGCACCAATTGAAATTGTATCACTTGAAAAGGTATATTGATATGGCTCAGAAAATTCATATTGAAGATTATGGACAGTTTGCCAGGTTGTACAACAGGTGTATGGATCTCTTGAGTGAGATTTACACCAGGTGGTATGGTTCTGCCTATGGTGTAAGACACTATGATGTACAACACCTTTATGACCTGATTGTGGAAGGTAAGACTTCTTTCACCAGATATAAAAGAGAACTTAATGACAAAATATTCTATGACCAGTATGGTCAGCACCTCTATAAAAATATGGAGGGTAAGGATGTAAAAACCTATGTATTATGAAAGGAAAAGATGTAATCAAGTACATTCAGGACAACCATCTTGAAGATGCTGTTGTTACTGTTACTGCAACTATGTATTACCCTGGCGACCACGATTGTCGCACAACCACTGATGTGTCTATCAGTGAGAGTGATGTTTATGATGATGATGCAAGGAAGTATGTAAAGGCAATTGACTTTTATGTAGATTCAAATCTTTATTAATATGTATTGGATCTGGATAATATTAATAATCATAGGATATTTTGTCATTGGATCTGTTTTCACAGGTATATTGACAAGAGTGAATGATAACTTTGATGATGAAAATTTATTTGTTATCACAGTTTTTGGTTGGCCTATATTTATACCTATATTATTGTTATATTTACTATGTAAAACAATCATTGACTCATTGAGACCATAACAGCAGAGGAAAGAAAATTATTATTCAAAGACCTTTCTGCAAGACTTCCTTTTGGACTCCAGGCAGAAGGTGAATATGAGGAAGAGGCAAGTTATGAGAGACCTTATGGTGGACTTGAAAAATCAATTGGTCGTGTAGAAGGGATTGACCTCATTGGGTTTGATGATGGTGAAATCTATATAATCATTGAAGGTATCCCTTGTGAACTTGGTACTGTAAAACTTTACTTGAGACCAATGGAAACAATGACTATGACAGAGGTCAAAGAGTTTGAGAAGTTGACTGAGGGTCTCTTTGCAAATGGTACATCAGAAGAAATATGGGATACTGTTGTTGATTGGATGAATGAACATGGGTTTGACCACAGACATCTGATTGAGAAAGATCTTGCTTTACCAGCAACCAAAAATATGTATGTAAAGTTTGGTTGGATGGACACAAAGGTTGTATCTGTCGAACATAAAAATAAATTATAATATGAGAAGTTTTAAAGAATATTATGATCTGGCAATGGAACAACATCTCAAATGGTTGTCTTACCAGAAAGACCAGTGGTGGAAGAGCAAAGACCACTCCTGGCGTACTGTGAAGGGTGACTACATTGAGACTGTTCATTTCCTCACTGATGAGGAGAAGAATGATTCTTCCCTTTTCCACAACCACACTAATGTAAAGAACAGTGAATGGGGGATTCTTTTTAATATGCTTGGACAGGCATTGGTTGATTGGTGTTGTGAGAATACCAATTATGAAAAACTCTGGTCATTTGGTTTCAAGATAAACAGGGAGATTGATGGATGTTCATCTTTTTACAACTGTTCATATTCTGTGAACAACTATGATTTTGTGAACAAAGAAAGGGTTGATGTTGTTGATGAAGATGAACTCAAGAAGTTTGATGGTTGTGATGACTTCCTTTGTGACCTTGTTGACACCTTTATGTCAATTCATGGAAAGGACATCCCTAATGATTGGAACTACTTCTCCTTTGGTCTTGACTCTCTGATGAGCAGTTGTCAGTATGGTGAATGGGTCTGTGACTCTGATGGTTATATAGAACTTGGTAACTATGATGAGAATACAGATGAATATGATGAATATGTAGAGTGTATGTAATATGAAAATGACACTCGAAGGAAGTGAAGTCAGGGAAGTTGTTGACAAATCCTATGACACTGGTCTTACTGAAGGCAGGAAGGAAATGTTAAGAAAGACCTGCAAGTGGTTGGAGAAGAACATTTCACATTATATTGTTATGGAATGGAATGAGTTTCATCATTGTAGTGAATATGAAGGGTTTGACATAGACAGACTCATCAAAGACCTGAAAAAAGAAATGAAAAAGTGAGAATTGTTCTCACTTTTTTGGTTTTGTAAAATAAAATAATTATCTTTGTAGTAGTTAAAGATATAAGAAATGAAAGTAGAAGAATTAGTTGAAAGATCATATAGTCTATTAAAAGATATTGAAGATTATATTAAGTCAGTTCCTGGTTGGATATATTATTGGATACCAATAAATATGAAGTCTGACAGTAAGAACTATCAGATTAAACAGTTTGTCATTGAGAACCAGGATGACTGGGAGGATATGGCAGAATTGAAGGTGGAGAATTTCAATGGTATCTCTGTACAGGTTAAAATAACCATTGACTTTGAATGTGAAGAAATTACCTTCACCAGATATGCTATCCTTACACATTTTGAAAGAGATGTGAAGTACAATAAGATGGGTATGGATGGTGAGTTGAATGATTTCAAGATTCAGGATCTCAAAGATGAAATCAAATACCACAATGAGCAAATAAAACTTGCTGAAGAGGAGTTGAGTAAATTAACTAAAGATGGAAAGTAATTCTAAATATCCAAGGACTTATCACATTCCCTGGTCTCCTGGGTCCACTTCTGATGACAAGAAGTTACCTGATGTATGGTTCTATGGTAATGGGTGGGCAGGTGTCGAAATAGTCATTACAGAAAAAATGGATGGAGAGAACTCATCCTTTTCTAAATATGATGTATTCAGTAGGTCACACTCTGTTCCAACCAGAACACCCTGGTCCAGAAACCTTTGGGAAAATGATGGACTTCTCTGGAAGATAAAGGATAAGATTGGTGAGAATGAATGGATATATGGTGAGAACCTTTTTGGTGAACACTCAATTCACTATGACAAACTCCCTGAATACTTTTTTATGTTTGCTGCAAGACATATGGGAGAAAACAATGACTACTGGTATAGTTGGGATGATGTGATTATGACTGCTGAAATTCTTGGTGTTCATACTGTTCCTGTCCTGTGGAGAGGTGTGATTGAAACTGAACCACAACTCAAGAGAATGATTGACCAGTTTATGTCAGAACCTTCTACCTTTGGAGACACCAAAGAAGGTGTTGTAATCCGTAAGGTTAGTGAATTTAACAATGAGGATTTCTCCAAGAATGTATGTAAGTATGTCCGGGCAAATCATGTACAGACTGACCAGCACTGGACAAAGAACTGGAAGAAAGCAGAACTGATTTGATGTGAAAAGAGATTGTTGGTTAGACCCTTATGGTCATATATATTATTGTCCTGAATTTGGGCATGAAGATGCTGCTATGTATCTTCTTAAGGATGAATTTCCTATGGAGAATGGAACAACTCCTATGAGAACTGGTCCTCTTGCTGTTGACACCTGGGATGAAAGAGGTTTTAGGGGTTCATTTGGTGAGACTCTTCAAGCAAGAGGTTGGATGAGATTCACCAGTACAATTGACAGATGGAGTTGTGAACACTGTATTGATTATCACAACTATTATCCTGCACCTAACAGAACCCAGATTGATATAATGTGGGGACTTACAGGATTCAACTATGATGATGACAACACATACAGTCATTATCCTTATCACTTTGATGAGACAGCACCTAATATTGTTGAAAAGAAAGAAAAAAATTGGTAATATGAGTTGTATAGAAGATTATCCTATTATTGAACAAGCTATCCAGTATGGTGTTGATACAATAGGTCAGCAGAATGCGATGGCAATTCAAATTGCATACTTCTGGATTGAAGGATGGTTGGCTGCCGGTGGTGATGGTACTATAACTGCCGAAGATGCAAGAATCATTAGAGAAGGTGTAAGAAATTATTATTTTATGTAATATGGCAACTGTTAAAGATACCCTTTGGAAGTGTCTGTTGAACTTCCCTACGATATTCCCCAATGCCCTTGCTGTTTATGACCATTGGTTCTGTGTATGTGGAAATGGTTATGAATGGAAGGATGGTGAATTGGTACATCCAAAATATTGTGATTCAGATTTAGGAAAACTTCACAATGCAAATACCACCAATGAAGCAATTCTCAATCATCTTGAATATTATCTCATAAAGGATTGGGATAAAGGCGGTATCAACAAGAATTTCTTACATTGCTATATTGATTCAGAAGATGAGATTGCAAAATATGTAAGAAAGGAAAATGAAAGAGTTATCACCTATATTAAGATGATTATTGATTCAGAAAACAGGATGATAGATTTCAGTATTCCTGTTGATCCTTTACTTGGAGATAGAAACAAGTTCAAGTTCTATCCTCTTTGTGAATATGCAAGTTTGTATACTTTTCCTGACAATGTGACATCTGATTGGTTAAGAGCATTGAAACAGATGGTTGACCTCATAGAAGAACATAAGGAACTTATTGATGATCATTACAATCTGTTCCCTGGTATCAAGGAAAGGGTTTATAGACTTTACAATGACAGATACAACAAGTGTGAATACCTTGGTGACATCTATGAGATTATTGGTATGGACACAGAAGAATGTGGTGCTGGTTGTCATTCATTTGACATTGATGTATATGTATGCCGGAGAATAAAGGATGGATATACAAGGACTTTTGAACATGTTGACAGACTTATTTAAATATGATGACTATAAGAGAACTTGCTAAAAAATTTATGGATGAAATCCTCTATGATGGGGATTACATCAACAGATGGCATCCATTTGATGAAAAGAAACACTATGGTGATTGGTTAAACAAATTTGAACCACTCCTTGAAGAACTTACAGCAGAACTTGGGTGGGACTTCTTTGATGAGAAATTCATTGAGATGTTTACCTGTGGTTTTTATGATGAGATGATTGAAACAATTGAGATACATCCTTGTCTGAAACCACTGTATGATTTGCTTAATGATTATTATGATTGGTTAAGTGAAAATGTAAATTAGTTATGAAACATTATGATTCAATACCAAGAATCCAGGATGATGGATTCTTAAAAGGTGAAATGGTTGTCGGGTATAACAAACTCGATGGTCAGAACTTCTGTGTCACATACAGACCCAAGAAAGGATTTGGTCCATTTGGTTCAAGGAACAGGACTGTGGATGAAAATGATTTACAGTTTGGTCCTGCTGTGAATTTGTTCTTCAATGCAGAGAATGCTTATCCAGAAACACTTGCATCTATTGTTGGTCAGTATTCTGGTAAAAAGGATGTTTTCAATGGTGTTGATGAGATCACATTCTTCTTTGAGTACTATGGTGAGAACTCATTTGCCGGCAAGCACCAGGAAGGTGACAAGATGCACCTGGCACTCATTGATGTGTTCTTGAAGAAGAAAGGTTATCTTGAACCAAAGGATTATGAGATGTGCTTCCGGGGTACAAAGATTGAGATGCCTGACCTGATTTATTCTGGTCCGCTCAATTCTGAAATCATTGAGAAAATACAGAACAATGACTGGACACAACCTGACTGCTGGAATTTTAGAGTGAAAGAAGGTGTGGTCTTCAAGAGAAGTACTTTGATGAAAGGACAGAGGAGACCTTCTGTAAAGGTTAAGACAAAGTGGTGGTTGGATAAACTACATGCAAGTTATCCAGAAGAAATGTGGAAAAAATTAGAATAATATGAAACAAGAAACTAAAGAAACATTACGTCCTATATTTTTCTTCCTTGTTGGGTTTATAGGATTCCAATTATTATGGTGGTTGGTTATTTACCCAGGAATAAATTAAATAATATGACAAAAGAAGAAATGATAAAAAAATATTCTCCAAACTATTTTGAGAATAACTATGCAGAAGCACAGAAGAGAATAAAAGAAGCAATGTTAAAGGGTGAACATTATGTTCTTCTTCCTGGTAAAAACAGTGCAGATGAGTTCTCCTGGGTTGCTGTCCCTGAAACCATTTCAAGATTGAGAGAAGATGGTTTTGATGTAGATAAGGTATGGAATCCCTGGGAATATTGGTCTATTGAATGGTATAAGTAATATGAAAACTATTGAACTCAAAGTCAGGATAAATGTTCCTGATGATTATGATTGTGATTATCCATTTGATACCCTGACTGATGCAAACTACAGGTATGATATGGAGATAATTGATGTTGAACTTATTGATGAATACTAATGGAGAGATTAGAGGAATATAAACCTATCGGATCTGACACCATTAAGGTATATGGTTTCAGGTTTGGTAGATATAGATACCAGGTTGAACACTTTGACCATAACAAATGTAAGGATGTTTCTCCCACAGATGATTGTTACACAAGACTCATCAAATCCAAAGACTACTGGGATTCAATATATGGTACCAGGGTTTACAGATTCCTTGACTGGGAATTTGAATATTATATTCACTCTGCAATCTTCTTTGATAGATATATCAAGAAAGATAAACTTAAGGAAATGATTCTCAATGATGTGATTGATTGGAAACTTGAAGATTCATATGATTTTAAGGATAGATTTTTCTTGAAAAAGAATGAATGTATGTTCAGTACCCTCTTCCAATCAGAGAAAGAACCAATCAATCTCCCATATCCAGAATGTGAAGAACCTTATGAGAAATGTCCTCACTGCGGTGGCGAACTTGACGAAGATGTCCTGGAGATAGAGTGTTGTGAGGATATATTCAATTCCAGAGGTGGATATGGATATGAAGGTGAACCCTGGGGAAGTTGGGATGAAGTACACAGATGTCCCCATTGTGATAAGTTGTTTTATGTAAAGGAAGAATGCTAAATAAAATGGTAGGTAAAATTGCAAAAATTACCTACCATTTTTTTGGAATTGTCAGGAAAAAGTATTATATTTGTAGTACTATGATAAGTCCTTGTGATATATGTCTGGAAGAAACCTGTAAGGGTACTCATAACTGTCACTGTGATACTTGTAAACTGAAAGATAAGTGTTACAGAAAACTACATGCCACAATCAGAATAACCAACAAGTGTACTCAAGAGTGTGATCACTGTTGTTTCAAGAGTTCTCCAAAATCAAACATTATGATGACTGTGGAGAAAGCAAGAGACATTGCCAAGTTTTTGAAGAACAATGGTATAGAAAGCATCAACCTTATGGGTGGTGAGTTTTTCTGCAATCCTGATTGGTTTGAGATCTACAGTGAACTTATTTCATCTGTGAAGTTTGCCAGACTGGTGACCAATGGTGACTGGGTAAACAATATGAATGTGAAAACCCAGTTGATGACATTGGTATCATTGTTTGGTAAAAAGATCTATTTTTCCATATCAAAGGACAGATGGCACACCAACAAGAATGTAGATGCTGCCAAGACATTCCTGGAAAATATTGGAGCAGTTGTCCGTGTGGCAACCGAAGACCAGACAACCAATCAGTCCATTGTTCCTGTTGGCAGGGCCAATGGACAGTATATCAGTGGGATATATGATATGATGGGATGTTATTGTCAGAATCCTGAAAATATGTATTCCTTCCTTATTGATGAAAAAGGAAATGTATTCAAGTGTTCATTTGGTGTCCTGTGTTATGCACACATAGATGATTATCTTGAAGGTGGATTTAGGAAAAGATTCAAGGAGGCAAATAAAAAATTCTACTCTGTATTCATTCCCTCATGTCAGACCTGTTACAATTTCATATCCTCACAAAAACCAGAATTTATTGTAGATTATGATTAATATGAAAAGATTGTCTTATGAAGAGATGATAAAGGTATGTGATTCTCTGACTGCATTGGAGAAACCATATCAACCTTATCCAAATGATTCAACCTGGTGGAGAACTGGGGAAAATGACAGGTATGTTTATGAAAGTAATTCCTGGACTTTAGATCATAGAATCATAGACAAGAAAACCAATCAGGAAGTTTGGAGTTATTACACAGATTTTTATACAGGATAATATTATGCCAGAAGAATTACAACAACTATATCAGAACTATGTAGGTAGTTTTAAAATCTACCAGAAAAAATATATCAACTGGTTGAAAGAAACAAAGGGTATAATTTTCAAGTTAAAAGTACCTCCTACCTTCCATACCAATAATCCATTTGAAGGCGACAGTCTTACAGTATATAATGGTGGATTCTGTAAAATAATTGGTGAACATTTTGGTAGACCAATTGTGAGATATATGCATATGGATTTACATACTCATCAAAATCATTTCTATCCAGATGAGAAACTTTTGAACTATACAAAATACTATGTGAATGTTCATAATTTCACAGGATACACATATGAATCTCTGATGGACATCATTGAAAGACCGGCTTGTAAATCTGAACTCATTCCATTTGTAAAGGATATAATGAATGATGATTATGAGATAAAGGGATATATGGTACACATTGATGAAATTGAAAACAACATAAAACCCTGGGAGAAAAATTTGGAATTGTAAAAATAATTCATTATCTTTGTAGTGTTATGAGTTTTAGAGAATATTTAGACAAAGAAACCCCAACTTATGGTGGATGTATGGTCTGTCTTGTAAAGTATTATAAACAAGATTGGGACTCCACAAATCATAAGTGTTTTGATAAGGTAAGAGAAGATTACCTTCTTGTTGAAAGACACAAGTGTGCCAATGGTGACATCTGGACTATCAACAAACGACCTTATTATGATTATGACTTTGCCTGGGATAAAAAGGCAAGTGAGTGGGAAATTTTATACAAGAAGGAATCTTAATTATGGAAAAAGATTGTTGGTTAAGTCCATATGGAGAAGTTATTAATTGTACAGGTAAATGGGACCATGCTGAGACCGCCTGGAAAATTATGGAGGAAAAACTTGGTTTAGACCTTGATGAAATAGATAAACTTGACAGAGAACATGGTTCACTTACAGCTGCTTTAGAGAGTCTTGGGTGGGTGAGATATACGACACTCCCAAATTATGCGACGGGTGGTTATGATGATATTGGTTGGGTTATAAAAGACAAGTTTGAACCAACTGAAGACCAAAAAAGAAAGATGTTTGACTTAACAGGATTTATATATAGTTAATATGATTATAGACAACACAGAACAGATCAAGAAACTCATCGCCGGATGTGGTAAAGATGAGTTCTATATGCTTCAGATTCTTCACCGTTCCAAGGATGGAAAGACTCCTTATGAACCAGAGGGAAAAAAGATCTCCCAGCAGACTGTGAAGACTTACTATATCTCTTCTCCTGAATATCTTGACTATAAGATGAATGAGATTAGAGACCTGTGTAAGTTGTTCAATGCAAGAGCATACATCAACCTCAACAAAAAGTCCTGGAAGCAGATTTCCTTGAAGTCTCTGGAGATTCTTGCAAATGCGATTGCGAAAGGCGACAATGACCCTAACAACTACAGGGATGTGAAGACCATTGTTGATTCTGCCTGTGGCCAGACTGGTGCCTGTGACAAGAACAAGACCTGGGTGGTTGATGTGGACACCAAGGATGAATCTGAAATGGAAAAAATTAAAGATGTGATTGAACAGTGTGAACCTATTGGAGACAAGATTGTTGCAACCATTCCTACTCTCCATGGTTATCACCTGATTACCAAACCTTTCAACAAGGCAAAGTTCAGTCAGTTATATAATAAAAATTTGGACATTCACGATAACAACCCCACACTTCTTTTTTATAATGATAACAATCATACTTTATAATATTTCATAAATATAGTATACACATACTATTATGAGATGTTATGAAAAAAATGAACACTGATAATTTTATTAAAAAAGCAAAAGAAGTACATAATGACAAATATAATTATTCAAAAGTAAAATATATAGATACAAGAACAAAAGTCTGTATCATCTGTCCAGAACATGGAGAATTTTGGCAGTATCCACAAAATCACTTAAAAGGATTTGGTTGTTCAAAATGTAGTAACAAATATCATTATACTACAGAAGAGTGGATTAAAAAGGCTCAAGAAGTTCACAATAATGAATATGATTATTCAAAAGTTAATTATATAGACAGATCAACAAAAGTATGTATCATTTGTCCCAAACATGGTGAATTTTGGCAAAGACCAGCAGATCATATAAATGGTCAAGGTTGTCCAAAATGTACAGGAAGTAAAATATCTCTTAAAAAGAGATCTAACCAGGAAGACATCATTCAACAATTTAGAGAAATACATGGAGATAAATATTATTACTCAAAAGTTGAATATGTAAATATGTATAAAAAGGTCTGTATTATTTGTCCTAAACATGGAGAGTTTTGGCAAACACCAATTAATCATATAAAAGGAAGAGGATGTCACTGGTGTGCTCACAGAGGATTAACAAATGATGAATGGATTGATTTATTTAAAAGTATCCATAAAGACAAATATGATTATTCAAAAGTTGAATATAAAAATTCACAAACACCTGTTTGTATAATTTGTCCAAAGCATGGTGAGTTCTGGCAGAAACCTGTTGACCATATGTTAGGTAAAGGTTGTCCAATATGTAACTCATCTAAATTGGAATTAAGTGTAAAAGATTTTTTAGATAACAATAATATTAAGTATATAAATCAACAGTCATTTGATTGGTTAAGATATGAACGCCCATTAAGATTGGATTTTTATTTACCTGAATATAATATTGCTATTGAATGTCAGGGTGAACAACATTTTTGTCCAACAAATTTTTTTGGTGAAAATGATGGATATGAAAAAATAATAGAAAGAGACATTACAAAATTATCTTTATGTAAGGAACATAAAATAAACATTCTATATTATATAGGAAAAGATGTTAAAGTTCCAAAAAAATGGGAATATTATAAAGTAATCAGAAGTTTAGATAAGTTACTTAAAGAAATAAAGACTAATGGAAAACAAGAATAAAAATATGGCATTATTCAAAATACATACAGCAAGAAAAGTATTTGAGACAGACAGTTATGCACAGTATCAGGCATACTCTGTTTCAGGTGTAATCCTCAGTGGGAGTAATTATCTTGATGTCAAGTATATTGAAGTCCTGCAAACCAATGGAACTTATAAAACTGAATATCCAAGAAACTAATGGAAAAGAAGAATAACATATTCATTGATAACCGTAAGGCAAAGTTTGAGTATTTCTTTGAAGAGGAATACACTGCTGGTATTGTCCTTATTGGTTGTGAGATCAAATCCATCAGGAATGGTGATGTCAGTATGTCTGACACATACTGTACTTTTGTTGGAGATGAACTCTATGTGAAGAATCTTCATATTTCCCCTTACAAGAACTCTGGTTTCTCTTACAAGGATTATGACCCCAAGAGGGACAGGAAACTCCTTCTCAAGAAAAGGGAATTGAGGAAACTCCATCAGAGTGTAAAGACCAAAGGATACACCATTGTACCTGTCAATCTCCATACCAATGACAAAGGACTGGTAAAAGTTACCATTGCTCTTGCCAAAGGTAAGCACACATATGACAAATCCCAGACCATCAAGGAAAGGGATTTGGACAGGGAGATGAAAAATATTGATTAAGAAGATATGAATAATTTGATTACTATTTTGACTATTGAATTTATAGTTGCTCTCATTGCTACAATGGTTTATAATGAATCAAATAACCCAAAAGTACAAAATATTTTTGGATTTATTTCTATTTTAGGTGCAATATCTATGGTTATTACAGGAATTATCAGTATTTTTGTTTAAAATTAATTTTGGATATTCCAGAAAAAGTTGTTATATTTGTAATGTTAAACAGAAACCTTTAAAAACAAACACATATGATGAATGAACTCAAGCAGACCCTTGATAGGGCTAATTCCATTCAACTCACTGAGAATGGTGCCACTGGTTACTCAACCTCTGGTCAGACACTGGTAGACCTCAACTTCAGTGTTCCTTCAAGTCATAATAATGCAGGTGGATACCTTTCCAAGTTCTGTGAAGCAATCAAGGAAGATATGGTGACTGCTGTGAAGTGGTTGTTCTATCTCCGTGATATCCGTGAGGGTCTTGGAGAAAGGGATTCCTTTGTGACTCTCTTTATGGGTCTCTATTCATATGACCATAATGTTGCCATCAAGGTTCTCCCACTCATTCCCGAATATGGCCGGTGGAAGGATGTCATTGACCTCCTCTCTATTGTTAATGATGATATGGAACTGGCAGATACCATCTATAATCTCATTGACAAGCAAATTAAGGAAGACTGTATCCATATGGTGAATGGAGAATCCATCTCCCTTCTTGCAAAGTGGTTACCTTCCATTAATGCATCCAAGAAGTCCAGGGTTGTTGCGATGCGCATTTATCGCAAGATTGGTCTCATTGCAAGGGATTATCGTAAGCTCCTCTCCAACCTCCGCAACTACATTGATGTTACAGAGAGAAAGACCTGTGGAAACAAGTGGGGTGAGATCGACTACAACAAGGTCTCTTCAAATGCCAATGGTCGTTATGTCAAGGCATTTATGAAGCATGACCCTGAAAGGCGTCAGAGGTATCTGGAAGAGTTGGCAAAACCTACTCCTATTGGTGCTGTGATGCATGCTTCTGTCCTTTATCCTCATGAGGTGTATGCTAAATACAATGAAACTGGTTATCACTACACTTTCAGTCCTGTAATGGAAGATAAGGGTATTGAGGCTTTGTGGAACAACCTCAAGGATATGGGTGACACTGGTAATACCCTGGTGATTTGTGATGGTTCTGGTTCAATGGAATCTCACATCCAGGGTTCCAAGATTATGGCAATTGATGTTGCTCGTGCTCTTGGTATCTACTTTGCTGAAAGAGCAAAGGGAGAGTTCAAGAATAAGGTCATTGAATTCTCTGAAAGTCCACAGTACATTGACCTCTCCAACTGCAAGACTCTTGCTGACAAGTACAACACTATGATTCAGTATGATAATTGCAGTAACACCAATCTGGAAAAGGTGTTTGACCTTCTCTTGTGGACAGCTGTCAACAACAAGCTTTCACAGGATGAACTTCCAAAGAGACTTCTCATTGTCTCTGATATGGAGTTTGACAATGCAACCTCCATCAGGGGATACAATGGTCATGAGTATGTGATGTCCAGATACCAAACTCTCTTTGAGACTATCAAGAGAAGGTGGATCCAGGCTGGTTACAAGATGCCGGATATTGTCTTCTGGAATGTCAATTCCAGGACCCAGACCATCCCAGTACAGTCCAATGAAGCAGGTGTCATACTGGTTTCTGGATACTCTGTGAATAATGCCAAGATGGTATTATCTGGTGAAATCGATCCTTGGGCAGCATTGAAGTCAGTCCTGGATTCAGAGAGATATTCCATCATTGATGAAATTCTCTCACCAGATGATGAAAAGAAGGCAAATAAGGACAGTTAATGTCCAGATGATGTCTTTCTCATCTTACACACAAAAGTGTCTCTAACGGCAGAAAATGTGGCAAAAAAAAGGGATGTGGAAACACATCCCTTTTTTGTTATATTTAATGTATGAGTAATTTAGAATATCTTGAAGAATTCTTCAAGAAACATAATCTATCAGGTAAGATAAAAGTCAGATATTCTTCAACAATTCAAATGGATGAATATATGACTGATATAATCTTTGAGAATGGAGATGTCATCAATATCAATGATATTATATTTGATATTGAAAGTGAACTACCAGAAGATATTATTTGGTCCTGGTTAATATCAAAAAAAGAAAAAGATATTGGTCTTTCAGATTGGATGCAGACAGATACACATTACATTCCAAAAGATATGGATACATCATCTGTTAAAGATTTTCAAAATGAAATGGCAACATTAGTTGATGATGTAAAGAAAAGTATAAACACCATATTTGAACTTGAAATAGATGAAGGAGATAGTGAAAGTGAGGATGAATAATCCTCACTTTTTTCATAAATATCAAAAGCAAACACTATGAATAAAATCCTTTATATACTAAAAGAAATCATTCTTTACATCTGGCAATTACCTCAAAATCTATGTGGACTCTTTATGCTATTAATCTACCAGAGAGAAAAAGAATATCACAAACTCAATGGCAGAACATTCTACTATACAACAGAAATGCCATCAGGTGTCAGTCTTGGTAATTATATCATTATGAACAGGGAAGACAGGGAAGATGGTATGAGGCATGAGTATGGTCATTCTATAGACAGTAGAATCTGGGGACCACTCTATCTTCTTGTTATTGGTCTTCCAAGTGCTATTGGAAATTTATATGACCAATGGTTTCATTCTAAATGGAAGTATAGTGACTCTTGTGAATGGTATTACAATCAACCCTGGGAGAAAAGTGCTGATAAGAAAGGTGGGGTTGATAGAAAAGCATATATAGAAAGATTAAGAAAATTAGGTTACTAAATAAAAAAGAGGTTGAATCATCAACCTCTTTTTCTTTTAAATATCATCCTTATATGAGTATTTGAAAAAAGACTTTTATCAACATCATAACAACAAAGTTCCCAACCTTTTGATCCAAGTTCATTAAGACTTCCCTGTAAGTCCTGTACATCTGTTATTTTCATTTCTGCAACATAATATTCATATGTTGAAACACCTTCTACTGAAACAGGAATAGTTTCATTATTTCCCTTTGTCTTGGTTACCTTTGCTGGTCTTCCTCTTTTGGGCTTCTCAACAACATCATTGACAACATCATCAATGGTTTTTGTCCTTCCAGGAATTGGTGCTGGTTTCTTTCCACCAAGAGGAATCACCTTGTCACATTCAACAAAACCAATCTCATCTTCTGCATATTCACCTTCGAGTGTGTTCTTACCATAATTAACCTTATAGTAATAAACACCACCTCTGATAGTATAATCAGTATCATCAAAAGTGAAATGCCTGAGTTCCTTGTCTCCTTTTGCTATACCTCTAATCTCCATATTACTTCAAAAGACCTAATTGTTTTAAAAATGAATAAAGACTCATATCAGGAGATACACCAAGAACTTCCCTAATCCTTTCCCTGGTTATTGGTTTAACTTCTTCTGATTCCTTCTTATCATCTTCTTTTTTGATAGAATCTTCTGTAATGTCAAGAATGGTTTCATAGTATTTGTTTCTTGCATTAAGATCCTTCAACAAATCAACCCTCTCATAAAGCTTATCCTGGAGTTTTTCAATTTGTTCCTGATATTTCTTTACTTCACCCTTGGTTAGTTCAATACTATTATCAAGTTTAGAGATGTGATATTCAACACTCTTCTTGATATCATTGATATTAGATGCATCAGTAATCCTCTTTTTCAACTCATCAGATAAAGTGTATTCAACACAGTCACCATTGACAATATCTGGTTTCCTTTCACCAAGGAAGTACTCATGGGTTGAAAGGAATCTGTCATCATCCTTTGGTTCTTCTACCTCATCATCATTGGTATAAGAATAATATGATGAAATTGCAAGATTACCATCATTTAATTTGATAGCCTCATTGGCTGCATCATTAAAATCCTTCTCATTATCAAAGGATTTACCATTTACTAAACCTACAAACTTTTTCATAACATTAACAAATTTATATATTAAATATAACAAAAAAAGTCATCACATTGTGATGACTTCATCTTTCTTAGGTTTTACTGTTTTTCTCAACTTTGATTTCCTCTCAACTTTAAGTGCTTCTTCAGCAACATCAGTAAGTAAAACAGTCTTGGAATTTCTCTTCTTTGGTATATCTACTACATTTTCTGCATTAGAAAGTTTCTGTTTAAGTTCAGCAACTTCTTTCTCAAGATTTGAAATAATTGCATACTTTTCAGCAAGTAATACCTGAGCATCATCAAATCCTCTTTTCAGATTGATATAATCCTGTTTATTAACAATTTTTAACCCAAACATATGAATTAGATTTTATATATATTAAATATAACAAAAAAATCTATTTCACTCTTTTCCAGACAAACCCATTAATAGTTGGAACTTTTATCACTCTGCCGGCAGCAATATCATCACGGAGTTTCTTAACTGCATTCACCTTTATTGTTTGCTTCTTTGCCTCATTACTTGTTTCAACATAGGTTGTTTGAGACTTACCATCATTAAAATATCCAAATGACTGTGTAATAGGTTTACCTGTTATTTTATTAATAAGATCATTAACATGCCTATCATATGCTCTACCACTCTTAAATGTTGATGAGACAATACTTAATTTATTTTCAGTATTCTTATTGGCAAGGTCTCTGACAATACTTCTTACATCATACTTTGTACTTGTTATAGGTTTATATCCATTCAAGTATAAAATATAAAGATATGTCCTATCATCATTATATGTCTGTACAACATCTTTTGTATAAAGTTTCTCCCAGTTTGCAAACATCTTTTTTGTAAACAAACTTCCTGCATTTATCTTTTTACAATGAAGAGCAAAGTCTATTGATATTGCAGATGTTATTGGTGCCTTATATTTTTCATAATCAAGTAACCTACTTTCAATAAAATCATTTGGAAGTATGATGTCATCATCAACAGTGATTATAATATCATTATATCTACAATACTTGAGAATTGGGAACACTTTCTTGAATGACTTTGTATTTGGACCATCAACCCAATTGATGATAAAATTAGGATGACTATTCTCATATTTAACAATTTCAACAGGAATGTCATTCTCCTTTCCTGGAAACTCTTCTATTGATAGATTCAAATATATCTTGTCTGGAATATGTGTCTGTGTATTACAAGACCTGATAGTTTTTATAACCTCATCTATTCTTTTTTTCCAGGATGTCATTGTGACAATAATACTTGGTTTATTCAAAGAAGCATCAAGTTTTTTGTAATCATATTCACTCAAAAGACTTTTAGCATGCTTATCCATATTTACATTGTTACCAGACTTCCAAAGACTATTCATATCTGATGCATATGTTGCTGCTTCAAGATATGAACCACACTTACTCTTCTTTCCATGTGTCTCATCTGTCCAGTTGTATTTACATTTGACAACTGGGTATCTTGCATCATTCAACCATTTTTTCAAAAGAAGTTCATCATCTGTAATATATTCTTTTATCAATGGCATCTTATCAGCAGATATATTCAAACAACCAGGAGGGAAGAGTGTTCCACCACCAGAACCAAATGCATTCCTGAATGATGGTTCATACTTGATATTCCACTTCCTAAATGATGGTATGAGTTTATCATTGGCATCAAATGCCATCCTATAAAGATAACAAGCAGATACACATTTTGAAAACTTTAGATATGAAGAATACAAATCATTCACAAGATGCTTTGAATATACAATATCATCATCAACAGTGATAATAGGAAGATTTTTATATCTCTGCATCACATAATAATATTTCTTATGTGACCTTAAATCCAATGGACATTGATATAATTCAATATTATTATTTTCAATAAATGACATTAATTCAGATGGTATTTCTTTAATATCATCTATGAACACATTGAAGACAATCTTATATGGTACATTTGTATCCTGCTTAACCAGAGATTTCAGACAGGTCATCATCTCTGGTTGCTTGAATCTATATGGATAAGATGTCAATGATACTATTACTTTCTCATTCATATATATAATAATCTTATTATTTCTTTTATTCTTGCTGGGTTCTTATAATCCTTGTGGTGG
>Ga0310696_10003386_pt1 | contig 19950 bp, 15 predicted proteins | sample AusTroGonzalo_MG_4_FD_203885 | JGI IMG/M metagenome (GOLD analysis project Ga0310696, IMG submission 203885) | Bovine rumen microbial communities from tropical cattle in Woodstock, Queensland, Australia - Gonzalo_02 (v2) (version 2) | ecosystem: Host-associated > Mammals > Digestive system >... | reverse complement strand
TCCCCTCGCGGCGTAGTGGTAGCCGTATTTGTAACGCCAGGAAAGCCCGCGGTTGTTGACTTCGTGGATCTCGAAGCCCTTTGCGCCGTTGGCGGCGGCCAGGTGACTCATCAAACGGAACTCCTCGACCGTCGGGAAACCGTAGATCTCCTTGAAGTAACCAAAGGACTGCAGGATCACGTGGACGGGGGTGTCTTTGGCGAGCTGGACGGTTTCGGCGGTGACTCTTCCGATGCTCCATGGATTTCGTCCCGAGGCATTCTTGCGGCTGATGGGGTACCAGTCGCCGCAGAAGATCGGCACGTAGGGGATATAGACCCGGGCATGGATGTTCAAATAGGGATAAAGCGGCACCTCGTGGGGCAGCGCTTTGGCCAGCGTTTCGTGGGCTTCGAGCATACAGGGGATATTCTGGGCCGTCGTTTCGTCGGCGGTGAGGACGGCCTTGACGGCCTTGTCGTATTTTTTCATCAGCTCGATGGTGTCCTTGTGCCAGAAAAGATCCATCCGTTTGGCAAGGACGGGGCGGAATTTATCCACATCCACATCGTCTCTGTAAAGCATCAGGGTGTTGGGGAAGAGGGAAATATCGTATTTGAGGCAAAGTTCGCCCAGCAGATTGCGTCCGTCGGGCAGCTTGGCGGCGGGGAGAACGCTCTTCTGGAGCGTGCGGGACTGCATGCTGGCATTGATGCCGATCGCGGCGCCTTCGCGCAGATTGGCTTCGAGATTGCGGAGGAAACGGTTGGCGTAGCCGTCCACGCCGTTGGATTCCTTCCAGGTCAGCGCGACGTCGCCGTTGACGATGACGGGGAAATAGTTGTCGAAACGGGAGATGTTCGAACTCTTCGCCGGAGGCGGCAGTTTGATCCCCTTGATGAACATGGCCTTGTAACTTGCGTTATATTTGTCGCCCTGCTTGCCGCAAGCGACCGTGAACTCCTTGCCCGGAACCTCCGCCTTTTCGCCCGGAAGAAGACTGACGGCCCTGCTCTCGCCGTTGATATCGACTTGCGCATCGATTTTTTTCAGAGCGGATACGATCAGTTTTCGGGGAGCCTTCAGTGAATCCACGCCAAGGACCAGATCGCCGTTGACGGCGAAAACGGGTGCGTTGGCGCCGGAAACACCGAGAAAATAGACGATGGTGTATTTTTCCTTCGGCGCAAGCCTGATGTCGGAGTACGACAGCTCCATGGTGTCGATGCCGCTTCCCACCCAGCAGTAACCGCCTTTTGCCTGCCCGGGATCGAACCCCAGGATGAGGGCGGCATCCGGCGTGGTTTTGGCGAGGAATCCGCGCTGAAGATTGTTGGAGTGGACCGCATTGGTCGTTTTGATGCTTTCGGCGTTTTTCTCGAAGGTCTGAAGCCAGTCTTTGGTCGGCGAGGTGAGGAAGCCGTCGCGGGGGAGCAGACAGTTCTGGATCCGGCAGCTGGTGCCGATGACTTTTTTGCCGGTATTGAGCAACTCGAGCGTCACCTTTATCCTGGCGGAATCCGGTTCCAGCGCAAAGGTCTTCGTGACCCGCAAGCCGTCATGATCGCCGCCGTTTTCGGTACGGGTGACGACGATCGTCTGCATGGGAACGGGCGAGGACAACTCGTATTTCTTTTTGGAAAAGAGGCCGGGATTTCGTTTCCCGGGGATGATCTCCACGGCCATCCCGCCTTCTTTCGTCAGGGTGCGCGGCATCGTGAACTGGCGGGTCTTGCCGTCCGCGGTCAGCTCGAGACTTTTGATGCAGCCGCCGAAAAGGGGATCGATCTCGGCGCGCAGATACTTGTTTTTCAGGACCGCCGAGGCGCCCGAGGTCAATTTGACGTCGTCGATGAAGATCTCCGCATCGGGGAAATTGTTGCCCAGAGTTTCGATGCCGACCGTCATCTTGACCGCATCGGGGGGAACTTTGAACTTGTATTTGCGCTCGATCCATTTATCCTTTTCGTTTTCGCGGATGACCCAGCCGGGCATCAGATATTTTTTCTTGTCGGTTTTTCCGGCGGCGTCGAAGAACCGGATGCGGAAATAGACTCTCGTGTTGGCCGTTCCCTTGACGAACATGGACAGTTCGAGAGAACTGTCGGGCGTACATTCGACGGTCTGGTAAGCGCCGCCGAAACTGTTGGGGACGATGGCCTTGATCCGCATGGAATACTTGCCGCTGTGGGCCTGTTCGCTCAGGGAGGCTTCGAGTTTCGACGAGCCCGACTGCAGGAGCGTTTCCCAGTTTTCGGCAAGTTTCAGGCGGAAGGACCGCCCCGTGGGCTTGGGCAGAGCTTTTTCGAACCCTCCGTTGAGCAGTTCCCCCGCGCCGGTCCGGCAGAGGCTCAGGACCGTAAGCGAAAGCAGAAATATCTTTTTGACCATCCTCATCCTCCTGTTCCCTGTTTCGGGGACCTTGTGTAAAATTTTGCGGATTTGCAATCCGGCCCGGCACGACTATATTATAATATAGTCAGTTCCTCCTGTGAAAAAATGCAACGGGCGGTCGAAAATATGTCAAATCTTGTCGGAAATGCAAAACGCTGGCAGAATCTGTATTCGGCAAACGGCCGGCTGACGGAGATCGTTTTGCTCAACGCTGGGTACATTCCGAAACTTTCCTCCTGGAACACGCTCAACTGCATGCAGAATTTCTGGGTGATGTGGTACTGTTTCGAACCGGGGTGTTCGTGCCTGTCGGGGGACCGCTGCTGCGAACTCACGCCGGAGAAGATCGTCCTCATCCCGCCGAACACGGTTTACACGGGGCGGCTCCACAGGCCGACGCCTCATTTTTACGCGTGGTTCGAGACGAAAGCGCCTTTCGATTCGCCCGAGCGGAAAATTCTGGAGATCCCCGCCGGGCTCTTCCTGCCGCAGCTGCGCCGGGCCGTCGTCTCGGACGAGCGGAAAAAGGTCTGTCTCTTCAACCTGATTTCCAGCGTTCTCCTGAGCATTCCGGAGACGTTCTTTCAAAAGCGGTTCAAGGTCCGGTCGAAGGTCATCGAGCAGGCCTTGAGCTTCATCGCGGAGCACCGGGGAAAGGTCTCCAACGGCCGGATCGCCGAAGAACTGCACCTGTCGCCCACGCGGTTCTCCCATCTTTTCAAGGAGGAGGTCGGCGTTTCTCCCCGGCAGTACTGTCTGCAGATGAGGCTGGCCAATTCGGAGCAGTTTCTGCTTCTGGGCTGGAGCATGGAAAACGTGGCGGAGTCCTGCGGTTTCGCCGACCGTTATCACTTCTCCAAGGCGTTCAAAAAGTACCGCGGGATCTCTCCCGCCCGGTGGCAGAGGCAGTTTTCCAAGCGTTCCGTTCCCCCGGAACGCGAAAACCCCTCCTGACCGCGGCGGGTGACTTCCCGACCGAAAACGGTCAAGGCAGCAGGGAATGGGGGAGCGATCCCCTCAACGCGGCGTGGATCTCTTCCGCGGCCAGAGCGCATTTGGCGGCATCTGCGGCAGAACAGGGACAGCTGCCGTATTCGAGGGAATAAAAGAGATCGAAGATCAGGCGAAGGTTTCGCTCCGTCTTTTGAGCTTTTTCGGCGCACAGCGACGGATCGGCGGTCTGTTTTTTCCGCAGGAGCTCGGCATAGTTTCTGCGTACTTCCGATGCGTATGAGAGCAGTTCCATGTTCTTTTTGCGCTCCATCCCGGCGAGGATCAGCATCAGCCGCACCGCCCGGTAGAGACAGCGGACGCTTTGCGCGGGATCGAGTTCCCGGATGCGCCGGGCGCGGGCCAGCAGTCTTTTCGCCCGTTCGCGGTAAAAGAGATGTTTCAGCAGCTTGATCGTCCGGCGGAAAAAGAGAAGGACCGCGACGACGGCGATAGAAGAGATGAGGAGGGCATTTCCCGCTTCCGGCACGGCCAGCAATCGGCGGATCTCTTCGCTGATCCTTTCTTTGCATCTTTCCACGAACTCCCGGATACGCTCTTTCGTTCCGGAGGGTTTGACCCGCCGGGGCCTGACGGCGGATTTTTTCAAGTCCTTCCGCGGGACCGGTTTCTTTTGCGCGTCGAGTTGGGCTTCTTTCTGCCGTCTGTACTCTTCGCGCCTGAGGCGCTCGGCCTCTCTCCGGTCGGCCTCGGCCTCGAATTTTTTCTGAACATACTGCAGCGTGTGTTCTGTCAACTCCGGGGGCATGACGCGCCATTGCTCGCCGAAGGGATCGCGGAAGCGTCCGATCCCGGCGGGGGTCGTTTCGGAAACGATCTCCCCCGGCGGGACGGCGTCGAAGGTCAGCCAGCCGGTGTTGGCGATGAAAATTTGAGTCCAGGCGTGGGCGTGGTATTCGTAAACTTCGATCTCCCGTGTCAGGGCATTGTAATTGCCGGGGGAGAATCCCGTCGCCACCCGGGCGGGCAGACCGGCGCAGCGGGCCAGCACCGTCAGGGCCGCGGCAAAATATTCGCAATGTCCCTCTTTGAGCTCGAAGAGAAAATACTCCACGCTCTCCTTGCCGGCGGGGACCGGCGAAGCGTACAGCTTGTACTTGTAATTGCTGCGCAGAAAATCCCGCAGGGCGACGGCTTTTTCGTAAGGCGTATGCACGTTCTTCGTGATGTTCTTCGCCAGTTCCGCTATGCGCGGAGAAAGGCTTTCCGGCAGCTGGAGAAAGTGCGAGGCCGGCAGGGAGAGATTCCAGACGGGATCCGTGACGGTCCGCGGCGGCTTGACCGGCTTGCGGATGACCGCTTTTTTGACCTCGGGCTTCTTCACCGGCGGCTTGACGACCGCGGGTCTCTTTACCGCGGGCTTGACGACGGGTTGTTTCTTGCCGCTCTTGACATTTTTCCTTTTGGCCGCGGCGCGCAGGATGGCCGCCCGTTTTTCTGCGGCCCGTTTTGCCGCAGCGCGTTTCTCCTCGGCGGCCTTTCTTGCCGCAGCGCGTTTCTCCTCGGCGGCCTTTTTTGCCGCGGCGCGTTTCTCCTCGGCGGCCTTTTTTGCCGCGGCGCGTTTCTCGGCGGCGATCCTTTCCTTTTCGCGCCGGAGATTTTCCTTTTCGGTGATCCGGGCAAAATATTCCTCTGCCGAGGCGTAGAGGCGGGGTGCGGTTATCCGGGAGGCGGGGGGCTTCGGCCCGGGGGGCGAAGGGATCACGGGGACGCGCAGACGGCTGCGGACCGTATAGCGGTAGGGCAGTTCGGGATAGTCTTTTTCCGGTACCAGGATCCCGCTGAAGGAGTTTGTCAGGATCCTGTGCTTTGCGCGGGCCTGTATCTTTTCCGGCGTGATGTTTTCATCCAGCTGTCTTATGAAGTCGACGGGCCGGTAGGGCCCGTACAGATTGGGCGATATCCACTTTTTGATGGCGTATCTGCTTTCGATGACGAAAGGACGGCTCGAGCCGCTCCAGCGGCGGGAAACGATCCTGCTTTGGGCGAATTCCTGCGATGTCATCCATTTTTTTCCGTCGTAGATGTCGTAAAGTGTGCCCAGGTGATAGAGTTTGACCGGCATGACGGCGGTGAAGATCAGTTCTTTTCCCGGCGGAGCACCTCCGCCGCTTCCTTCCTCCCAGCCGGGCAGATTCGAGGACATCTTCTTTTTCCCCTGATCGCCGGGGACATCCGGATCGTCTCCCGAAAACAGGAACTTCGCGTGCTTTCCGGGAATGAATCTTCTGTCCTGAAGGAGCCATTTTTTCAGATCCGGCGGCATGATGGAGGACCGGGAGGTCGCGAAGGAGACTTCCAGCAATCCCTCCTGACCGGTCTCCTGCAGGGGGATCTGGCTGAAAACAAGGAGAAACAGGGGGATGCACAGCAGTATCTGCAGCAGATAGAAGTGCCAGGTGCGCGCGAAACGCCGCAGGGGGGAACGGCTCCCTGCCGGCACCATCTTCCGCGAGCCGGAAAAAGCCCTCGCGCGTCCGGCGGCAAAGGAAAAAAGAAGACAGCCCAGCGCGCCCGGGATCAGGTAAAGCAGCAGGGTGCGGGGAACGAGGCCGGCGTAAATGATGAGCAGCAGGCTGATCAGGAATATGTAGGCGTAATCCCTGGCGGTGCAGTTGATGAAAAACGAAAAGCCGCACAGGATCAGTCCCTCGATGAAAACGATATCCGGAACGACCCCTTTGCCCAGACGGTACACCATCCAGAAACAGCTGCCGAAGAAGATCAGCCCCGCGATCATCCGCCGCAGCAGGATATCCGTGATCCGGTAGGGGATGTATACGAAAAAGGCCGAGACCGCCAGCAGAAGAAGCGCGCCCAGCGTGAACAGGGGCGAACCGTGCTGCCACAGCGCGGACGCGACGGACAGACCGAAAAGCAGCACGAAAAGGAAGTGACAGGAGTTCCCCTGCGCTTTTTTCAGCATGTGCGAGGTGTCCGAGATCCGGTCGTGTTTTTCTTTTTCCCCGGACGCGGAAAAAAACTGTCCGATTTTTTCCGGAAGGCGGAGGAGATCTTTCCGGTCAGAGTTTTTCATGACGACTCCCGCTTTCCAGAATTTCCGGCCCCGTGGTGAAATCGGCGATATCGGGCATGCAGTGCCCGGGCAGGGCGGCTCTTGCCTTTTTTCTGTCGACGATCCGGGGTTTGTCCGGTTCGGTGACGGGGAAGTTCTCCGGCGGCGCATAGATCCAGAAACAGGTGCAGTCCTGTTCCTCGAGGATGCCGATGAAGTCCGGCACCGCCTTTGCGGACATGCTCAGAAAGTAGACGATGCTGCGGGGCGGGACGGTCTCCGCAACGGCCTCCAGGACGAGAGCGTAATCCAGTTCCGATGTCTGCAGATTCAGCAGGACCTGCCCGATCTTCTTTTTCACGGACGAAGCGTCTCCCGTCAGGTGGTGCAGATCGCCGTTCCCGTCCGCGGCGGCAAACCGAAGGTGGCAGTATCTTTTGGCCAGATGTTCCGTTATGGAGGAGGCGCAGGAGATGAGAAATTCGAAATTGTTGCTGCCGGGCTCGGCACTTGCGAACCTTTTGTCCGTATCCAGCAGGATCACGACCTGATCCACCGCCGAGGCTTCGAACTCCTTGACCATCAGCCGCCCTTTGGCGGCGGTGGCCTTCCAGTGGATGTGCCGCACTTCGTCGCCGATGCGGTAGGGGCGGACGCCGAAAAACTCCGCTCCGCTGCCGGCGCGGCCCTGTTTCCTGCCTTCGGCGTCGGCGAGTCCGCCGCTTTTGTCGGCGGCGGCAAGGGAGGCAAGCGGCATGATCCGGGGATGGATCTCCACCTGCGCCGGCAGACGGAAACGCTTTTTTTTGCGGAAGAGCCCCAGGGGATCCCCCGAGGCGAGCCAGATCTTTTCGAGGCAGAACACGCCCCTTTTCTCGGCCTTGACATGACACGTTGCGGAAAAGGTCTCCCCGGGCGCCAGGGGCGGGATGACGAAGGCGCTCTGCTCCGACAGGCAGAATGGATAGTTTTCGAGCAGAACGCAGCTTTGCCGGAAGAGCGGCAGCGTGTTCCGGACGGCGATATTGACGTACAGCGGCTCCCCGCAGCTCCCGTCCCCGGCGAAGGAGCGCTCGGGACGCAGTCCGGCAAAGGAGAAGAGCTGCGCCATGAGGAATCCCGACAGGACCACGGCGCAGAGCAGAGCCGCCGTCATGGCGGTGATCAGCCCCGAGTTGACCCAGGCCACTGCCGTCGCCGCGGCGGCCGTGAGGAGAAGAAGCAGTCCCCGACGCGTGGGGAGCGCGATGACTCCCATCAGAGCCTGTCCTCGTTTTTGAGTTTGATGGATCCTGCGATCTTTTCCAGAAGTTTTTCCACGCTCTGCATCTGGGCCCGGGCTTTCAGTCTCAGGCTGAGACGGTGACCGAACACGGGGCCGAGCATGCTGTGCACATCCTGCGGGGTGACGTAATTTCGGCCGCTGTAGGCGGCAAGGCTCTGACAGGCGCGCATCAGGGCCAGCGTCGCCCGGGGACTGATCCCGTTGACCAGCGCCTCGTGGCGCCGCGTGGCGTCGGCGATGGCGATGATGTACTCCTTGATGGCGTCGGAGACCGTCACCTGGCGCACCAGCGCCTGACAGCGCAGTACGTCGTTGCTGCGGACCACGTAGGAAATACGGCTCAGCACGCTCCCCGTCATCTGGCTGTCGAGGATCTCCTTTTCGGCTTCGGGCGAGGGATAGCCGATGCTCAGACGCATGAGAAAGCGGTCGAGCTGGGGTTCCGGCAGGGGATAAGTGCCCTGATAGTCCCCCGGATTCTGCGTGGCGATGACGAAGAAGGGTTTGGGAAGAACGTGCCGCCTGCCGTCGATGGTGACGGCGGATTCGGACATGCATTCCAGCAGACTGGACTGCGTCCGGGGCGTGGTGCGGTTGATCTCGTCCGCCAGGATGACGTTGCCGAAAATGGGGCCGGGCAGAAAACGGAAGTCCTTCCGGACGTCGTCGTAGATGTTCATGCCGGTGATGTCCGACGGCAGCATGTCAGGGGTGAACTGTATCCGCTTGTACCGTCCCTGGACGCTTTTGGCCAGCGTCTGCGCCAGAAGACTTTTTCCCACGCCGGGGACGTCTTCGAGGAGCAGATGGCCGTCGGCCATCAGACAGACGATCAGGTCGCGGACGATCTCGGGCTTGCCCTTGAAGACTTTTGAAATGTTTTCCTCCAGTCGGCGGATGACCCGCTGCATGGACTCGAAATTGAAGCCGGAGGCCTGGGGATCCTCCCCGTCGTTCCACATCTCCGCCTCACCCGGACGGTGGGGGTCGTTGAAGATGAGGACGGCGCTTCCCAGCTGGATGGTGTCCATGTGTTTCAGTTCGAGGGACGATACGGGACTGCCGTTGACGAAAGTGCCGTTGGCGCTTCTGAGATCGGTCACGACCCAGTCGGAACCGTTGAATTCGAGTTCCGCGTGGTGCCGCGAGACGTTGTCGTCGGCGAGCAGGATCCCGCAATCGCTTCCCCGTCCGAGGACATAATGCGTTTCGTCCAGCTGTTTTTCCCGGGCCGTGCCCGCCTCCTGGATCGTCAGCGTCGCAAGATCCGTTTTGTAACCGGGGGAATTTTCTTTTTCCGTTATCATTTCAGCGCTCCTCCGTTTTTTCCGTTCACCGCTTCTCGGGCAGCACCTCCAGCCAGTAGCCGTCGGGGTCGGTCACGAAGTAGATGCCCATAGCCTTGTTTTCGTAGCAGATGCACCCCATCTGCTCGTGACGGGCGTGGGCCCCTGCGAAATCGTCCACGCGGAAGGCCAGGTGGAACTCGTTGTCGCCCAGATCGTAGGGGCGGTCCATGTCGCGCATCCAAGTGAGCTCCAGCTGGTGAGCGCTGTTCCCGTCCTCCAGATAGACGATGATGAAGCTCCCGTCTTTGGCGTCGATCCGGCGGACCTCCTTCATGTCGAAGGCGTCGGCGTAGAACTTGAGGCTTTTTTCCAGATCGCGCACGTTGAAATTGTTGTGGACCATCCTGAATTTCATTTTTTCTCTCCTCATAACCGGTTGATTCGTGTCTCCTCCGCCAGACGGGCGGCGGATGCGGGGTCGAAACTGCCGCACAGACTCGTGAGACAGTTGGCGCTGGCCGCGCCCAGGGCGCGCCGGAAGGCCGTGAAAACATCCTCCCCCGCCAGCATTTCGGAACACCACACGGCGCTGGCCGTGTCGCCGCAGCCGATGGGGTTGACCACTTGCTCGAGTTTCGGCAGATCGTAACAGGCGACGCGCTTCCCGTCGGAGGCGTAGGCCCGTCCGGGACCGTCGGTGATCGCCGCCTTGCGGATCCCCCAGCGCTCCGCTATGAACTTGAGGCCCGCTTCGACGCCCGGTTTCTGCGTCAGCGCGGCCAGCTCCTCGCGGTTGATCTTGAGCATGATCTCGGCCCCCGAGGAAAAGATGTCGTCCACGTCGCGCCAGGCGTCCACCAGCAGGGGCACGCCCGCCGCCGCCGCGAGACGGGCGAGTTTCGCGTAGAGGGTTTTATCCGTCCCCGTGGGGAGCGTACCGCACAGTGCCGCGGCGGAGGCCTGTTTCAGCGTTTCCGAAAAGGCTTCGACGAATTTTGCCGTCTCCTCCGCGTCGGCGGGATGGGAGGGCTCGATCAATTCCGTGGTACTGCCGTCGGCAAGGTCGATGCATGTGTCGCAGCAGCGGGTGGGGGCTTTGGTCCGCACGGAGATGAAGTCCATGCCCTCCTTCCTGAGACCGGCTTCGACGAAATCCCCGTTGACGCCGCCGCAGAACTGGATGAGGCGTGTTTTCGCCCGTCCCGAACACGCCGCCGCCCGGCAGAAGTTGATGCCCTTGCCGGAAGCGAATTCCTCCATGGAGACGGCCCGGTTGACGCCCCCCCTCGTGATGCTTTTGAAGGCGATGACCTTCTGTCTTGCCGGATTGAATCCGGCCGCAGCGATGATTTTCATGACAGTTTCTCCAGCAAGGCTGCGACTTCCCCGTCGGACATGTCCCGGGGATTGCTCTTCATGCTGCCCGAACGGCAGTTGGCGATGATGAAGTCGAAGTGCTTCTCTTTCAGTCCGTACTTGCGGAAATTTTCCGGCAGGCCCAGTTTCTCCCGCAGACAGGCGATCCTGTCGATGAGACCGCAGGCGTCCTTTTCTCCCAGAGCCGAAGCCAGTTCGTCCAGGTCTTCCCGGACGGTCCCGCAGTTGAACTTCAGCACCTCCACCAGCAGCACGGCGCAGCAGACCCCGTGGGGGACTTTGAGCAGACTGCCCGCGGGGTGTCCGATGCCGTGCACCGCGCCGAGGCCCGATTTCGACAGGGCGATCCCGGCGTTGAGACTGCCCAGCGTCAAAGCGTCCACCGCGGCGGGATCGCGGGCGCAGGCCGCCTCCAGATGGAAGAAGACATCCCGCGCCGCCGAACGGGCCAGCGCGCGGGTGAGCGCCGTGGCCTTGCGGGAGATGAAGCCCTCGATGGACTGGGTCAGCGCGTCGAAGCCGCTGGCGGCCATGACGGAGGCGGGACACTCCTCCACCAGTTCCGGATCGGCCAATGCCGCGTCTGCGGCCATGCCGGGGGTGCGCAAGGACTGCTTGACTCCCGTGGCGGGGTCCGTCAGGACCGCGTTGGCCGTCACTTCCGCGCCCGTTCCGGCGGTGGTGGGCACTTCGGCGAGGAAGACTTTTTTTTGTTCCGCCGTGCGGCGGCCGTAAAAATGATCCGCGACGGAACCGGTCTCATGCAGAAGCGCCGCCACGGCCTTGGCGCCGTCCATGGCGCTGCCGCCGCCCCAGCCGACGACGGAGGAGATTTTTTTCTCGCGGGAAAAGGTCAGCAGCTCGTCGACTTCGCCCAGGGTCGGTTCCCCGCTGAAGGCGGGCGCGATGAAAACCTTTCTTTCCCGGGCGAGTTCGGCGGTCTCCTCTTCGATGCGCCGCGCGGCGTGTCTGCCGCACACGAAGAGCACCGGTCCCGCGGGCAGCAGACCGCCGAGGCGGCGCCGGACGCCCCGGCCGAAGGCGATGTCTGCGGGAAGATCCATTTCGAATTTCATAACATCTTCACCCCCGATTTTTCAAGGTGTTCGTAAAGACTTCTTGCGGCTTCGCCCTCGGCGGTCTTGCGGTTTTTGCCGCTGCCGTAGGCGGCCCACTGCCGGAGCGTCACCTCGACGGCGTACTCCGGATCGTGCTGAGGACCCGTTTTGAAGAGCACCCGGTAGGAGGGGGTCCGGTTCCAGTAATGCTGCGAAAGCTCCTGCAATTTGCCTTTGGGATTGAGTTCGATCAGGAGTTTTTGAGGACAGGGGAATTCCCCGGTGAAGAGCTCCAGAAGAAGCTCCCGGCAGACGTCGAACCCCGCACCGAGAAAGAGCGCGCCGATGACGGCCTCGAAGAGATCCGCCAGCGTGGACTCCCGGAACGCGCCGCCGATCTCCGCTTCGCCGTTGCCGATGCGAAGATGAGGTCCCATTTCCAGACGTCGGGCCAGCCGGGCCAGCGCCGATTCGCAGACCAGAGCGGAACGCATCTGCGTGAGAGCCCCTTCGGGGGACTCCGGATAAAGGGTGAAAAGGTGTTCGCTCAGGATCGTCTCGATGACCGCGTCTCCGAGGAACTCCAGACGCTGGTTGTCGTAGGCCAGATCGTGTTCCACGGCGTAACTGCGGTGGGTGAAAGCCTCCTGAAGCAGGCCGGGGCCTTTTCCCTCCCGGAGAAGGTCTTCTATTTTTTTGAGATCGAACATATTGCTTACCTCTTTCGTTCGGCAAGGTGGGAAAAGCGCCTCCGGTAGACGCGGGGATCGGCTTCGATCCCGGTGAGCCGGGCGTAGCGTTCGGCGAAGAATCCCGCGATGTCCGGCGGGGGATCCTCCATCCCGCGTTCGGCGGCGAGTTTTGCAAAGGAGCTGGCCAGCCGGGCCAGTTCCCGGATGCGGCGTCTCCGGGGGAGGGGGGCTGGACCGACCCGGCAGGCATCCAGATCGATCACGCCGAATGTTCCCGTTTCGTCGCGGTAGAAGTTCCTCAAACTCGCATCTCCGTGCTCGATCCCCGCGCCGTGCAGTCTGGCCAGAAGCGCAGTCAATTTTTCCGCCAGCGCTTCCGTGAGGGGAAGCTTGTCGGCGAAGACGGCGGAAGCGGGGAGAGCTTCCGTGACGAGATAGTCGTACTGCGGCAGACCGTGCCGGGACCGGCGCAGCGCCGCCAGCACCTGGGGCGTCGGGATGCCGAGCTCCGCCAGGCGTTTCGCCGCCCGCAGGGCGATCATGGGCCGCGGAGGCTCGAAAAGGTGACGGAAGGCCTTGCAGATGTTTCGGTGGCGGATGCGCTTGACGAACCGGGGGCCTGCGATCCACGCCTGAACGGTGTTGCCGCACTTGCGCACGGCGGAGCCGTCGTCCGGCATCTCAAGCAGAGGAACGGGATCAAACGCCCCGTCCGACCCCGTTCCCGCAACGACGCCCGACAGACCGGGCGCTTCGAATTTTGTGTAAGTTCCGTCCATTCGGATCAGAGATTTTCGACGACGAGATCGCCGACCTCCCGGGTCGAGTACCCCATTTTTCCGGCGGCCATGGACTTCATCTTGTTGCCGGTGACGAAGGCCATGCTGCGGTCGATGGCGGAAGCGGCCTCCTTTTCGCCGAGGAAGTCAAGCATCATTCCGGCGGCGCCGATGGCGGCCAGAGGATTGATGACGCCCTGTCCCGTGTACTTGGGCGCGGAGCCGCCGATGGGTTCGAACATGCTCACTCCCTGGGGATTGATGTTGCCGCCCGAGGCGATGCCCATGCCGCCCTGGGTCATGGCGCCCAGATCTGTGATGATGTCGCCGAAGATGTTGCATGTCACGATGACGTCGAACCACTCGGGATTCTTGACCATCCACATGGTGATGGCATCCACGTGGCTGTAGGCGGTCTTCACTTCGGGATACTCGGGGGCCAGCTCCTTGAAGACGCGCTCCCACAGACCGAAGACGTGGGTCAGCACGTTGGTCTTGCCGCACAGCGTGAGCTGGGCCGTCTTGCCCGCGGCGATGTCCTCGGCGGAGAGGCCGCTCCAGGGGTTGCCTTTGCCGTGGCGTTTGCGGGCGGTCTCGAAGGCGAAGCGCAGGCAGCGCTCCACCTGCTTGTAGGTGTAGACCATGGACTGGGTCGCCACTTCGTCCTTCGTTCCGGTCTGGGCGGAGCCGCCGATGCCGGTGTAGATGCCGCCGGTGTTCTCGCGCACGACCACGTAATTGATGTCCGCGGGGCCCTTGTTGGCCAGAGGCGTTTCGACGCCGGGATAGAGTTTGACGGGCCGCAGGTTGATGTACTGGTCGAGCTCGAATCTCAGGCGCAGAAGGATGCCCTTCTCAAGAAGTCCGGGCTTGACCCGGGGATCGCCGATGGCACCCAGCAGGACGGCGTCGAACTTGCGGAGCTGATCCGCCGCGTCGGCGGGAAGGATCTCGCCCGTGGCCAGATAATGCTGTGCGCTCCAGTCGAAAAAGGTCTTTTCCGCGGAGAACCCGTACTTTTTCCCCGCGGCGTCGAGGACTTTTACCGCTTCCGCAACGACTTCCGGTCCGGTACCGTCGCCCGGTATGACCGCGATCCTGTAATTCCTGCTCATAAATGATCCCTTCCGTTGAGGACCGGCGTCCGCCGGCCGTAAATGCCTTTACCTATAAAATAACACGATTTCGCAAATAAATCCACTTTTTTTTCGGAGGAAAGGCGATATTGCTTTTGATTTTTTGCCGATCGCGGGGTATATTTTCCCGGCTTTGGGAAAGTTAACCGAAAACAGGAGTTTTTTATGCCTATCTTCCGGTATACGTGCAAAAAATGCGCCGCGAACTTCGAATTGCTTCTGCACCGCTGGGACGCGGAGGCCAAATGCCCCGAGTGCGGGTCGAAGGAGCTTGAAAAAGCTCTCAATCACTTTGCCGCCGTGACGAAGTCCGCTCACGGGTGTCCCGCCCAGGCCGACTGTCCCTCCGCGGGCGGATGCGGATGCCCCGGCTGCTGCGGACATCATCATCACTGAGTTTTTTCCGAAATTTCTCCGCGCCGCGCTTTTTTCTCTGGACAAAACGCTCTCGGCGTGGTATATTCTCCGTCAAAACCATCAGCTGCAGGAAAAGGAGACCGATTGCTATGGAACACCTGAATGTGCCGCCGGAAAACCATGTGAAAGTCCTCAATGGTCAGGGCTGGGTCGGACTGATCGACCACCTCGGTACCGAGACGACCATCGTCAACGCCGCCCGGGTGTCTTTCGGCAAGATCAAAAAGGAGATGGACCAGCGCGACATCGGTCTTCTCGAATACCTGATCGACAACCGGCACACCAGTCCGCTGGAGCATCTCGTGTTCACCTTCAGCATCCACTGCCCGCTTTTCATCCGCGGTCAGTGGCACCGGCACCGCACCTGGAGCTACAACGAGATCTCCCGGCGCTACACCGAGATCGACATGGAGTTCTACACGCCGGCCGAACTGCGCCGCCAGTCCGAGAACAACCGGCAGGCCTCATTCGCGGACCCCGACTTCAATCCGGCTGAACTGCGCGAAGCCATTGCCGAACACAACAAAAGATCCTTCGAACTTTACGAGAAGCTGCTGGCCTCCGGCGTCTGCCGCGAACAGGCCCGGGGCGTCCTGCCCCAGAATATGATGGTCACCTTCTGGGGGACCGTCGATCTCTCCAATCTTCTCCACTTCCTCGAACTGCGCGACAGCGATCATGCCCAGGCAGAGATCCAGGAGTACGCCCGGGCGATCAAAAAGCTGATCAAGCCCATCATCCCCCACGTCGCCGCCTACTTCGAGAAAAAGGGCCAGGTCTGGTAAGCCCCCTCGTTGCTTCTTGCGCCCGCGGGCCCGTCGGCCCGCGGGCTTTTTTTATCGACGCAGCCCTGCACCGAGCCCTTTGTCTGCGGGGCCGTCCGACATATCCGACATGTCCGACAGGTCCGACGGGACAGACCCGTCCTACGCCCGTCCCGGCCTGCTCCCCCCGGAAAAAAGACAAAAAAAACGCAGAGCTTTGGAGCTCTGCGTTTTGGAGTAATTCTCGGTTGAGAATTAGAGCTTGACGCCAGTGGCCTTGCGGAGCTGGTTGGGGGTGACCCAATTGGCCGCATCAGCACTCTTGGCCATCGGATAGCCGGCGTTGTCGACGCTGAACCAGCCGTTGCCGGTGAAACCGGTGACATGGCCGCCCTGGAACAGGATGTTGCCGTAGCCGGTGTGGTTCGGGTTGTCGTTGTTGCTGCCGATGCCGGCGGCGCCGGTCAGGTCGGCGGAGATGCAGGAATCAGCACGGCCGTAGATGTTGCTGTCGCCCTCGATCATGCCGCCGACGAAAGCATAGCTGGCGTTGGCAGCGGCCGGGGTGGAGGAATCGCCGTAGGTCAGCGGGGTGGTGCCGGTGCCGGCACTGGTGGTGCTGGAGGGGCAGATGAAGACCGCGTAGTCGGTCAGGAAGTCATTGGAACGGAGGATCTCAAGACCTTTCCAGCCGTTGGCGTCGGTCAGTTTGGAGGTAGCGGTGTTCTGCTGTCCGCCCTGGAGAGCGGGGCCGCCGGGGAGCTTGTCGTTGAAGCTGCTGGAGTAGAGCTTCAGGGCGGTGCCGACCTGCTTCAGGTTGCTGGCGCAGTTGATGCGGCGAGCGCGCTCACGAGCCTGCTGCAGAGCGGGCAGAAGCATTCCGGCCAGGATCGCGATGATCGCGATGACGACGAGGAGCTCGATAAGAGTGAATCCACGACTTTTCTTCATTTTTTTTCCTTTCGAATTGTTGTTGATGAAAACTTACACGGACGTCGTTTCCGCATAGCAGTCTCATCATTGACTGTGGATATTATATCCAAATGCCCCCCCGCCTGCAAGAGCATTCCCGAAAAAATTTTGAAAATGTTTTGGAAATTTCAAAATACGAAATTTTGTTGGCCGCCGGCCCGCCGGTACCCCCTCAGGCCGCATAGGGATCGAGGGCGTCGCGGAGGGCGTCGCCGAGAAGGTTGAGGGCGAGGACGAGGAAAAACATGGCGCCCGAGGCGCCGGCCAGCTCCCACCAGACGCCCCGCCAGAGCCGTTCCTGCCCGTCGGAGATCATGACGCCCCAGCTGGGGGCGCTCTGGACGCCGAACCCCAGATAGCTCACGATGACCTCCAGCATGACCGCCCCGGCGAAGCTGAGCGTGAAGTAGATGATGGCCAAATGGAGGACGTTGGGCAGGATGTGCCGGAAGATGATGACGGTGTCGGGGACGCCGGCCACTTTTGCGGCTTCGACGAAGGCCCGGCGCTTGAGCTTCATGGTCTCTCCGCGGACGACGCGGCAGAGGGTGACCCAGCCGGTGAGGCCGACGGCCACGTACACCGCCAGCATGCCCGGTTCGACGTTGACGATCTTCGCCGCCGCGCCGACGATCCCCATGAGGGCGGGGGAGAGGAAGCCCCGGGCGACGAGGAGCGAGAAAGCGAGGATGAAAAGGAGCGTCGGCATGGAGGCGATGGTGCTGTAGAGCCACACCACGGCGTCGTCGGTCCGGCCGCCCCGGAATCCCGCGGCGCAGCCCAGGGCGACACCGATCACGACCGAGATGAGCCCGGAGATCGTGCCGACCTTGACGGCCGTGGCGCTGGCCGCAAGACTGCGGAGCAGAACGTCCCGCCCCTGATAATCGGTCCCGAGAAGGTGCCGGGCGGAGGGCGGCGCGTAGTGTTCGTGCGAGGTCCGGGCGTACACGGGCGTCCTGCCGTCGGCGCGGCACAGCAGACCGTGGATCTCGAAGCCCGCCGCGGCGAAGAGATAAAGCAGGATCACCGCCAGCGAAACCATGGCGGCGGTGCTGCTCTTGAGTTTCCTCCATGCGGAATGGGAAATGTTCATAGACCTTCTCCCCGTTTGATCGCGACCTGGAGCAGGGCGACGTCGACGGGGGTGACGCCGTCGATCCGTCCGGCCTGTCCCAGGGTCGCCGGGCGCAGTTTCAGAAGTTTCTGACGGGCCTCGCTGCAGAGGCCGGAGATTTTCGCATAGTCGAAATCCGCGGGGATGGAGGTGTTCTCCAGATCTTCCCGCCGCAGGATCTCCCTTTCCTCCCGCTGGAGATAGCCGTCGTAGACGCTCTCGACGAGGACCTGCCGGGCGGAACGGTCACAGGGATCCCACTCGGGGAGAAGCTCCGCGGGGAAGGGGAGCGCCGCGCGGGGATCCCCCGCCATCTGCTTCATCAAAGTCAGCAGGGGCTGCCCCCTGAAACGGCGCTCACGGCAGGCGGCGAGCAAGGCGTCGAAACGGGCTTTGCGGGCGAGGAACTCGCGGTACTTGTCCTCGGGGAGGAGGCCGTTTTCGCGGGCGAAGGGGCAGAGGCGGAGATCGGCATTGTCCTGCCGCAGAAAGAGACGGTATTCCGCGCGGCTGGTGAAGAGCCGGTAGGGTTCGACGATCTCCTTGGTGGTGAGATCGTCCAGCATGACGCCGATGTAGGAGGTGTCTCTCCCGGGAGAGACGGGCTCCAGCCCGGCGGCGCAGCGGGCGGCGTTGAGCCCCGCGACGAGGCCCTGGGCGGCGGCCTCCTCGTAGCCGCTGGTGCCGTTGATCTGCCCGGCGGTGAAGAGGTTTTCATGGCGTTTGTTCCGCAAAGTCCGCTCCATCTGGGCGGGGGGCAGGTAGTCGTATTCGATGGCGTAGGCGTAGCGGCTGATGACAGCGCGCTCCAGTCCGGGGAGCGAGCGCACCATCTCGCGCTGGACTTCCGCGGGGAGACTGGAGGAGAAACCGTTGAGGTAATACTCCTCGTTTTCCGCGCCCTCGGGTTCGAGGAAGAGCAGGTGCCGGGGGTGCTGGGGAAAACGCACGACCTTGTCCTCGAAACTGGGGCAGTAGCGTGTTCCGATGCCCCGGATGACGCCGCTGTACATGGGGGACTTGTCGAGATTTGCGCGGACGATCTTCGCCGTTTCGTCCGTGGTGTAGAGCATGTGGCAGGGCAGATCCCGCCGCGCGGCCCGGGGAAGGGCGGGGCGGCAGTCTGCGCTCCAGAAGCTGAACTCCTCCTCCGTTTTCTCCGACGGCTGTTCGGTGAGGGAGGCAAAATCGATGGATTTTCTGAGGATCCGCGGCGGGGTCCCCGTTTTGAGGCGGCCCGTCTCAAGACCCAGCTGGTCCCGGAGCGCGGAAGAAAGGTGCGCTGCGGGAAAGTCCCCCGCGCGCCCCCCGGGGAAGTTGAGGAGCCCGTAGTGGAGTTTGCCGCAGAGAAAGGTCCCCGTGGTCAGCACGACGCTCCGGCCGGGGATCTTTTCGCCGAACTGGTTGACGACGCCCGCGATCCTGCCGCCGTCGAGGAGAAAGCCCGTAACTTCGCACTGGAGCACGTCGATGTTTTCGTTCCGCTCCAGCAGGAGCTTCATGGCGCGGCGGTACACCGATTTGTCGCACTGGGCCCGGGGAGACCAGACCGCGGGGCCCTTGGTCCTGTTGAGCATGCGGAACTGGATCGCCGCCGCTTCGGCAACGATGCCCTGAAAGCCGCCCAGGGCGTCGATCTCGCGGACCACCTGGCCCTTGGCGATGCCGCCCACGGCCGGATTGCAGCTCATCTGGGCGATGTGGTCCGGATTCAGGGTCAGCACGGCCGTCTTCGCGCCGAGCCGGGCCGCCGCCAGAGCCGCTTCGCATCCGGCGTGTCCGGCTCCGACCACGATGACGTCGTACATTTCCAAGGCGGAGGACCCTCTCAGTCTTTCTTCTGCTTGAGATAGGCTTCTATGAAGGCGTCGATCCTGCCGTCGAGGACGCCTCCTGTGTCGCTGGTTTCGAGGCCGGTGCGCAGATCCTTGACCATCTGATAGGGCTGGAGAACGTAACTGCGGATCTGGCTGCCCCAGCCGTTGTCCAGCTGTTCGCCGCGGGCGGCGTCGGCGGCGTCTTTGCGCTTGGCCATCTCCTGTTCGTACAGGCGGGCTTTGAGCATTTTCATGGCCGTGGCCCGGTTCTTGTGCTGCGAGCGTTCGTTCTGACAGCAGACCACGATGCCGGTGGGCAAATGGGTGATGCGCACGGCGCTGTCGGTGGTGTTGACGTGCTGGCCGCCCGCGCCGCTGGATCGGTAGGTGTCGATGCGCAGATCGGCTTCGGAGATCTCGATGTCGATGTCGTCGTCCAGTTCGGGAAATACCTCCACCGAGCAGAAACTGGTGTGTCTGCGGGCGTTGCTGTCGAAGGGGGAGATGCGCACCAGACGGTGGACGCCGCTTTCGCCCTTGAAGTAGCCGTAGCTGAAATCGCCCGTCACGTGGAGCGTGGCGCTCTTGATGCCGGCTTCTTCGCCGGGCTGAAGATCGACGACTTCATCTTTCCAGCCCCGGCGTTCGAAGAACATCCTGTACATGCGCAGAAGCATGTTCGCCCAGTCGCAGGACTCCGTTCCGCCCGCTCCGGCGTGGATCGAAAAGTAGAAGTTGTTGCGGTCCAGACGGCCTGAGAGGAAACTCACGATCTCGAGCTTGTCCATCTCCTTCTGCAGTTCGGAATAGGCCTTGTCGGCCTCGGCGAGGAAATCTTCGTCCTCGG
>Ga0310696_10003385_pt1 | contig 19951 bp, 18 predicted proteins | sample AusTroGonzalo_MG_4_FD_203885 | JGI IMG/M metagenome (GOLD analysis project Ga0310696, IMG submission 203885) | Bovine rumen microbial communities from tropical cattle in Woodstock, Queensland, Australia - Gonzalo_02 (v2) (version 2) | ecosystem: Host-associated > Mammals > Digestive system >... | reverse complement strand
ATTTGTCGGTCCAGTCGTCCCGCTTACCGATTTGCTCATCTACGACAACGGTGCGGTAGCCCTCCGTTTTCTTTCCCGGGAGCGTGCACCAGAGGAAGTGCAGGACGGGTTCCAGCACAGCCTTCTTCCCGCTACCCTTATGGAAGACGAACCTGAGCGTGACGGCCAGTTCCAGCCTGGTGTTGACGGCGCTCATGTTGGACACCGCATTCCCCAGGGAGTAGATTACAGGCACTCCGCAGATGTGGGTGGTGTCCTGCACCACATGGGGATGGGCTCCCACTATCACATCAGCGCCCTGCCCTACCAGCCAGTTTGCCCATTCTTCCTGTTTCTTGTTATGCTTCAGCACGTATTCCTCGCCCCAATGCGGCAACACCAGCACGAAATCGGCCATTTTCCGGGCCCTTTCCATCTGGCGGGCGATCTCATCCTTGTTCATGCGGCTGACCTTCGGATACTCTGCGCCGGCTCCCAGATTGGTGCCATAGGTAAAATTCACGATGGCGAACCTCACCCCTTTCGCGCTGATTATCAAAGGATTGTTCCGCTTGTACTGAGCTTCGTCCAAGCCGCTTCCGGCAAAACAATCATATTGTTTCAAAGTTCTTTCAAGCCCCGCGGATCCACGGTCGAGGATGTGATTGTTGGCTGTCAGCAACACATCCACTCCGGCATCCAGGATACTGTTTTTATAGCCATCCGGAGCGCTGAATGCGGGGTACCCGGTATAGGGTGGCCCCGCAAGCGTAAATTCAGCATTGGCTATAGACAGGTCCGCTTCCGAAAGAAGCGGTTTCAAATCCTCCAGAAAGAGGGAGTGATCGTACTCCAGCTGCCTCGCGTGCATCATGACATCTCCAATGATGCAGATGCTCACGGTGTCGGCAGCACCCGTACGTGCACTTCATTTACCGGCGGCGATTATAGCCTCGTACTTCTCGTATTTGGCCTGATATTCAGGATCCGAACGGAAACGGAAGCAAGCATTCTTGATGTACTCGGCAACGGTGAGCTTGATTTCGTTATCCTTGGTAACCTCGTAGGACTTCTCGAAAGCAACGATGGAAGCCTTCAGGGTCTTGTCGTACTCCTCGACCAGGGCGGCGTACTTGTTATCGTCCATTTCGTTGGAAGCCTTCTCCTGGATTTCGACGGCGTAGTTGTAGAGGTAGATACCCTTGCCGATGTGGCCGTATTCGTATCCGGGATCGATCTCGGCGCAGTGATCATAAGCCTCGAAAGCCTTCTCGACCTGAGGAGGATCCATCTTCAGGCGGATGTTGCCTTCCACATACCAGAGGGATGCGTTGTTGGGCTCGTTCGCCTTGGCCACGTCGAGGAGCTCGAACAGACGGTCGGTGCTGCCCTCGGAGGTGGTGTAGTAGTTTATGAGGCCGATGAGGATGCTCTGGCTCTTAGGATAGTTCACGAAGCCATCCTCAAGGTACTTGACGGAAAGTTCCTTATCGCCGTTCTTCTCTGCGATGGCGGCAAGACGGGCATATACATCACCCTCTTCGCCGTAATACTTGGTTTCGACGCACTTCTCGAAGAAAACCTTGGCCCTGTCGTAGTTGCCGCCGATAAAAGCGGTAAGGCCGGCGTTATATATGGAGTTGGTATCGATCTGGGCATAGGGCTCCACCATGGAGGTCTCGTATGCAGCCTCGAAATACTTGGAAGACTCCTCGTAATTGCCGAACTGGTAGGCATTCACAGCCTCGCCGGAATACTTGTCGTGGATAATTCCGATTGCGGCGCTGATGTCCTTGGTCTTCTTTCCGGCCTTGTCGAGATCGGCTGCCTTCTTGAAAGCCTCGAGCGAATTGCCGAGAGGATCCTCGACAGCGGGTTTGGTGGTAACAATCATAACGATCCTGCCATTACTCAGATAATAGTCGCAGGTCTCGTAGTGCTGTACGGTGTAAGCGGTGTTCTGGATAGTAACTTCCTCGGTGCTGGCAGGCTTGACTCCCTCGAGGAGGATGGCAAGTTCTGCTTCCTGTGCACCGGGGTAACCGTTACCCTGTACAACATTGTAAGCGTCGATATAGCTTTGGCCGAGCTTGATCCAAGTAGCAGGATTCACGGCCTTCTTTTCGTTCTGGGTGGCAGCTTTTGCACTTTCCACCTTCTTTGCGGCACTCTCGGCACTCTTTACCGTCTGAGCATTGGCAACCTGGATGGATGCCAGGATCGCAAGCGCGAAAACAATTCTTTTCATATTAATAGTAGTTAGTTATTATTCGTTCTCTGTCGTAGTTTCTGCACTTTCCGTGCCAACAGCGTCCATCTCCTCCTCGTCCTCGCTCTTGGAAACCACGGATACGGCCGAAATAGCATCGCCGTCGCGGAGGCTGATGAGCCTTACGCCCTGGGTGGCCCTGCTGAGCACGCTGATGCCGGAGACAGCCATCCTGATGGTAAGTCCGGAGCGGTTGATGATCATGAGATCGTCGTTTTCGGTCACGTTCTTGATTGCAACCACATTTCCGGTCTTGTCGGTGATGTTCAGGGTCTTGACACCCTTGCTTCCACGGGCGGTAAGGCGGTAATCCTCAGGATCCGAGCGCTTGCCGTATCCGTTTTCGCTGACCACCAGCACGGTATGGTCCGCAGCATCCTCGGCGTTGCGGTCGTAGGTGATCACACCTATTACCTCGTCGTCGTCATCGATATTGATGCCTCGCACACCGGAAGCGCTGCGTCCAAGGGCGCGGACCTCGGATTCCTCGAATCGTACGCAACGGCCATTCTTGGCAGCGATCATCAGCTGCTCGTTGCCGTTGGTGAGCACTGCGTCAAGCAGTTCGTCGCCCTCGCGTATGGTAAGGGCGATGATACCCTTGTTGCGGCTGCGCCTGTTGGAGTAATCCTCGAGGCTGGTCTTCTTGATGATACCCTTCTTGGTGACCAGGGTCACGAAGTGGCTCTGCACGTATTCGGCATCCTCGATGCGGGCGGCATTGAGGTAGGTGCGGATATTATCGTCGGAATCGATGGCAAGCAGGTTCTGCACGGCACGGCCCTTGGAAGAACGTACGCCCTCGGGCAGTTCGTAGACCTTGAGCCTGTAGCACATACCCTTCTGGGTGAAGAAGAGCATGGTGGAATGCATGTTGGCGACATAGATATGCTCGATGAAGTCCTCGTCGCGGGTGGCGCCGCCCTTCTTTCCGACACCGCCCCTTGCCTGGGTACGGAACTCGGTAAGGGCAGTACGCTTGATATAACCGAGGTGGGATATGGTAATGACGACATCCTCGTCGGCATAGAAGTCTTCGGGATTGAACTCGTCGGCGCTCATGGTAATCTCGCTGCGGCGGGCATCCCCGTACTTGGCCTTCATCTCGGCGCATTCGTCTTTCACGATCTGGAGCTGGAGAGCGTCGCTGCCGAGGATTTCGATGCAGCGGGCGATGAACTTCTCGAGCTCGTCATACTCGGCCTGGAGCTTCTCGCGCTCGAGTCCGGTGAGCTGGCGGAGACGCATCTCGACGATGGCCTGGGCCTGGGCTTCGGTGAAGCCGAACTTGGTGATGAGCCCCTCGCGGGCCTCGTCCACGCTCTTGGATGCGCGGATGTGGGCGATGATCTCGTCGATGATGTCGATGGCCTTGAGCAGACCTTCCAAGATATGGGCACGCTTCTGGGCCTTGTCGAGATCGAACTTGGTGCGGCGCACCACCACCTCGTGACGGAAATCGACGAAGTTCGCGATGATTTCCTTAAGGGAGAGGGTGCGGGGACGGCCCTTGACCAGAGCCACGTTGTTGATGGCGAAGCTCGACTGGAGAGGGGTATACTTGAAGAGGGTGTTGAGCACCACGTTGGTGTTGGCCCCCTGCTTTACGCGGAAGATGACGCGGACACCCTCGCGGGAAGTCTCGTCGTTCATATAGGTAATGCCCTCTATCTTCTTGTCCTCGACCATGGAGGCGATGCGCTCGAGCATTTCCTTCTTGTTGACCATGTAAGGGATCTCGGTGACGACGATGGTCTCCTGGCCACGGTCGTTGACCTCGATGTCGGTCTTGGCGCGGATGACCACGCGGCCACGGCCGGTGGTGTAGGCATCGATGATGCCCTGGCGGCCCATGATAAGACCTCCCGTCGGGAAGTCAGGGCCTTTGATATGCTGCATCAGGCCCTCGACGTCGATGTCGGGATTGTCGATATAGGCGCAGATGGCATCGCAGCACTCGCCCAGGTTGTGGGGAGCCATGTTGGTAGCCATACCTACGGCGATACCGGAGGAGCCGTTGAGCAGAAGCAGAGGAAGCTTGGTGGGGAGCACGGTAGGCTCTTCGATGGAGTCATCGAAGTTGAGCGTCATGTCCACCGTATTCTTTTCGATATCGGAGATGACATCCTCCGACATCTTCTCAAGCTTCGCCTCAGTATATCGCATAGCAGCGACGGGATCACCGTCCATGCTACCGAAGTTTCCCTGTCCGTAGATCAGCGGATAGCGCTGATTCCAGTTCTGGGCGAGACGCGCCATAGCGTCGTAAACGGAACTGTCGCCATGGGGATGGAACTTACCGAGAACCTCACCCACGATACGGGCGGATTTCTTGGTTTGTCCGCCATACGACAGGCCCAGCCCGTCCATGCCGAAGAGAACCCTGCGCTGTACGGGTTTAAGACCGTCGCGCACGTCCGGAAGGGCACGCGATACAATAACCGACATAGAGTAGTCGATGTATGCGCTCCGCATCTCATGATCGATCTCCACAGGCTCGATATAACCGTGATTCACTTCGTTGAAATTTCCCTCACTGTCCATATTTTCTTCGTTAATTTTTTGGCTTTTTCATAAACACGCAAATTTAACAAAAATATTCGATTAAATTGCTATTTTTGCAATCAATAATACCGCCTTAAAATGAAGATTTCCGAAGAATTTGACGCCATCGTCGGATTTGCCCGCGAAGAAGCAATGAGAACCGGCAGTTACAGCATCGAAGCCGACCATCTCTTCCTCGGAATCCTGCGCCACGGCAACAATGCAGCGGTCGATGCTTTGAAGTCCCGAGGCATCGATGCAGTCGAGTGCAAGGCGGAAATCGATTCACTTATCTTCCACGAACACAGCATCCCTTACGCCAGCGAGGACGATATCCGCCTGGGGCGCGAAGGCAGCAATACGGTCAGCCTCGCCATAGCGGATGCGATGTCGGAAGGAGCTGGAGAAGCCGGGGCCATGCATCTGATTAAGGCCGTGTGCAAGCAGCAAGGTTGCAGGAGCAGCGAATACCTTCGCAGGCACGGGCTCTGCAGCCAGGATTTCGGCAAGGTTCAGGAAGGGCGCAGGAAAGTCGTAACGGAAACCGACCACAAGGAAATGGCCATCCTGCTTTCCACCATCAAAAGCAACCCGAACAAAAACATAGTAAGCTGATGAGAAAGACCGTTATCTGCCTGATTGCTTTTAGCATCGCACTGTCAGCCTTTTCACAGAGGGCTTCCATCGACATCGCTCCTTCGGGAGAATATATGTTTGCACAAAGGGATACCTGCCAGCTCTTCATGTCCGTATATGACCCCAGCCCCGAAAGCCAGACCACTCTGGATGGAAAGGCCAAACCTACCATCCTCTTCTCTTTCGGCGGAGGGTTCATCATGGGCAACCGCAATTCCCGGGAATATCTCCCCTGGTTCCGCCGTTTCTGCGACAACGGATACCGGGTCATCACCATCGACTACAGGCTCGGCCTCAAGGGTAAAGGGAACGTGGGCATAACCCAGGTCGGTACAATCTACGATGCCATCGAAACCGGAGTCGAAGACCTTTACACCGCCACGGCTTACATTATCGACAATGCCGAAGCCCTGGGCGTGGATCCTTCCAACATAGTGATCAGCGGATCTTCCGCCGGTGCCATCATGTCGCTTCAGGCGGAGTGGCACCTTTGCAACGGCACAGGCCATTCCGGGCTTCTTCCCAAGGGTTTCCGTTATGCCGGCGTGATGGCATTCTCCGGAGCCATCCTTTCGCGCCAAGGCAAGATACGCTACGCCAAGGCCCCCTGCCCGGTGCTTTTCTTCCACGGAACTTCCGACGGCATAGTTGCCTACAACAAGATAACCCTGTTCAAGAACCGTTTCGAAGGAGCCGGTTCGCTTTCGAAGATATTCGAGAAGCAGAGCTTCAACTACAACATCTACCGCTATGTGGGCAATAACCACGAGATAGCCGTAGCCTTCCTCAAGACTTTCCCCGAGCAGCTCCGCTTCCTGGAAGAGAATGTGATGGGAGGAAAGAAAAGGATCGTCGATGCAAGCATCAGCGATCCCTCTATTCAAGTTTGGAAGATTAATTCTACCAAAGACCTTTTCAAGAACAATTAGGCGGTAAGCTTATCGAGGACCAATTTCACAAGCTCGTTCACGCGCGGCTTGTAGTCGGTGTTGGCGTCCTTCAGGTAACGGTGGGCGATTGCGCAGCACACGGTGATGGCTTCGTGGCCGAGCTTGGCTGCCATACCTGCGAGGGCTGAGCCTTCCATCTCGAAGTTGGTAATCTTGTATCCCTTGTACTCGAACTTTTCGAAGTCCTCGAGCATGTCGGGCATGGCAAGGCCCTGGCGCACCACACGTCCCTGAGGGCCGTAGAAGCCGGAAGCCGATACGGTCATACCCTTGACGGTGCAATCCTTGAACAGGTCGACGAGGCGCTCGGATGCGCGCACGAAGTAAGGGTCGGGCAGATGCCTGTCCCACTTCACGGCCTTCTTGAATTCCTCCTCGAAATCCAGAAGGGCTATCTTGTCGCGGCCTTCATACCAGTTCATCAGGCCGTCGCAACCGACGGAGATATGGCTGAGGATGAAAGAACCCAGGGGAATTTCGGGCTGTATGGCACCGCAGGTACCGATGCGGACGATGGTAAGGGTCTTGTGCTCGGGCTTGACCTCGCGGGTCTTGAAATCGATGTTCGCAAGAGCGTCGAGCTCGGTCATGACGATATCGATATTGTCGCATCCTATACCGTGCGAAAGGGCGGTAACACGTTTCCCGTTGTAAATACCGGTAGCGAAAGCGAATTCGCGGGACTGCCCCTTCACCTCGATCTTCTCGAAGAGAGATTCGAACATTTTCACACGGCCGGGATCACCGAATACTATCACGATGTCGGCGAGATCCTCAGGCCTCATGTGAATGTGGAATGCCGAACCATCGGCATTGATGATGAGTTCTGATTCAGGTATTCTCATGATTAGCGTTATTTTTTATGTTTGGCGGCACGCAGACGCGAAGCGCTGCGCACCAGTAATTCATCTTTCAGTATGGCCCTGGCTGCCAGGAAATCGAGTATGGTTGCCACGACCGGGAAGATGTCCGTAAATGCTATCGAAACAGGCGTTTCGGACTTGAACCAGGCTACGACGATCCATACCTGCAGGCCCAGCAGGACCAATGCTGCAAGATTCGAGAGTCGCATCTGCAAAGTACGGGACTTGAGAGCCACGATTGCGAGCAGCTGGGCCGCGAGCGCAATGCTGAAAAGCACGATATGCCCCGTAGGATACTGATGGAAATACATTGCGACGAGAAGTCCCGACGCAATGAGCAAGTAGAGTGTCTGTATTCTTTGCCACATAGGCTGTTATCTTGAATTGAACCTGGAAAGCACTGCAGCCTCGTAGGTCTTGGACACGGGAACTGCGCCGATGCTCTCGACGCCGAGGTCCAGCTGATAGCCGTCCTTCTCTTTGCTGAGCACCTGTACTTTCGAGATGTTGATTATGTACTTCCGATGGCAACGCACCAAGTCGCTCTCCGCGAAGCTTTCCTCGACGGTCTTGAGGCGGCATCTGAGCATGTACTGCTTGACGCTGCCCGTGTAATCCTGGTACCAGACTTTTATGTAGTTGTCGTCGGATTCGATGTAATAGATGTTCCTCAGGCGTACGCTGAGTTTCATGGTACCCTCGTTGTCGGCCATGGTGATAACCTTTTCGTCGGGAGCCGAAGTAGCCTGGTCGCTGACCACGGTGCCCATGTTCATGAGCCGTATGGTCTGGCTCCTCACCCGCCACTTGAAAAGCACCTCGATGGCGACCACCGCGAGCACTATCACCGCGGCGCCCAGCATTATGGCCGCAGTCATGGCCTCGGGGCTGGTCTTGAGGGACATCAGGGCCTCACGCCCTGATGGATGGAATACCAGTGCAAGCCCTGAAAGCAACGCAAGGAACGCGGTCACAAGGGCCACGATCAGTTCCAACAGGTATGGCGACTGGTTGTTTTTCATTATTCACCTGCTTCTTTGAGGCGCTCGGCATTTTCGGCCACCTGGAGGGCATCGATACAATCCCTGATATCACCGTCCATGAAGGCGGGGAGATTGTACATGGTCCAACCGGTACGGTGGTCGGTAACGCGGGACTGAGGGTAGTTGTATGTGCGGATCTTGGCGGAACGGTCGCCGGTAGAGACCATGGTCTTACGCTTGGCGGCGATTCCGTCGAGATACTTCTGATGCTCCATGTTGTACAGGCGGGTACGGAGTTCCTCCATGGCACGCTCCGCATTCTTGATCTGGGAACGCTCTTCCTGGCACTGGACCACGATTCCGGAAGGAATGTGGGTCAGACGCACGGCGGAGTAGGTGGTATTGACTCCCTGCCCGCCGGGGCCGGATGCACAGAAGAGGTCCTTGCGGATGTCGGCAGGATTGATCTCGATATCGAATTCGCCGGCCTCGGGGAACACGGCCACGGATGCGGCAGATGTCTGGATACGGCCCTGGGTCTCGGTCTGGGGGACGCGCTGCACACGGTGCACGCCGGACTCGTACTTCATGATGCCATACACACCGTCGTTGCCGGAGAGCTTGAACACTACCTGCTTGAAGCCGCCGGAAGTACCGGGTGCCTGATCGGAGATTTCCAGCTTCCAGCCCATGTTCTCGGCAAAATGCTGATACATACGGAAGAGGTCGCCGGCGAAGATGGCCGCCTCGTCGCCGCCGGTACCGCCACGGATTTCCACCATGGCATTCTTGCCGTCGTCGGGATCGGCGGGGATGAGCAGGAGCTTGATGTTCTGCTCGATCTCGGGAATCGCATCCTCTATCTCTGAAATCTCCTCGCGGGCCATTTCCTTAAGCTCAGGATCGTTCTCATTCATGAACACGTCCTTGGCCGAAGAAAGATTCTCCAGCTTCTTCTTATAATCCAATCCAGCCTTGATGATGGGTTCCAATTCCTTGTAATCCTTGTTGAGCTGGACATACTTCTTCATATCCGACATCACGTCGGGGCTGGACAGCTGCTCCTGAAGCGAAGCGAACTTGTCCTGCAGCGAAAGTACCTTTTCTAGTAATTTGGTATCTGCCATAAATGATTATTCTCCTATCTTCTTGAAATAGCAACGACGCCTCATGAAGGGCTCGTGCTCATAGCTGTTCCATATATTCACCGCGCTGTTGCTCTCTATCTGCGGATTGGAAATGGCCCAGCGCATACCTACCCGTATGGCCTTGTCCGCCATCTCCCTGTAATAGACCGAAGACACTCCCTTGTTCTGCCACTCGGGAACTGCTCCGTTGATCATCAGGTCGGTGGTTTCGAAATTATGCATAGCTTTCAGCAAATGGAACCATCCGAAGGGGAAAAGCCTGCCTTTCGCCTTCTGGAGAGCCCTGGAGATGGTGGGGAAAGAGATTCCGAATGCCACTATTTCGTCGTTCTCGTCGAGCAGCAGGCAGCTGGCCTTGTCGTTGATGAATGGCATGGAATCCCTTGCTTCCTGCTCGATTTCCGCGTCTGTGAAAGGTATGAAATTATAAACCGTTTCGGAGAAGCTGTCGCTGTAGAGGCGGAAGAATTTGTGCACCATCTCGGGATCCTTCTTGAGCTTGTCCAGACTGCCGAAATGCAGATTGTACTTCTCTTCCACTATCTTCGCCACCCTGCGGGCCTTCTCCGGTACGCCATGATTGGCGACCATCCTGTACTGGAGCCAGTCGCATTCCTTCTCGAAACCCAGCTGCTCCATAAAGTCGTTGTAGTAAGGATAATTGTACAGGCAGTTGAAGGGAGGGATGTTCTCGTATCCTTCCACCAGCATACCCTGCTTGCCCAAAGTGTTGTAGTAGAGCGGGCCGTGGATGGTATCCATGCCATGCTCCCTGGCCCATGCCTCGGCAGTTTCCACCAGCATCCGGGCCACTTTGATATCCTTTATGGTGTCGAACCAGCCAAAACGGACGCACTTCTTGTTGTAGCGCTCGTTATAGCGGGGATTAATCATTGCGCAAATGCGCCCGACGACCTTGGAACCGTCGAGGACCATCCACATCTTATGCGTGCAGTATTCCAGCGCGGCATCCTTGGTAAGATTGCGGATTTCGCTGGTGTGCAGAGCCGGAACGTACTGAGGGCAACCCTTGTAAAGGCTGTCCGGGAAACGCACGAAACGGATGAGGTCTTTTGCGTCTTTTACTTCTATTATCCTGTATTCAGACATAGCCTGCAAATATAACTCTTTTTTATTTCATGACGTGCCAGTGGGGCCCGAAGCGCTCGAATGCAGCACGGTCGAGAGCCTCACGGTCATCGGGATGGGCGATGCTTATCATCAGTTTCGCACGCTCCTGCAAAGACTTGCCATAGAGGTCGACAGCACCATATTCCGTCACTATCCAGTGGGCATCCGCACGAGGGGTTACCACGCCTGCTCCGGCGTTCAGCTGGGCGACAATCTTGTTCTTGCCCTTGTTGGTACGGGAGGCGAAGGCGGTGATGCTCTTGCCACCCTCGCTCATGGATGCACCGCGCACGAATTCCACCTGACCGCCGGTGCCCGAGAAAATGCGGGTGCCTATGCTGTCGGCGCTGATCTGGCCGGTAAGGTCCACCTCGGTGGCGGAGTTGATGGCCTTCATGTGGGGATTCTGGCGGATGACGAAAGGATCGTTGACGTACTTGATGTCGCGCATCAGCACGTCGGGATTATGGTCGATGAAAGAATAGACATCGTTGCTGCCGAGAAGGAAGGAAGCAACTATCTTACCCTTGTCTATAGCCTTGCAGGAACCGTTGATGACACCTTTCTTGATGAGGCGCAGCAGGCCGTCGGCGAACATTTCGGTGTGCAAGCCGAGGTTTTTGTGGTTCACGAGCTGGGCTGCAAGGGCGTTGGGCAAGGCACCGATTCCCATCTGTATGCAGTCGCCATCTTCCACGAGGGCTGCGCAGTTCTTGCCTATGAGCACCTCGGTAGGGGTAGGCTCGGCAAAGGCAGCGGTCACCAGGGGCGTATCGTCCTGCACGAGATAGTCGAACTGGTCCACGCTCAGAAGGTCTCCATATGCGAAGGGGACATTGGGGTTGACCACTCCGATCACGAGGTCGGCGCTTTCCACGGCGGCAACCGAGCAGTCCACGGAGGTGCCCAGCGACACCCTCCCCTGCTCGTCCGGAAGCGAAACCTGCACCAGGGCGGCACCGAGCTTTATATGCCTTTCGCGGTAGAGCTTCTGGCTCTCGCCGAGGTGGACGGGCAGATAGTCGGCATAGCCTGCGTTCACGTTGGCACGCACGTTGGGACCGACGAAGAATCCCTGGTCGAAGAAGATGCCTTCGTAGCGGGGCTCGCTGTAAGGAGCCGGGCCTTCGGTATGGAAGTGATGGAAATGCAGGTCCCTCACATCCCCGGCATCCGCCCTGCGACAAAGCGCGCTTATAAGGCAGTGCGGCACGCTGGCGACACTGCTCAGGTGGATATGGCTCCCGGAAGGAATATGGCTCACGGCCTCATCTGCAGAGACGTATTTAATTGCTTTCATTAGTTATAATTCTTACTTTTGCATTTAATCTACAAATTTAACAATTATTCTGATGCATACAAAGGAAGAGAAACTTGCAGCTTTCGCCGAAGCTTTGGAAATCATGGAGACCTTGAGGGCCAAATGCCCCTGGAACGCAGCCCAGACTACCGAGAGCCTGAGACCCATGACGATAGAAGAAGTGTACGAGCTGAGCGATGCCGTGCTGAGAGGCGATGACAACGACCTCCGGAAGGAGCTTGGCGACGTCCTGCTGCATATCATCTTCTATGCCCGCATAGCTGAAGAAGAAGGCCGCTGGGATATCGCGGACGTAATACGCGGGCTTTGCGACAAGATGATATTCCGCCATCCCCACGTATTCGGGAACGGTGCATCGGAAGGCATGACCGAGGAGGAAGTCGCCAAGAATTGGGAACTCATCAAAACCAAGGAGAAAGGCGGCAACCGCACCATACTTGGAGGTGTGCCCAAGAGTTTCCCGCCGGTACTGAAGGCCTATGCCATGCAGGACAAGGCCCGCAGCGTCGGCTTCGACTGGGAAGAGCCCAGCCAGGTATGGGACAAGGTTCTGGAGGAGTTCGGCGAAGCCCGTGAAGCAGTCGGAGAGACCGATCCCGCACACAAGGAAGAGGAATTCGGCGACCTGCTCTTCGCAGTGGTCAACGCCGCCCGGCTCTACGACGTAGATCCTTCGGTAGCCCTCGACAAGGCTTGCGAGAAGTTCCGCCGCCGCTTCGGATATCTGGAAGAGCAGACCATACAGCAAGGCAAGGATCTCAAGGAGATGAGCCTGGCCGAGATGGACGCCATCTGGGACGAAGGAAAGGCTAAAGGCTTGTAAAGAAAGAAAAATGCACGCGGCCGTAAACCTTCTCTTTCACGAAGGCGGAATGGGCGGCGAATGAGTGTTCATCCCCGTGTTCGAGGATGAAATAGCACTCCGGATGAAGTATATTCTGCCCCAGGACCTTGTCCGGCAAGGTTTCCAGCCCTTCCAGGGCATAGGGCGGATCAGCAAAGATAAGATCGAATTTTTCGGTGCAGATGGGCAAGAAGTCGAAGACATTGTCCCGCACCATTGTCACGTTCTGAAGGCCCAGGCGGGCGGCTTCGCGCTTTATGAAGGATGCGTTCTCGCGGGCCATCTCAACGCAATACACGCGCGCCGCGCCTCGGGATGCGAATTCGAAACTGATCGCCCCGGTGCCCCCGAAAAGGTCCAGCACCTTCAGGTCCTCGAATTCATATTCGTTGTTCAGGATATTGAAAAGGCCCTCCTTCGCGAAATCCGTGGTGGGCCTCGCCGCATAGCGCTGCGGCAGTTCTATCGTCTTTCCCTTGAGGGATCCTCCGATAATCCTCATATCTGCTCCACCGACTTGAAGTAACGGTAGAGGCTCATTTCTTCCTCGGGGCCGACCAGGCTGCGCAGGCAGATGGTAGACACCTCCGGATTCAGCTGAAGCTGCTTGAGGGCGAGGAAGATGTAATATTCGGCCGTGGTAAAGTCGGGGGCCTCGAACACGTTGGCAAGCAGCAGGCTGCCGCCCTGTGCGATGGCCAGATAAAGATTCCCCTCCTTGTGGGAAGCCACTATCTTGTTATAATCCCGGCAGAGAGGCAGGGCCTCGAGCACGTGATACAGCTCCGGCATGGCCTCGACGCTCTCGCTTGGAACGGCATAAACCAGCACTGCATCGTATTGGGGAATGTCCACCCATTTGACGACCTCGTCACCCTTCAACGACGCGACTTCTGCTAGAAGGTCTCTGGCAGAAGTCGTATTGAAGAAGTGCGTAGGCACTAAAGTGCACGCAGGCGTCAGAATGGAAAGATCCACTATTATTCCCAGTTACCGGCGTTATTGTTAGGTGCGCTGATGGAACCCACCTGAAGGCCTTCGTAGCGGTTCATGTCCTTCCTCTCGGAATTGAGGTTGACGATGAGCTGCTTGTCAAGACCACGGAGGAGGGACTTGTAAGGCATCTTGGCCTCGAACAGAGGAACCTGCACACCGGTGACAGTCTTCACAGCGGCGTCCATGATGACGGGCTCGCCGTTGGAGAAAGGAATGTACTTGAGGGAGTCGACCACGAAATCGGTCCTGCCCAGGAAGAGGGTATCCTTCACGGGAATCTTGGTGGCGACGTTGAACACGAGGTTCTTGTCACCGGCCTCATAGAGTTTGAGGAGATCCTCGCCGGAGAGTTTCTTGCGGGCGCTCTTCTTGACCTTATCGGTATGTGCAACTGCGAGAGAGTCGTCCATGGAACCGACCTGCATGACGATTTCCATCTTTCCGTTGTTATAGAACTCGGCAAGGGAGTCCACTGTGGAAACGAACTTGCCATTTACGCTCTTATAAGCAACCTGCAGCGTACGGATATCCTTCAGGCGCTGGATGGCAACACTTTCGCGGTATGACCTCTGTTTCTCGAAGTTCACAGGCTTCATGATGCTCCTTACGATCAAGACTACCAAGCCGATGCAGAGAATGAAGAGTACAACCTCCAAAATGATCTTTACTGATTTTTTCATATTGTGTTCTGATAATTTCAACTATATCCGCACAAAGTTAGAAAATTCATTTTTCAAATGCAATATTCTTATTAAATTTGCCCACGAAAATAATGGAAAACATAACAACGCTGAACCATATCCTCAGCTCTGCTGACAAGCTTTCCGTCGTGGTCCATACACATCCGGACGGAGACGCCGTGGGCAGCGGTTCAGCAATGGTTTCCTACCTTAGGGAAAGGCACCATAAGGATGCCGTCCTGATAGTCCCGGACGCAATCCCCTCCAACCTTCTTTTCATCGCGAAAGGGCAGCCCGTCCTGGACGCCTCGGAAGACCCGGGGAAAGCCCTAGGGCGCATCGCGGATTCCGATTTGATATTGGTACTGGACCTCAATGACTTACGCCGCACCGAGGGTCTTTGCGAAGCCCTTCAGGCAGCCAAGGCCCCGAAGGTTCTCATCGACCACCACCTCAAGCCCGTCCTCGAGCCTTTCACCCTGGCCTTTTCCCAACCGGAAAGGTCTTCTGCCTGCGAACTCCTCTACTTCATTCTCAAGGAGCTGGAGGGAGGAGACATCAGCCATTTCCCCATGAAATGCATGGAGTGCCTCATGACCGGCATGACGACGGACACCAACAACTTCGCCAATTCCGTCGGAGCGGATACCTTGAAGATGGCCGGAGAGCTGATCCGGGCCGGAGTGGACAGGGATTCCATAATCGACAAGCTCTACCGCAGCGACAGGCAGGAAAGGACCTTGGCCTTCGCCGACATGGTAGCAAAGCATATGGTAGTACTCCCCTGCGGAGTGTCCTACATGATAATGACCGAAGAGATGCAACGCGCTTACGGGCTGGAACCCGGCGAGACCGAGGGCCTCGTCAACGTTCCCCTCAACATGGAGAAAGTCCGCATGAACATCTTCCTCCGCGAAGAGAACGGTCTGTTCCGCGTCAGCATCCGGTCCAAGAAAGGCACTTCGGCCAGGAACCTTGCCGAGTACGCATTTCACGGAGGCGGGCACGAATGTGCCGCCGGTGGCAAACTGTTCTGGCCCGGAGATATTCCCAGCAGAGATTCCGCCGCCGCCTTCATCGAGGAAATCACGGCACGATTTCTGCGAAACGAAACGACGAACTGATAGAAGCTTATGAAACTTAGATATCTGATTGCAGCAGCTGCTTTGCTCTCCCTCGCATCTTGCGCAAGGGACGGCAGCAGCGCATTGAACGAAGACGCCAAGATATATTTCGACGCATGGATTTCCCAGAACCATCCGACCGCTGAAAAGACGGCCCTGGGTTCTTATATCATCAGCAAGACCGAAGGAACAGGAGCCCCTGCAGGTGATTCCTTGTTCGCCCGTATCAACTACTCCTACTACAAGCTGAACGGGGATCTCTCCGGCACCACTTCCGAAAAGGTGGCGCGCCAGTGCAACACCTACAAATCCGCCAACTACTACGGCCCCTATCTCGCCTACAGAGGCACCAAGCTCGAGTCCATGAGCGCCGGGCTGGAAGAAGCCGTTTCCCAGATGAAGGTGGGAGGCAGGATGAGGATAGTCATTCCCGGATGGCTCAGCCAGGCCAAGAGATACAGCAGCGAGGACGGATACCTCAAGAACTGCAGCGGCACCGACTACATCTACGAACTGGAACTCGTGGACGTTTTCAACGACGTAGAGCGCTGGGAGAGGGATTCGCTGCTCAGGTACATGGCCGCCAACCATCCCACGGCCGTAGAGGATCCCGAGTACGAGGGCTTCTTCTACATTAAAGAAAAAGACGGTATCGAGGGCAAAGAGTTCCCCGCCGACACCACTTTCTATATCAACTACACCGGTCGTTTGCTTAACGGCAAGGTTTTCGACACCACCATAGCCGACACGGCTAAAGTCTGGAATCTCTATTCCAGTTCCACCACCTATCAGCAGAAGAAGGTCAACTGGCCTTCTTCGAGCGAAGATTTCTCGAAAATCCAACTCGCGGACAATTCCGTCATTACCGGCTTTGCATACGCCATCAGCAAGATGCACCCTGGCGAAGCCGGGACATGTTTCTTCGTATCCAAATACGGGTATTCGACGGACGGCTCCGGAAAAACTATTCCCTCCTGTTCTCCTCTAAGTTTTTCCATAGAGACGACGGAGGCCCCCTAGTATATGTCTGACAAAGCAGAAGGAAGAGCACCGATAGAGCTCGAAACCAAAAAGATCGGCACCTTGCTGAAAGAGTACGCGGTTCCTGGCATCATAGCCATGACCGCGAGTTCTTTGTACAACATGGTGGACAGCATCTATATCGGGCACATCCAGGACGTGGGCGCACTGGCCATCTCCGGCATAGCGGTAACCTTCCCCATCATGAACCTGGGTACGGCCATCGGGACCTTGGTCGGCGTGGGAGCTTCCACCCTGGTGTCCATGCTGCTCGGGCAAAAGAACTACACCACCGCCAACAAGGTGCTGCCCAACGTGGTTACCCTCAACGTCGTGCTCGGTGCCATCTTCTCGGTCCTGCTGCTCTGCTTCCTGAAACCCGTCCTGTATTTCTTCGGAGCCAGCGACGCCATCTATCCCTTCGCCCGGGACTATATGGTGATAATCCTTGCGGGATTCATAATCTCCCACCTGTACTTCGGGCTGAACGGGATGATACGGGCCACCGGCAATCCCCGGCTGGCAATGGGCCTGACGCTGTTCACGGTCATATCCAACGCCATACTCGACCCTATCTTCATCTTCGCTCTGGGCCTGGGCGTCAAAGGTGCCGCCATCGCCACCGTACTCTGCCAGGCCATATCGCTCACCTACAGCATATTATACTTCTCATCCGGGAAGAATGTAATACGTTTCGGCAAGCGGATATTCGGTTTCAGCGCCAAGATCGCCCGCACTTCCATGGGCATAGGCATGGGGCCCTTCCTCATGAACACCGCCGCCTGCCTTGTTTCCATGTTCATCAACCAGCAGCTGCGCCACTATGGCGGCGATCTTGCCATCGGAGCATACGGAATAATCAACAGGGTCGCATTCCTGTTCGTGATGATAATAATGGGCATCAATCAGGGCATGCAGCCCATAGCCAGCTACAACTACGGAGCCGGCAAAGGGAAACGTGTCAAGAAGGTATATTGGCTCAGCGTATTCTGGGCCACCATGGTCTGCATCCTGGGATTTGTCATCTTCGAGTTCCTTCCGGGCCCTGCGGTATCGATGTTCACCAACGATTCCGAACTCAAGAAGCTTGCGGTCCACGGCATGCGCCTGATGAACGTAATGTTCCCTATCATCGGCTTCCAGATAATCAGCACCAACCTCTTCCAATGTCTGGGAATGGTTAAGAAGAGTATCTTCCTGTCCTTGAGCCGACAGCTTATCTTCCTGCTGCCGGCACTCTACCTGCTTCCTCTGGCTTTCGGAATTGAAGGTGTGTGGCTGAGTTATCCCGCATCCGACGTGCTGGCTTTCACCTGCACCGTAATAATGATAATCCGTCTAATCCGTCAGCTGGAGAATAGTGAAGAGAATACCCAATAAGAAATATGTCCATGCCGCATTGGCGGCGCTCGTATTGCTCGTCGTACTGATCCTTGCCATCCCTTCCGGCAAATCCGGGAGCAAGAAGGTCCATGCCATCAAGGGCATCAACGCAGTCATCACCAACGAGATGTCCGACTCCGAAAAACTCACCAAGATGGAGAGGGATATCCGGACCTTCATGCAGCGCTGGCAGATACGCGGCATGGAGCTCTGCGTCATGCGCCACGATTCACTCCTCTACGCCAAAGGCTTCGGCTTTGCCGACCAGATGACTCAGGAACCCATGCGCCCCGGCACGATCATGCGCGTAGCCTCAGTCAGCAAGCTCATCACCGCCGCAGGAATCATGAAACTGGTAGAAGACGGCAAGCTGCGCCTTTCCGATAAGGTATTCGGGCCCCATGGCATTCTGAACGACACCCTCTTCACCAACCATATCACGGACAAGGGCTATTACAACATTACCGTCGAGAACCTGCTGCGCCACGAAGGAGGCCTCACCATAAGGCGGGGAGACCCCATGTTCCGCACCAGGGACTGGATGAATATCTATCATCTTACCAAGGTTCCCGACCAGGAAGTGCTTACTTCCATAGCCGTGCGAAAGCGCCTTGGCTATGCTCCCGGAAAGAGCCATGAGTATTCCAATTTCGGATATCTGCTGCTGAGCATGATCATCGAGCGCAAAACCGGCCAGCCCTACGAGAAGTGGATGCAGCAGAATATACTCGAGCCTGCAGGCTGCGTGGATTGCCATCTGGCCCATAATTCATACGAAGAAAAGCTCCCCGGCGAAAGCCGCTACCACATGCAGGACAACGACCCTCCCGTGCCCAAGTACGACAACAGCCCCGATTCGGTGGTACGCTGCTACGGCGGCAACGACATACGTCTGCTGAAAGGTGCCGGCGCATGGGTGCTCTCGGGCCCCGAACTGGCCCGTTTCGTGGCATCGATAGACGGAAGGCCCGGCGTACCGGACATATTGTCCAAGAAGAGCGTGCATGAAATGACGGAAGACAGCGAAGATCACAAGTTCGGTCTGGGATGGAACAGCGTCGATCCCAAGAAAGGCTGGATGCGTACCGGTTCTCTTTCCGGCACCAGCGCCTACGTGATGTATTTTCCTGATGGAGACTGCTGGATACTGCTTTCGAACACTCACGCCTGGAAAGGCCCCAGGTTCTCCCGCATCACCCATAATTTCATAAAACAGTGCAGGGAGCGCTATGGCAGCAAACTCCCCGCACAGGATCTTTTTACATTGATTCGATAACCTCGCGGTTCGCGGCGGCTACGCGGGCAGGGATGAGCTTGTCCACCTTGCGGTCGTAGGTCATAAGTCCGTTCACTTCCCTTTCCACGTCGGTAGTCTGGGTATAGACGGCAGCCGCGCATCCTTCTTGGATTATGGGGATGAGCATCTTGGCGAACTCTTCGTACTTAGCGGTCGCTTCTTCCGAATTCGAGAACTTCACATAGCCCCAGTTGCGCTGGTCAACCCAGGTATGGCCCTCGATCGGAAGGCCTATCCCTCCGTATTCTCCAAGCACGTTCACCATCTCGGAATCCCAGATACGCATCCTGGGTTCGGGGTAATGATGGGAGTCGAGAATATCCCCCACCCCGCCGGAAATCCAGTTTCCGCCGGAAGCCATATTCACCAGACGGTAAGGATCAAGCGCCTTGGTCATCTCCACGACCTGCGGGGTATCGAACTGCCCCCAGGCCTCGTTGAAAGGCACCCAGACCACTATGCAGGGGGATTTCTTATGCTGGTTGATGATTTCCTGCCATTCGTGCACGAAATTGCCGCGGGCAGCGATGGTGAGCTGGTCGGAGTTGCCGGAATCATAGACATCTTCTCCCTGCCCCCACTCGCCGGACTTGCAGAGGGCGACACTGGGCATATCCTGCCAGACCAGTATTCCCAGCTGGTCGCAATGGAAATACCAGCGGTCGGGCTCGACCTTCACGTGCTTGCGAATCATGTTGAAACCGTATTCCTTGGTACGCTCTATGTCGAAGCGGAGAGCCTCGTCGCAGGGAGCAGTGTAGAGGCCATCCGGCCACCAGCCCT
>Ga0310696_10003384_pt1 | contig 19954 bp, 6 predicted proteins | sample AusTroGonzalo_MG_4_FD_203885 | JGI IMG/M metagenome (GOLD analysis project Ga0310696, IMG submission 203885) | Bovine rumen microbial communities from tropical cattle in Woodstock, Queensland, Australia - Gonzalo_02 (v2) (version 2) | ecosystem: Host-associated > Mammals > Digestive system >... | reverse complement strand
TAAGCGCGAAGCTGGCTCCAAGATTAGATTTCCATTGAGGGTCGTCGTAGACTACGACGTTGATAGGCTGCAGGTGTACAATGGTGACATAAAGCCGAGCAGTACTAATTGCCCGAAATCTTTTTCTTGAAAGTCGTAATCACTTCTAATTCAATACGTCAACACTACAGGCAAAAGGTAATCCGTCTTTGAGCGAAGCGGTCTTTCCTCTTTGAGCGAAGCGGTCTTTTGTCTAACTTATATTTAGGTGGTTATAGCGCTGAGGTCCCACCCCTTCCCATTCCGAACAGGGTCGTTAAGCTCAGCAACGCCGATGGTACTGCGTATTGTGGGAGAGTAGGTAGCCGCCACTTTCAGAACCCTTGAGGAGCAATCCTTGAGGGTTCTTTGTATTTAAACTCACAACGACGAATGGCAAAGAAATACAACTATTTTTTCGGTCTTACGGGGCATAAGAAACGCCAGATGTTCAACAACTTCGCCCTAGGCCTTGTGGTAACCTTGGGCTTGTGCCACTTGGAGGAGCTCATTTTCTTTGATCATGCTTCCGGTGGTCTGATCCTGATGCGTGCGCTGCAGTATGCCGGATTGGCTTTTGTGATCAGTATTCCGCGTATGCTGCGTGATAGATGGCGCTTTGATGTACCGCCGCTGATCTCTATCTTTATTATTCTTTACTGTGTATGCTCGCTTATCTTAGGCGACGGACTCGACCTCAACGGTCGTATCGCCTGGTGGGATGAACTGGTACTGATGGAAACGGGCTTGCTGCTGCCGCTTATCTTGTTGTGGCAGATCCATGTGGCTATGCACCTGTGGAGCGACTATATTCGTCTCCATAAAAGCCTCATCGCGCTTATGGTCGTATTCATTTCGGTGGGAATGTCGGCATGTTGGGAGGTAATAGAATATTTCTATTTCACGCTATTCGATCCGGAGCATATTACCAACTATCCGGTGTATGCTGACGCGATGACTGATATACTGCTTCTGCTCGTATGTGCTATCGTTGTAGCCCTGTATGGCCTTATCCGCCACAATGCGCTCGTTGAGCGTTACTGTCCTCAACCTGCTCCGGTTAAGTCGTAAGCTGCGTTTCGAAGCGGTTGTTTATTTGCGTTTCTTATTATCCATCATGGAGTGGTAGTCACGTGCCGCTGAACTGTGTGTGCCGTACGTTGACGAGAAGATATGCGTGCCATCCAATGCCGGGCTGGCGCACATGTAGAGGTAGTTGGTCTTAGGAGCGTTCAGCACAAAATCCAGCGTGCGTGCCAACGGACAATGGATAGGTCCGGGCGGTAAACCCTTGTGCTTGTAGGTGTTGTACGGCGATTCGACTTTCAGATGGCTTTTGAGCACACGCCGGATGGAGAAATCCCCTACCGCATAGATCACCGTCGGGCACGCTTGCAACGGCATATTTTTGTGGAGTCGGTTGATATACAGACTGGCGATAGTAGGCATATCCTTGGTCACGTATGTTTCGCTTTCAACGATGGAAGCCAGGATAACCACTTCCGCCGGGGTCAGCCCCAGTGCTTCGGCTTTCTTAAGGCGCTCCTCAGTCCAAAATGACCGGTACTCATGCTCCAACATTTTAAACAACTCATCCGGCGTGATGGTCCAATAGACCTCATAGGTGTTGGGGATGAACAGACATCGGCTACTCTCGGCATTGAGGTCATATTCAGCCATGTACGTGTCGTCACTCAGACGCCGGATAAGATCCACGCTATCCAGCATCAGTTGCGAGGATACTCTGGCGGCTAACTCCTCGCGCGTATGTATCTGGTTCGTCCATTTGATGTGGATCGGTGTCTGCTCACAGTTCTGGAGTTTGCTGATAAACAGCTTGTCACCCATCTCGGCAGGGAAGACATAGTATCCCGGCTTGGGATCGGTGAATACCTTCAGGCGCATGTGCCAGCGCAGGTCGTGTTCGCCGCTGATGTCGTAGTCCCGGCGAACCATGTTCAGCACCGAATCGACCGACAGGTTAGGGTAGATGTAATAACAGTGCTCTTTCCCGTCCAGCGATCGCAGGTTGCTCACGTGGTAGCGGTAGTATTGCTCCACGCCAAACGTGAACGCGAACAGAATAAGGCCTACTGCAACGCCCAGAAAAGTATGTACGAAGGATGGTTTGATAGCCATGTATCTATTGTTTTTATGATTGTTTTGTCAATATTATAAATGAACCACATACAATACAAGCTTACCATACGGGACTGCCAAATAGCACGGTGAACTTCAAACCAACGAAAAAATTATGTATGGCTTTGTCCGGGGCTGTTTGGTCGGTAGAAAAGATATGATTAAATTCATACATGGGAAAGTCCCATTTGTACTTATCCGGTATGTAATAGAGTGGCAAAGATGTGTGTTGGGCTTGGTTCAACAAGCCATAATCAGCAAAGGCAGCCAAGCGTAAACGTCTGTCAGATAACGATTTGTTGCGAAGCCCCATATTCATTCGGCTGTCACCAACCACCCACTCCCATCCGAGTTCCGCAGAAACGAGCATATCCCATTTTTTCTTTGCGAACTCATTGGAATACGTGCCAGCAATGCCGGCTCCTGTTAGCTGCATGGGCACATCGGTGCGCAGGCCGTGATTATCCATTTCTTGAAATATATTTCCGGGTTGCAAGCCAATATACTGCTCGTAAATGCCTACTGTTGTGCCGTTTAGCTTGGTGCGCGTTTGCCCCCATAAAGGCAGCTGCAACTTAAAGCCAAGCATGTAATAAAATGATCCGATGTGTGATCCGACGAAAACAGGAATTTGTGCATAGAGAATATCGGAATAGTCACAACGGTCATAAAAATTATACACTAACTTATATTGATAGCCTTGCGAATCAAAAACTCCATCCTTTTCGGTGGTGACATTATCTACGTTTGTTCCCACCGATTGCCATCGCACGCATATACCTGTTTGGATCATCAGCCAGCCGAAATGATCATACTCGTAGCAGAACCCGAGCGAACCGGAATATCCTCCGGGTAAGAATGCCGCCGCCAGAGGAACGTTATTCTGCATTGCCGAAAAGGCCCCGTCTGCATAGAAGCCAAACAGATTCTTTTTCGTGGAGCGTTGCGTATTGTATAATCCCGTACGATTGTTATAGTGATAATTCGTTCCACTGCTACGTCTCTCCGCCGCGTGCACATGCATCGAACCTGTTGTCAGAAACAGTCCCATCATAAGTACTATGTATTTGTATCTTATCATTTCAGGCTACAACCTCTTTGTACTTTCACACTTCTGCAGTATCCGCTTTGCGTAATAACATTCACCACATATACTCCGGGAACCTGCGGGATAGGTGCGTGGTGAACCTGATGCTCACTATCTGCATTGAATTTCCCTCCGGTTACCAGCGGCAGTCCCTCCGAGTTGTAGACGGTATATGCATGCGCTCCTTCTTCCGTGCATAAGATATCTACGCCGCTCAATCCTTCGGGCAGACACGTCGGCACAACAGCCACGTATGGTGTACTCGTTACCATGGTATCGCTCATCATCGTGGGCGTGATCGGGCAGGTGAAGTGCCATTCATCAGCCACCTGTCCCTTAACAGATATAACATGCAGATTTGCACAGTATTCCTTCCCGAATAGCAACAGTTGCGGATCGTATATATAGGCCTGCACTTCTCCCGGGATAGGCTCGCCATCGCAATACCACTGATAATCGTCAAATATATATCCTCCATTATATTTCTCATTGAAGAGCACTATTGCATCGTTCCAATGTTGCTCGTGTATCCATGACGGGAACAGCATCTCAAACACGGTGTCCACTCGTATTCTGTCATCCGCACACACACCGTTTTGCAAGAAGACTGACAGATGGTATTTGCCCGGCCGCGGATAATCGAAGTGAGTCGTGTCAACATAGCGGAAAGTGTCGCCGTCCGTTTGCAGATACAGCGGATTGTATACGGGGTTAGGCAACATATCACCACGTGGGATATTTATATGTATCACTCCCTGTTCTGTCACCGGTTCGCTGATGATATCGGTGAATCCCTGTGCATGCCCGAAGTCATCAAAGAGCACGCTGAAGCTGATCGGCACGCGTCCGTCGTACGAATACCGGATCTCTATAACATTTTCATTATCGCAGAACTCTGATACATAGTCCAGCTGCACGGCTGTCGGATCCTCCACGGTAAGATACAGTTCTGTCACTTGCATACAGCCCGATTCGTTGAGGGTGGTGTCGATATAGTACCCGCTCTGTGTTATCGGCTTGCCATGGAAATCGTATACGTCACCCACGCATAGCGTGTCGTATACCACTTCAGCTGTTGCCGCATATATCGTCAGAAAGAGGTTGTATACCGAGTCACAACCGGTGATACTGTACAGGGAGTCGGTATACAAATACTCGCCGGCACTACCTGACACTATACGCCCATGGAAGTTATATACGTCATTGTCGCATATGGCTTCATGCAGATCGTAGGAGTACGTGGGATGAATAGTCAGTTCCAAGACGTATATGGAGTCGCAGCCATGTGCTGTATGCAATGAGTCATAGAACACATGCGTACCGGCAGCATACGGATTATCTTCTGCCGCGTTCGCTCCGCAATAGGTTCTGCCTCGCCAGGTGAAGCATTCGTTATCACAGATAGTAGCGTATTCTACATGCTTGTATTTCGGATATATGGTCGCATGCATCCTGTAGACACTGTCGCACCCGTATACGGTAGAGAACGTATCCGTAATCAATGAATCAACAGCGGGCATCCATGTTCCCGGATCATAGAAGTCATCCGAACAGAAATCTATTGTGTCCTCAAAGAAATACGACGGGTGCACGGTTATGAAATAGCAGTACAGTGAATCACAACCTTGCTGCGTCTGATAAACCAGTCCGTTACAATCTTCCGGTTCCGGGATATCTTGTCCGGGTTGCCATAATACCTTCGTATTGTTAATGTGATAGAGCGTTTCGTTGTCGCATATCTGCCGGTACATTCGGAACAAGTATGATTGCATCACATGTAACCGAAGCTGATATACGCTATCGCACCCATGGGCGGTGGTAAATCGTTCCTCGATTATCGTATCGCCGCCCATCATATACTTCTTCCCTCTCCACTGTACCCTGTCACTTGAGCAGATGGACGTATCCGATACGAAGAGATAGGCCGGATGCACTGTCACCTGCAATCGGCTCAATGAGTCACAGTCATGCCTGCTTCGCAACATCCGTTCTTGGTACAGGTGCGTATCATCCTTCGCCGACTGTTGCGTACCTGCCTGATCTACTGCCAGCCATACGGTGTCAGTATGCTGCTCCCACACCGGATCGTCATAAGCGCCATAGCCATCAGATTGCCTCCAAACATAATCCTCGTTGCTGCATATAGCTACATACGTCGTGGTGTCATATATGGGATAAACGGTCAGTTGCAAGTAATAGATGCTGTCGCAGCCTTCCGTAGTGTTGTAGTAAGCAGTATCGTAATAGATACCCGGAGTCAGCATCTTTTCGCCCTTCTCTATCGCTGTACTGTCGCCGGCATATTTGCGCCCTTGCCATGTTGTGTGTTCGTTTTCGCAGATGATATACGTGGAATCAAAACGGTAGGATGGGGATATATGTATCCGGATATTAAACACGCTGTCACATCCGGCAGCAATTCCGCAATCCGTACACATGTTCTTACGTTTTAGCGTATCGGCATATACATAGTCACCGGCGCGAGCCAGGGAGATAGGCACTCTGTCCGCGTGCGAATTGCCAAAACCGTCCGTCCATATCCAGGCGGTATCTATCGTGTTCTGGCAGACCGTGGTGTCCTGCCAGTACTCGTACGCCGGATAGACGTAGACTACATGTGCCACGGCACTGTCGCAACCGTGAACGGTGGTATCCACTCCGGTCAACACATGTCTGCCTATTGACTCGTCACCGGTCACCCAGTTGCGGACGGATTGGTTGTATACCGTATCTTGCGTAGCAGTATGGAAATGATAGCTCTCATTATCGCACATGTGTACGACTGTGGTATCGGCGGCAGCCACTGCCGGATAGGTGGGATGAATCACCAGGTGCAGATGATAGCTGCTGTCGCATTGGTACATCGCTGTCGGGTACATGACGGAGTAGTCGTATACCCCGGCCGACAGCTGATCGCGTAGGTGTAAGGCATAATCGCCGCTGTACCGGCTGCCGGCAATCACGCTGTCCTGCCAATGCACGGTATCATTGTCGCAAATAGTAACCGTGTCGTAGAAGTAATACGACGGTACGATGGTGATGTGGATGGCAAAGATACTGTCGCAACCGTGCTGCGTCGACAAGCTGTCAACCAGATGTAGCTCACCCGCCTGAGCAATGGATACAGGCTCATCCAAGATATGCAGTCCTCCCAAAGCATCCGTCCATTGCCAGTTGTCGTTAGTCCTGTCCTGGCACACTATGGTATCCTGAGTGAAGCTGTATGACGGGTATACTTGCAGATAGAAGTGCACCAGGCTGTCGCAACCGAACGAGCTCTGCAGCAGCACGTCATAGGGATAGGGCTCATCCCTGGCTGTCAGATCCTTGTAAACCGTTCCCTCATATACCAGCTCCTCGTTCTCGCAGATGGTGTCACGGTGCTCCACCTCATATTTTTCACCTATCTGCAGATGCAACTGGATGATACTGTCGCACCCGAACTGATTGTTTCGGACAAATATGTGATTCAGTATGGTGTCGGATGCCAGTACCCGTTTGTATTTGCCGCTTTCAGGGACATCACAATCTTTGCCTAACCATAATGTATCTTCCCAAAAGAATGACTGATCGCAGCATATCTTGCTGCTGGTGGCGTCCACATATCGGTCGAAGATCTTCAGATGCAATATCCATACACTGTCGCAGTGTTGTGCCTGCTCGCAGCTGCGGCAGCCATGCGTCCGGAGTGAGTCATAATACACATAATCGCCATCGTGCTTTAGCGAGATGGCTGATAGCTGCTTCCCGCCGGCGTCGTACACATCGGTCATCGCATGGTTCGACCAAAGATAATTATTCAGCGAGTCCAGGCAAGCCGTATCGTATTGGTGCAGCTCATATACAGGTAGTACCGTCAGCTCAAGATGAATAATACTGTCACAACCATGTATCGTCTGCAGCGTATCTGTGGCAGTGATCAGTCTTGTCTGATAGCTGTTTTCTGCCGGCAGAACCAGCGTTGCTTTGTCTGTAGCATCCAGATCATGGGTTATGGTGCTTGTCTTCGACTGATCGGTCAGCGAGTAGGGCAGGTCATTCACGCAAACGGTGTCGTACTTCTCGTGTTCGTATTCGGGCGAAATGTATACATCTATATATACGATACTGTCACAGCCCGCATGGGTTATCAGCGAGTCGACGTAACTGTAGGTCTGATTCACCTGCATGGTATCAGCCCTGTACCGGTACGTCTGCCCTGCAACCAAGGTGTCCGAGCGGTCTTTGGAACAGATGATCCGGTAGTTCCCCAGATCCAAGGACGGCGCGATATGAAAGGTGTCCTTCACCAGTATCGATGCTTTCACCGTGTCCGATAGGGTATTGTCGCACATCGGCATAGGTCTGTTCACGATCATATATACGTCATAATGCCCCGTATCGGGAAATGCGTAGCTCATCAGATCTTGCAGCTCATCACCTCCTACACGTTCATGACTGTAGTGATGATGCACTGCCCACTGCACGGGCTGCGTATAATCGTAGTTAACAACAGAAGTGAAATCAACCGTACTGTTAAGACATATCTGCTTCCTGTCAATCCGCTCCCCGTCGATCAGCATCCAGGCCGAGGGAAGAAGATTGCTGCCCAGCGAGTATCCGTAGGATTCCTTGTACGAGCCTTTCGTCTTGCCGAAGCCGTAGGCATGCGCCACAAAGCCCTGTGCGTCGTTATACAGTATGTGACTCTCCCCCTTGTCGGATACGTCGATGATGGCATACGAGTAATCCGTGCCGGTCACTTCGGTAAAATAGCTGCTCAGTGGCTGAGGACTACCCATAGCAGAACCGTTCGTGCCGCTGCGCATCATCATCGACGACACACCGTCTGTCAGCGTCACAATATTGATATAGTGCTTCTCATCCGCTGCTGTTATTTGCGGGTTGTGAAACTCAAACGTGGCATAGATGATACTGTTGAACCTGTTCTCCAGGGGCGTGATAGGTATCATCGCCGGCGAACCGTAGGCTTGCGTCTCGGGGTAGGTGTAGCTCGTCTGATACAGGATACATTCTACGGCTTTGCCGGCTTGCACGTAGGTATACGGCTTGCCGCGCATATAGTAGTCGAAGGTCTGCAATCGGTTCAGCGTCGTGTCAATAACGCCGCCTATGGTGTCAATAGTCAAGCGTGTGCTGTCTTCTGCCACAGTGATCAGTACCCCGTCCGCTTTCTGAGTGCCCGACCGGGTGATCACGAACTGCCGTCCCCACAGCTGGGCGGGTGAGGCCTGCGACCATATATGATTATCCGGAGTATAGTAATAGGATGGGATGAGCGAGTGTTGTCCGCCCTGAAAAACGACTATGTTCTTGTTCGAGCATATCGAGGTGCCCGACAGCGAGGCGTTGGCCGTCGAGGCGCGATACAGGTACGTCTGACCTTTGTGCATCGTCAACGGCGCAAGATCCGTAACGGTGACCGTCGTGTCGCTGTACGGCTGATCAGGATAGTCGTCACCGCCGCTGAAGATCGATTCCCGCAGCCGGATATCCACCGTCGTGTTGTCCTCCGTGGCGACAATGGCAAACTCCGTAGCCGTCTCGTCGGTGTTGAAGGTCTGAACGATATAGTGCCTGTTGACAAATCGCGTAAACTCATGTATCGTATCGTTGGTCGTATAGCCCTTGCTGGGGTACAGATAGGTCGCATCCTGCGAGCCTTGTACATAATTGATGGCGTACAGCGATATAGGCTGATCGGCTGTGATCTGCAGTCCTTTGTTCTCCACCTGCCCGGGCGTAGCGATGTACGCTTGCAGGTTCTCTATCTTGATTTTCGTTGACCGTTGTCCGGCGCTGACGGTGAACGTATCTCTATAGGACGTGTTGGGATTGCTGATCGTGACGGTAGCAGCCGAGCGCGACGTGGCAAACAGATACAGCTCCAGATCCGTGTCGTTCTCGTCACTGCCGCGGTTGCGCATGAAGGTTACCCAGAACTCTGTTCCTTCGGTGGTTATACAGTCCGTGTTCCACCGGCTGCTGCCAACAGCTGCACACAGTTCGCAAACCATGAGCAGCACAACAACTGACAATATGACGCGGATCGTTCTCATTCAGCCTGCAAAGAAGTCCCCCGACATCTCGCAAGAGTGTCGGGGGATCATTCTGATCAGGTAGTGTGAATTACTTGTTGTTAGCAGCTTCACATTCATCCTCGGTCTTCTCGGCAGTAGCCTTGATGTAAGCGTATTCAGCAACGCGGCCGCTGCGTGAGCACTCGTACATGTGGGTCTCGCATACAGCAACGATCTCGAACTCGGTGCCCCATACATAGTAGAACGCCTCAACTTTCACACCACCGGTCTTCTCGGTCAGAGTCCACATCCAGCAGCACTCGTTCGTGTCGTCGTACTTAACACCGTTAACGGTGCCCTTCTCATAGTCAATAACTACCTGACGACCGTCGATGTAGTAATCGCTACCATTGTAACCGGATTTGCAACCTGCAAACACTACCATCAAAGCCATGATGGCTACATACATGAATTTTTTCATTGTTGTAAAATTTTTTGTTATTTGTTTGTAAAATGGTTAATTATTGTCTGCATGAATTATTTTGCGCCTGCAAAAGTACTACTTTTTCCGCGCATTTGCAAATTTTGTTGCAATAATCGCGCCATATCTCCACCTAAAATCTTCATTTTGCTATTTAATCTCGCTATTTGTGCCCTTTTTTTGTGTTTTTGGGGTGAAAAATTTGCAAATATCAATAATTTTTCGTACCTTTGCGGCAAAAAACAAAAAACTAAAACGTATTTGTGATGAAAAAGATTCTATTTTTCGCAACTTTAGTTGCATGCTCGCTGATGATTTTCAGCTGCAAGAACAACAATCCTTCCGATCCTAACGAGGCTCTTATCGCTAAGGTAAAAGCGGACGCACAGGGGGCTTGGGTAGGTGAGCTTAAGTCTCTCTTAACCGATGACAGCGAGACGGTAACCGTTACGTTCACCGACAATAAGATTACCGTAGTAGGCACAGAGACTAACGAAAATGTAAACATCACCGAGTGGAAGAGCGATGCCAAGGATGTATGGGTAATCCTCGACGACGAGATGAAGAGCGCTCTGTTTGTAGCCGTTTCCGGTGACCAAATGGTGCTCAAGGGCAATTCCTCCTACACGGTCAACGTCTTCCCCGAGACTCTGACACGTAAAAAATAATCGTGCGGATTATTCCTGACTTAGGCATGCGAGGCTGAATACCTCGCATGTTTGCAAATATTTAATACACATATCGTTATGACAACGACAAACTCTCAAAGATTGAGCCATATGCTGCTGACCGCAGTTATGGCTTTTTTTGCTATTTTCTTTGTTTCGAACAAGGCGTACGCCAATGATTTTCTGCAGAAGCAGAGCCATTACATGGCGTATGCCACGGGTGCTGACCGTGTGCACTTCAAGCTGCCGGTATATTCGCGCGGCGCTCGTGACTTCTACCTGGAGTCCACGAGGACGTACGCCTCTTACTCAGTCGTAGGCGGCAGTACGTATCAAATCTTCTACTTCGGTGGTGAACTTGACGACAAAGGTCCGAGTGCTAAAGATACCTATGGTTACGGCCGCGCATGGGTGGAAGCCTTGGCTAACAGAGGCGTGGTGCAAGTAGCCAACACCACCTCCGGTCAGGTGGAGCGTGTGCCGACCGACGGGCATGAACATGTCTATAACGTGCGCAAGGAACGCGAGGCGGACAACGACAACGACTATGTGACGTGGCTGGAGATCGACTGGTATCCGCCTGAGTCGTTGAGCGGGCAGACATTCAGTGTGAGCATACATGTGGATGACTACCTGCGCATGACCGGCAATAGCAACTACGTGTATGACTGGACGCTGTGTACCGGCTTGGTGGGGCAGGAAAGCCAGACGCCACCGGAGTTGTACGACCCGTACTTCTACGGCGTGGTGGATCAGGGTATAGCAGGTTACGGTTATGCGGCAATCCCGTATATGGTGTATAACGAACCGATCAGTTACTATACCTCGCTCAACGCGAATGAGGTGAAGACCTCCGACCGGTCGGGTAACATCTATGTGCCGACCACCGATACGGTACAAGAGCAGTTCTTTGCTACGTTCACAACCTGGTACGACAAGCCGAACAAGGTGCCGGCTGAGCCTATCCAATCCACAAAGGTGAATATACGTCCGTATCACCGCTTGTACGACCTGACGGTAACGGAAGAGAAAGACTCGACCAATACGTTCACCGGTAACAATGTGCTGCACTGGAGGGTGAGAAACCCGGAACTGGTGGACTTGGTGGAGAACGACTATTTCGAGATCCAGCGTGCGCTGCAGAGCGATTTCAGCGATGCCAAGACCCTGGAAGTGAAGCCGATGGAGCGCGGGTTGGACAAAGCTAACTATACGTATGTGGATGACAGCCGCGAGATATGGACAGGTAATGCCGCTGCGGCTCAAGACAGCAAGGAGATAACCCGACTCTCTGCTACCGCCAAGGATTATATCCTGCGCGATGCGAACGGAAACCCGCTCTACTCGATGGAGATAACGGCCACCGCCAAGAGCACTCCCTTACCTGCCGTGCCGGTGTATTACCGTGTGCGCCGTGCATCGTCGGCCGTATGGGGCTGGACAGGACATGAGTTCGTGTTGGATACCGTGTGCGAGAAACACAGTTACCTCGCGCCCTTGGCTACCACGCAACCGAACTACCAAAAGGATGCCAACTATGCAACGAACAGGAAAGTGCATTTCACCATCGACATCGAGAACCGAGCGATAGATAATATCCTTACCTCGGATTTTGAGATGACCTATACGTACAAGAAGTGCCTCAAGGATTCCGTGCCTATTGTGATCTATCTCAAAGGCTCATCCACGGGACATGACGGAGAAGTGTGGGTGCATAACAAGGATGGCGAATTCGTGCGGAGTTGGAGCATCGGCAATGATACGCTGCGAATGAATGTGGAAACAGGTTCGCGGGTGAGCTTCTACGAGGAGGGCCTATGGTACGGCTCTACGAGTTCCTCATTGAGTGAGAAATATGAGGTGACAGCCCCGGCTGTGTTCGCGGTATCGGTAACGGAGGTGCTGAACTTCAACTGGTATTCCGTTGATGCAGATTACAAGCACAGTATTGAGTGCCGTGAGGGACCGGAGATGATCATAGGCGATGCCTTTGACAGGGCGCGTACGCACTTGACCGATACGATGCAGACGCTGATACAGAAGGAGGCACAGAAAGCAACCTACGGCAAAGCGATGTGGGACAGGACGGCACAGCTGATCCTCGTCAAGACCATGGACGGCATAGAACATGAGATCATGATCCCTCAGGACAGTATCCGCCATTTGCCGAACGGCAACTGGCAGGCGCACTATGCGGACGCGGCGAACAACGCTTGTACCAACTACAGCTATGCGGTACGTATCGACCAGAACACTGCCGACCTGTGCGTGTACGATTCGGCGATGCTGCTGCCGGTGGCTATCCACGGCGAGAGTCTGTATTTCGACGAAGGCGCCACGATTGTGGAGTTTACGGCATCGAATGACGATGCCAAGGACGACCATAAACGCGGCATTGTGCTCAGTTGGCAGCCCAGCTCCATGGCCGTGGATCGGTACGTGCTGACGCGTATCGTGGACAACAGCGATGCTGCGGCGGATACGATCTATCAGGGTCTTGAACCGGGATATTTCGACAAGAGTGCCGTGCCGGGCGTGACGTATCGCTATACGATCACGGCGCTGTACGACTGCAACGGCCGTCACTCCGACCATTCGGCTTCTGCTGTAGGTCGCCGTACGATATATGGCGAGATACGCGGTAAGGTGCTGATGCCGGATAACAGCGGCATGTCGGGCGTGAGCGTAGCCCTGCAAGGAGCGGACGGACAGGTGCTCCGCACCGCCGTGACCAATGCCACCGGTGAGTATAGCTTCGACAGCTTGACCTACGATATCGCCACGGGTAGCAGTTTTGTAGTGGTACCCACGCATGCGTACGGCGTATTCAGCTTTAATAACACCAGTGCCGCTACGGCATCGATCACGCTCAGCGCGGATAACGCCATCGCGTACGGCATCGAGTTCGTGAATACCTCCACGGCGCGTTTGTCGGGTAGGGCACTATACAAAGGCAGCACGATACCCGTAGCGGGAGCAATGTTCCTGCTGAACGGCGATACGGTGCGCAGCAACGGTGCGCCGCTCACGACGGCTATTGACGGTACGTTCGAACTGACAGTAACCAAGAGCCAGCTCAACACCCTGCAGATATTCAAGCCCGGACACACCTTCGAGGGCGAAGGTATATTGCGCGTAGAGGACGGCAGCGAGACGTTCGCGCTCGACAAGTCGCTGGACGGTGTGCGCTTCTACGACGAGACGAAGGTGCGCCTGATCGGCCGCGTAGCCGGTGGTGTGGATCAACGCGACCTGCAACGCGGGTTCGGTATAGGCACGAACAACCTCGGCGACGATCTGCAACTCGTGCTGCAACTCGAGGGCGACAACACGGCGCACTTCGTGCACAACCCCAACGACCTGACGCGCGACACCATGCAGCAGACCGTGAGATACGCAAAGATCCTCCCCGAAGGCGGCGAGAACGTGACCCACACGCTGTTTGAGAAAAAACGTATCACCATCCGTCCGGATCAGACCACAGGCGAGTACGCGGTGGATCTGTACCCCGTGAAGTACAAGGTAGTACAGGCCACGGCAAGGGGCTACGCTACGCTCTTTGCCTCGGGCACGGGCAGCGAGACCTTTGACCTGACCAACGCTCCGCTTACCTTGCAGACGGATACGTACCGCAACAATACGATTCAGTTCAATGCCGTATATGACCGCATCTACCGCACGCCGGTGGAGGTGGAACTGACGCAGTTGCTGTACGGCATCGAGCAGGACGGATTCGGCGAGCCGATGATGAAAGCTGCCGGATTTACGCAGAAGGCGAACGATACCGTGTATCTCTACACCAAGCTGCAGGACGGCACGGTGCAATACACCTTGGGTTATCCGGTGTTCCACAACAAGCGGCAGTACCAGTTCCAGGCGTATGCGTATGAGGACTACTACTACAACAACGTCCCGTCGGGCAAGCTCGACCGTGTGCCGCAACGTGGCGGCAAGGTAACGATCCGCAACGGCCTGCACAACAGCACCAATCACACCGCCTATGACCTGGACAACGACGGCCGCAACCGCGGTATATGGCTCATGGTGGATAAGCTGCAGACAGAGATCGCGGGCGAAGGAGCATTGTGTACGGTCAGTGCCGCGCTCACGGTGGAAGGCAATGCGATAGAGACCGATGTGTTCCGCGCCTATGTGACCGGCGATGTGGTGCTCGAGAAAGATCTGCACGCCGTGGATGCCGCCATCAACCTGCTGGATATCATCCGTGACCCGGGAGGCAACGGCAGCTCGGCGTGGGTAGAGAGCGGATCGAGTTACAACTACTCCTATACCGAGAGCTACGACTGGGAAGCCGGTCTGACCCTGCATCCGCAATGGGGATTGAGCGTATCCAGCGATATAGGATTTGTGCAAGCAGCCAACGGTATAGGCGGTTACAACGGCTCGACGTTCACCACGAGCAAGACGATTGCTGTCGATATACCGATCACGCACGAGTGGTCGTGGGGATACAAGTACAGCTATTCCTATACCACGAGCGAGAAGATCAGTACATCCACCAAGAAAGCCGCCAACGGTATAGGTGCCAACGCCGATGTGTTCCTCGGCACGACTGTCAGCCAGCTATGCGGTAAAGCGAAATCGGTAGATGTGATCAACGACAGCCTGTTCCAGGCACGCCAACCGGCTATTCAGTCCGGCGCCATGAAGGTGCTGGCAAGCGGTACGGATGCTGCAGGCAAAGCCTTCCACCTCGTGGTGGGCGAGAAGGTGGTGTTGGGATCGACCATCCGTAACCAGTTTGCCTACTCGCAACATTATATACTCAATGAACTGCTGCCCAACATCGTGATCGAGCAAGCCAATCTGCTGATGGACTTCCCTGATTCGGCAGCCGCCCAGGCAGCCGCCGATGCCTTAGGCGAACCCGTGTATTGGTATATCGATTCCACGCAGATCAACCTGCGCAAGGCTGTGGGCGACTACTATCAGATGTTCGTGCCGAGCAACAGCAACGATGCTTATCCCGACAAGATTGCTGCACTCAACCATATGTTTGCCAACTGGCTGGAGATCCTGGTTACCAATGAGAAGGAGAAGATAGCGGCGCGTATGACCGGCAGAAGCGTAGGCACGTACAGCGTATCCTACGGCAATACCCTGACGCATACCGACAGCTATTCCGCCATGGCGAACTACAACCAACTGCCGCAAGGTGCAGGCTCAGCGATGAATGCGTCATCGATGGCAGCGAATGTCGGGAAAAACCTGCTGAGTAACGGCAGCCAGTTTGCCAAGTTCTTTGACACCCGGAATGCCGCACGCTTCGGCGAGACGATGAAAAAAGTGCTGGAAGGTTTGACCAATGAGCAAAAGACGCAGGAGAAAGGCAATATATTGCAATTGGGCACCGTGACCAACAAGACCAAGTTCACCATGATGGTATCGCCGGTACTGTCGTTCGATGCCGGTATGCGCAACTCCGACGACAAGACCGTAAAGAAGAGCTGCGGCTTTACCATCGCGCCGGATGATCAGGGCGATATAACCGTCAGCGTCTATCGCGCCTATATGGATTCTATCTGGAACGATACCACAAGTACGGTGCGCAGCCATGTGACCAATGTGCCCACCGACCAGCTCTACGGCAGCTACGTGTTCTTTACCGAAGCGGGTACGACCTTCTGCACGCACGAGAAGGAGGAGAAGACGCAGTTCTACAGCCCGGGTATGCTGCTTAGCAATGCCACGCTGTCGATGTCTGTGCCGGAGATGAGTGCGGATACGTACGAGCAGACCGGCGTGCCGGCTGAGCAACGTGCCGTGTTCCGCATCGAGCTGCGTAATGCAGGGCAGGTACAGACCGGAGCAGCTGCCGGTGGCAGGTTGTTCACCCTCGAGTTGTCGAACCAGAGCAACCCCGACGGTGCCAAACTGTACGTCAACGGTGCTCCGCTGGCGCAAGGAATAGAATTCTTTATGGAGCCGGGCGAGTCGGTAGTGCAGACCCTCGAGGTAGAGCGCGGAACAGTGGATGACTACGAGAATCTGAAATTGATGTTCAAGGTCAGCGACTGCCCCAAGAACCTCTCGTTCATGGATCTGTCTGTACATTTCATTCCGCTCTCGTGCGACGTCAACATCGCTTCGCCCAAGCAGAACTGGGTGATGAACACCCTCTCGGCAAAGGATTCGACAGGTTACTACCTGCCTATCGATATCAACGGATTCAATATACGTCACAAGAACTTCGACCACATCGAGTTCCAGTACAAGCTCTCGACGGAGTCGGAGGATATGTGGGTAACCCAATGCTCGTTCTATGCCGACGACAGTCTGTACAACCTGGCTACGGGCAACAAGGCGAAGATCATCAACGGCCGTATCCTGCCGTTCCGCTTCTATGGCGAGCGTGACCCCATGGAGCAGCAGTACGACCTGCGCGCCGTAAGCTTCTGCCGCTACGGATCGGGCTTTGTGACCAAAGCTTCGACGGTGATCAGCGGCACGAAAGATACCCGCGTACCGCGCGTGTTCGGTGCGGCACAACCCGCCGATGCCATCCTCGGCGTGGGCAACGACATCAAGCTCCGATTCAACGAAGCCATAGCCGGCAACTACCTCGACGAGGATAACAACTTCCAGATCATAGGTATGACCAACGCCACGGGTATAACCACCGGCACGAGCCTGCATTTCAATGAAGAGGAGAGTTCGAACGCCTGTACGCAAGTCAGCCGTTCGCTGACGAACACCTCGTTCTCGCTCGACATGATTGTTCGCCCGTCAGGTACCGAGGGCGGCTCGCTGTTCAAGACCCTGTCGCAGGATGAGCTGTATGCCGTATCGCTGTCGTACAGTGCTGACGGCATGTTGCTGTTGATGCTCAGTAGTGCCGAGCATAGCGGCATGTTCGCTACGGCTGCGGGAGTGCTGCCTGCGGGTGTGTTCAGCCGCGTGGTAGCCGCCTATGACAACGAGCAAAAGACAGTGCGCTTCTATATCGGTACGCAGCAGATTGCGCTGTCTGCGGACTACGATACAACGCTGCCGGCTGACTTTGTGCTGCGTGGCACAGGACCGTTGCGCTTCGGTATTGATGGAGCGTGCGACATGCTCGAAGCCCGCGTCTGGCTCAAAGCCCTCACGCCGGAAGAGGTTGCTGCCACCAACATGACATACCTCACGGGTTACGAGCGTGACCTGCTGGCGTACTACCGCATGAACGAGGGGCAGGGCACTACGATCAAGGATTATGCCAACGGGGCAACGCTGTATCTGAGCAACACGACATGGAACCTTAGAAAAGGCATCTCGCTCGCCATACAAGCCGGCGAACGCGTGCAGCTCAACGGAAACATGCTCAGCCGATCGGATATACAGGACGAGACGATCATGCTCTGGTTCAGAACCACAACACCTGACAGCACGCTGTTCAGTGCTGGTGAACAGCGATGGGCAGTTCCTGCAGGCTGTGCCGACGGAGCTTGGCACCACTGGGTGCTCACCGTCAACCGGACGATGAATAACGTATCCCTGTTCATCGACGGCGAGCTGCGACAGTCGCAGCCGGCGAACGACTTCGGCGCTATCAGCGGAGCGATGTACCTCGGCGGCGACGGGTTTGAGGGTAATATCGACGAGCTCGTGTTCTTTGAGCAGGCACTGCCGAAAGCACTCGTGCAGGAGTTCGGCAACATATCGCCCACAGGCGATGAGATGGGATTGTTCGGCTATCTGCCGTTCGAGGAGCAGGTGCTCAACCCCAACGGTATCCTCGAACTCGTCTTCAGCCCCAACGACCGGCGTATCTTCCGCGATGCCTACGGGAATGTCATCAACAAGGTCGTACCCCTCGTAATGCATCAGCCAAGTTTGGCTGATCTCGCCGACAAGGTCAACCACGCCCCGACACGCGACCGCGGACTGCTCACCAAGATGAACTTCGACTGGGCATTCAACAACGACGAGCTGCTCATCAACCTCAACATGGCCGACCGCGAGATCAACAAGCAGACGATATATATCACTGTGCGTGATGTGGAAGACCTCAGCGGCAACCCCATGGCTTCACCCGTATCGTGGGTAGCGTTCGTCGATCGTAATGCCCTCAAGTGGAGTCAGCGTACGCTGCGTGTTGAGGCCGATTACGATGATCCCGAAGATTTCTATACCTATATCGATATCATCAATCAGTCCGGACGCAGACATCAGTTCAACATCGAGTCGCTGCCCGACTGGCTCACCGTGAGCGAGCCTTACGGTTCGCTTAGCGCTACGGAGGAGAAGCAGATACGCCTCACCTTCGATGCCAACCTGCCCGTAGGCGTATATAACGACCAGATATACCTCACCGACGAGGATGGCCTGGCGGAACCGCTGATCATCGAATATACCGTTCGTGCCAACCCGCCGTACGACGCGATTGACAAGAACAAGTACCCGCTGAACATGTCAGTATGCGGACAGGTGATCATGAATGGCAAAACGATAAACAATCAAACGACCAACGTATACGATTCCGACGAGCGCGATATAGTCTATGCCATGTACCGCGATGAGTGCGTGGGTATGTCGAACATCAGCTTCGACGAGCTGTCGAACCAATCCAAACTGTACCTCGTGGTTTACGGCTCGGATGCCATGAACCGCAAGCAGATACGCTTCCAGCTGTGGCAAGCATCCACGGGCAAGGTCTACGACCTGAGCACTGATCGTGAGGTGCTCTTCGCCCATGGTTTTGTATACGGTTGCGGTGACGGCAATCCTGTCATCATGACCACCAACGGCAACGAGCGCCAGACCGTCAACCTTAATGCGGGCTGGAATTGGACATCGTTCAACCTCGACCTGCGTCCCGCTGATGCGAAGATCGACAAGATCATGACAGCCAACGAGCCCTGGTCGGAGGGTGACCAGATCAAGAACCCCGCTAAGCGGCAGTTCGTCAGCTATTCTGATTCGCTGCAGCGCTTCACGGGCGACTTCGATTACCTGAGCTACCTCTATACGTATATGATCTATAGCAAGAATGGCAACACGATGCATATCAGCGGCAATAACCTGCCTGCCGACTCGATGATCGTATCCGTGCGCGGTGACGGCCAATGGAGTCCTATGCCCTGCCTGCTCAAGCAAGTGACAACGGTGACGGAGGCGCTGGCGGATTATTACGATCAGGCTACCCCGGGCGATATGCTCAAGAGCCATGATCAGTTCGCGTACTTCTCCGAGGACAAGCGCTGGGAAGGCGGCTTGACCGCCATGCGCCCGGGTGAGGGCTACCTCTTCCGCCGTGTGGCTGCCGGCACCACCAAGATCCGCTTCTATAACCGCTCCAACACGCAGTCATCAACACGCAGTCACCAACACGCAGTCATCAACACGCAGTCATCAACAGGCGCAGCCGGTCTGTTCCGCAACCCTGCTGCGGCTACCAACATGACCATGATTGCCCGTCTGGATATGTATCCGCCAATCCTGGCGGATCAATCCATCCGCGTCTATGTGGCTGGCGAGCTTGCCGCCGTAGCCGAGCCGATCATGGTTGATGGCGAGGCGTACTACTTCCTCACCATCC
>Ga0310696_10003379_pt1 | contig 19968 bp, 15 predicted proteins | sample AusTroGonzalo_MG_4_FD_203885 | JGI IMG/M metagenome (GOLD analysis project Ga0310696, IMG submission 203885) | Bovine rumen microbial communities from tropical cattle in Woodstock, Queensland, Australia - Gonzalo_02 (v2) (version 2) | ecosystem: Host-associated > Mammals > Digestive system >... | reverse complement strand
TAGCCTTCACCTCGGCGTCGCTCTGCTCGTGGGTATTGGCGCTGATGACGGAATAGCCCGACTTGGCAGCCTCCTCCTCAATGCCGTCGAGCACAGCCGCATAGTAATGGGTGACGAGATTCGGCACGACCACGCCAATGACCCTGGGTGCCTCCTTGCGCAGACTCTGGGCAAAGGGATTGGGCCGATAGTTAAGCCGGCGTGCCAGTTCCTTGACACGCTCCTGCATCTCCTGACCAATCTCGGGCGAGCTGCGAAGGGCTCTGCTGACGGTTGCGATACTCACGCCCAACTCCTGGGCGAGATCCTTCAACGAGATACGACGCTTACGGTTTGCCATGACTTATAACAATGAATAATCGATAATGGACAGTTGATAATATCTCGGTTGCAAAGTTACATTATTTCCCTGAATATCGCAAACGTTTACGTGGTTTTTTTGCAAATTCTTTCCTCTTTTCGCCTTGCGCATTCCTCTTTTTTGTACCTTTGCAGCAGAATTCAGAATGAGTAATGAATAGTTGATAATAAGTTAGTTAGAAGAAAAGCCAAGACTGTCGTGATGACACTCTTGGTTTTTTTATATGTAGTACTCAGCTGAATCAACCAGTCCAGCACGAAGGGCATATTTCGTGGCTTCGTGGACGGTATTCACACCCAACTTCCTGAAGATATTCTTACGATGCGTGTTGACGGTATGGAAACTGGAGAAGCGCTTGTCGGCAATCTCTCTCGTGGTCATGCCCAAAGCGATGTCTTTCAGTATCTCAGTCTCGGTAGGCGTAAGAGGCACATCCTCGGCCATGCGGTCCTGGGCCGGCGACAACAGGATCTCAGTCATGCGCTGACAGATGAACCGCTGGTTGCGGGCAGCATAGCGCAGGCAGTCGCGGATCTCGGAGAGGGACGAGTCTTTGAGCAGCACGCTGAACTGCGGCGTGGTGGCAATGGCACGTCGCACGAAGTCGGGAGACAACTCGAAACTGAAGAGGATCCACCGCACCAAGGGGAAACGCTCGTGGAGGATCTCCAGTTCGTCGATGTCGTTGATATCAAAGAGGGTATAGTCGAGCACCACGACAGCATCGCCCTGAGTCTTCAGTTGTTCGATCAACTCAGTCTTGTCGGCAGCCTGGCGATAGGGCATATCGCCAAAGCTGTCGCAGACATGCATCATCCCAGCGCGGGTAATATCCTGGTTATCGGCTAAAACGACCACTATTAACTATTAACTATGAATTAATCAATCTCCTCGTCGGCTTCGTAACCGCCCATCTCGCGGATGGCATTCTTCAGCATGGTGTACTGCTGGTAGAGGTTGTTCACGGCCTCCTCGCCCTGGGTATAGTCGTACATCGGCGACTTGAGATAGAAACTGAGGAAGCGCTGTATGCCGTAGCGTCCGGCTCGGGCTGCCAAGTCGCTGAGCAAACAGAGGTCGAGACAGAGGGGAGCAGCGAGGATCGAGTCGCGGCAGAGGAAATTGATCTTCACCTGCATCGGATAGCCCATCCAGCCAAAGATGTCGATATTATCCCAGCCCTCCTTGTTGTCGTTGCGCGGCGGATAGTAGTTGATACGCACCTTGTGGTAGTACTGCGTATCGTCGTCGTTGCCGTGGCCATAGAGGTCGGGCTGCACGTCGGGCTTGAGGATGGTCTCCAGCGTAGAGAGTTTCGACACCTCCTTAGTACGGAAGTTCTCGGGCTCGTCGAGCACCAGACCGTCGCGATTGCCGAGGATATTGGTCGAGAACCAGCCGTTGAGTCCGAGACAGCGGGTGCCGATGATAGGCGCAAAGCCCGACTTAACGAGGGTCTGGCCAGTCTTGAAGTCTTTGCCAGCGATGGGCTGGCGCATCTTCTCGGCCAGTTCCCACATGGCGGGGATATCGACCGTCGTATTGGGGGCACCCATGACGAAGGGCACTCCCTCAGAGAGGGAGGCATAGGCATAACACATCGATGGAGCGATATGCTGGCGGTCGTCGGCCTTCATAGCGGCCTCGAGGTCGGCGAGACGGTAGTGAACACTCTTCTCAACAGGCACATAGATCTCAGTAGAGGCGGCCCAGAGTACGACCAGACGGCTACAGCCCTTCTCTTCGCGGAAACGGCGGATGTCGTCGCGCAACTGCTCGACCATCTCCCAACGAGTGGCACAATCTTTCACATTGTCGCCGTTAAGACGTTTGGCATAGTTATGATCGAAGGCGGCCTTCATCGGCACGATCTGCTCGAGCTCGTCGCGTACCGGCTCTATATCCTTTTCCTTCAGCACCTCAGCATAAATGGCTGCCTGATAGGCGTTCTGCGGATAGACATCCCAACAACCGAAGACAATATCGTCGAGACTGGCCAGTGGCACGATCTCGCTATACTTCAGATACTGCTTCGAAGCACCACGACCCACACGAATCTTGTCGTACTGGGTCATGGAACCCACAGGTTTCGCCAATCCTTTGCGGGTCATCAGAACGCCCGTCATGAATGTCGTGGCAACCGCTCCGTTGCCGACAACCAGAATACCCAGCTTTCCTTCAGCTGGTTTTACGTTTGTTTTGTTCATATTGTATATTTCTTTTCAATTATTTTCAATAGTTCGTCGAGCGAGTCGATCGTCTCGCATGCTGGACAGTCGCAGTTGTACGGAGTCCAGCCTTCGCCTCGCAGCCAGACGGCATGGCAGCCGGCTTCGCGAGCAGGGATGATGTCCTTATCCAGACTGTCGCCCACCACCATTACTTCTTCTGGTTTCAGTCCGAGAGCCTCGACACCTAAGAGGAAGATGCGGGGATCGGGCTTGCGGATGCCCACCACAGCCGACTCAACGACACGCAGGAATAGGCCATCGAAGCCGAATTCTCGCAGCACCACAGGCATATTGCCGTAGAAATTGCTGACCAGCACCATTGGCAAGTCGCGATCTTTCAGCGCTTCCAGCACCTGGCGACTATGGGCAGTCTCAGCCTTGGTACGCTCATAAAGGTCGTCAAGGAGAGATAAGCCCATCGACTGGATCAGGGACTGTTGAGAAGTGAGAGGTGAGAGATTACCTAAATACTCTAACTGTAAGCGTAGCTTCGCCTCCAAGGTCTGACGGAAGGTGAAGTCGGGACGGATGATCAGATTCCGGCCCAACATACGCTCCGCATGGACATAAGCTTCACGGAACTGGTCCTCGGTAACAGGCACATGATGGCGCTCATAGGCATGCCAAATCGCCTGTCCCCAATGCTGTCCTCCCGTGTCGAGAGTGCCTCCGTAGTCAAATATCAATCCTGCCGTCATTTCGATAAGATTTGAGAGGTGAGACGTTGGCACAGCCGTTCATGGGTGCGATGCATATACGCGTACATTATATTTAATATAATAACCTCGACTAACAGATAAACCCACGGACAATCGAGCAGGCACGTCACATAGATGGTAATGGCCCGGACATTAAACGTGAGCATGTTGGTGTATTTCATCAACGGCAGACTGCCGGCACGGAACGCATCACGAAGATCCTGCGGCACATCGGAAACATCCGACCAGCGCGACTTCACCTCGCGGAAGAACGTCTGGAATCTCGGAGTGCGATGTTCCTGGCCCTCGCAGTAGTTGGCGTAGTTATAACGGAACAGGCGCTCGAACCACTTCGACTTCGGCAGGTTCTTATAGATCTCACGTTGCTGGGCACTACTGTCGAGTTCGCTGCCCTCCTTGCCTAAGAGGAAATAGAGGTGTATCTGACGGTAGTAGTCGGCCAGCGCACTTTGCGGAGCATGACTGAGGAAGCCTGCCACAGCCGCCAGCAGGAAGCCAAAGAATCCCCAATGCAAAGAGCTACCGGGGATGGTCTGGGGCCACAGGCGCACCACGATGGCCACATAGATACAGAAGAACCACACGTCGCCGGAGAAGCCGTCGAGTACGCGGCCCAAGAGTGTCTTCTTGCCAGAGAGACGGGCCATCTGGCCATCGGTAGAGTCGCAGAAATTGGCAAACATCAGTAGGACAACGCCATAAACGTTGTGAAGAAGGTCGGTATAATGGAACATCCATCCTGCTGCTGCTCCGAGGAAGAACGACACGATAGTGATGACATTCGGGTGGATGCCGAGTTTGTTCCATAACAAGGCGAAGACAAGACCAATGGGACGCGTGAACCACACGTCGAGCCACTCCTCTGTGTCTTCCGACTTGAATGATACCTTCAATAACTCCTTAAATGTTGCCACTTTATTTATGATTTACTAATTTACGATTTGACATGAGGCCGATTGACTAACGAGGCGATGGCATCGGCGGCGGCATCACGACAACGCGAGAAACTCGGCCAGTCGTTGAAGTCGATCAGGCAGAACGAGCCGTCGGCTCTGATAATGGCGTCGCCACCATAGACATCGACACCTACGGCTGCTGCCAGCCGTTGCACCTCGTGCTGCAAGGCATTCTCCTGGAAGCGATAATGATGGGCGGTACCATTATGGTGTTCATCTCCGAACTTGGTCTGACCATCGTCCGTGGGATAGTACCAGCGGAAAAGGTCACCCTGCCCCACTCCATAGAATTTCACCAGGTCGCCCACGACATGGGCACTCACCACATAGTCGATGATGCCCCGGCTACGCATGGCCTGTATGGCCGTCGCCAACTGCTGTCGGTCTGACAGGTAGACCACATCGTCGGCTGTCTGTGCGGCAGCATCGCCCCGCTTCAGCCAGTAGCCGTCAGAGCCCTCCTTCGGAGGTACGGGGGTGCCGATGTGCTCCATGACAACAGCCAGACAACTCCTGGCACAACGACGGATGCCCTCAGGCGAATTGATGCAGTCGACACCAAAGGACTCCAGCCATCGGAGCGTCTCAGGCTTACGGGCCATCGTGAGGATCATATCCGGATGCAAGACGGGTTCCTGAGTGTCAAGACGATCCTCGTTAACGAGACGGATCTCATGGCCCTGCCGTTGCAGTCTGTCGGTAACTGCCTGGAAGATCGCCCGGTCCCGTTCTACGGAGTTGGGCGAGAACTGTTCTGCCCTGCTGACTGCCAGTATCCTCATCCTTGCAAGAAAGCCTCCGCTTTTTGAATATCGCTGGCGTGGTCGACGTCGAGCACTTTCGAGAAAGGCCACGCCTTCAGCCGTGAACCGTCACGCAGCAGCGCCCGTTGGAAGTTCCGCATACGCTGTTCGCCTTGTGCTACACAGTCACGGAGCGTATTGAGCGAACGGGGCGTCAGGGCGTAGATGCCGCCGCTGACATAACGGGGACTGTCGCATTGGTCGAGAAAAGCGGTGATCCACAGGTTGTCGTCGGTACTGACATAGAGCGGTTTCTCATCGTCGATGTAATCGGTGACACCCATCAGACCATCGGTTTCGCCAGTCTCCAGAAGTCGGGTGAAAGTCTGCACAAAGGCATCAAACTCTTCCTCACGGAAGATCGTGTCGACGGTTGTCAACACAAAAGGGCCGTCGTTAAGCCACCGGCTCAGTTCCCACATGCTATGCATAGAACTGGGTGTGGACTTCACGACCTGCCTCAGCGGCAGTCTATAGGTCTGCTGTAAGGCCAGGAGGTGATTACTCACCTCAGTCATCTGTTCATTACAGATAACGGCCACCTCTGAAGCTCTCTGAGCCTCGAAGATTCTCAGCAGTCTGTCGACCAGCCTCTCACCGTTCACCTCTATCAGAGGCTTCGGTGTCGTAACACCTTCTTTTGTCAGCCGCGAGCCTTCGCCCGCGGCTATTACTGCATACTTCATCCGGTTTCCCTAATCGGTTTGCCTCAATAATTCGGCAAAAGTAATCATTAATTATGAGAAACCGAAAGATTTTAATATAATTTATCGATTTATTTCACATTCAGTCGATCAATACTGATATCGCCTGAGCCTGACTTATGAGAATCAAACTTACGGACTGAGCCCTTCAAGCTGATGTCGCCCGAGCCACGCAACTCGCACTCCAAAGCCCCACAGCCTTCCTTGAAATCAGCATTGATATCGCCAGAACCCTTGAGCGACAGCGAGGTATCCTTCACACGCGACAGACCTAAACTGATGTCACCCGAGCCGATGAGCGAGGCTGAAGCCTTGATGGCTTCCAGATTCGACACGTTGAGATCACCCGAACCTATCAGTTCTACGTCACATCGGTCGCAAATGATATCCTTGACATCGATATCGCCCGAACCACGGAGAACGATGTCCATATGGTCTGTATCGATTTTGCCATCAGACTCAAAGTCGCCCGAGCCGTTCAGACGAATTGCCGTCAGATCCGGAGAAGTCACATAAACCGTCAAAGCGTCATCATCGCTTAAGGAGATATTCACCAGACTGATCTTTCCACGATTGCGGATCGTCAACGTCTTGTCGACCACGTCGGTAATGATATTCTCAACACTGGACTTCGTGCCCTTGACACGTACAGAGAAGGTGTCGGCCTGGTTATAGCAGACACGTGGAGAGCCATTGATCTCGATTTCCTCAAAGCCCTTCAAAGGTCTTGACTCAGTCAGGCGCGGACCATCGTCAAACACGCTGATAGATCTACACTCACTCATACAGGAAGTCAATCCCATCGACATGGTCAGTGCCACGGCACCTGCCATCATCACTCGTTTTGCATTCATAACACTTTTCATTTTGTTTGTTCTTTTTGATTCCTTTCTGTCTGTTTGACGATAATAATAACAGAAAAGTTGCAGGGAATCGAAAAAACTATGCCAACGGGAGGTTCACCCAGAATGTGGAACCCTTGCCCACCTCAGACTCAACACCGATCTTACCACCGAGGCTCTGAACATGAGACTTGGCCACCGAGAGTCCGAGACCCGTGCCAGGGATATACTCGTCGAGCTTGATGAAACGGTCGAAGATACGCTCCTGGTCGGCTGCCGCAACACCCTTACCGGTGTCACTCACCCAAATATGTACCTGGTTGTCTTCCATCAGGTCATAGCCGATCTGGATGCTACCCTCTGTCGTGAACTTAACGGCATTCTGCACAAGATTATCGACAATCTCGAATAACTTGTCGCGGTCGCTCTCGATCTGCAGGCGTTCCATAGCGCATTGAAGCGTGATGGGGACATTGGTTGTAGGTTGATATGTGTCGACCATCTGCTTAAGCAACTGGTTCAAATCGACATGTGCCATCAACAGACTCTTCGCACCAGCCTCAATCTTTGACATGCTCACCAGTCCGTCGATGATACGCAATAGTTTACGGTTGTTATTCTGAATCTCCGTAATAAGCTGGTTACGCTCCTCATCGCCCTGTACAACAGGCAACAGGTCGGCAAAACCAACAATAGCATTCAACGGTGTACGAATCTCGTGACCCATATTAGCCAGGAAGGCGGTCTTCAGACGGTCACTCTCTTGTGCCTTGTTTCGGGCAGCCACCAACGAACCCTCCAGCTCCTTACGCTCGTCAATGCGCTGCGAGGTTCCGACGATCTTCGTCGGTTTACCTTCAGCATCACGGTCGACGATGGTGGCGTAACTCTCTTCCCAATAAGAGATACCAGTAGCCTTATCAACGACTTGATACTCCTGATGGTAGAAATCAGTCCGTCCCTCTGAAATATCATCGAAAGCACTTCTCACATGTTCCACATCAGAAGGGGAAAGGGAAACCAGAGTGTCCTCAAAGTCCTCGTCTAGGGCTGGTACGTAATTATTCACGCCATCGCGGTAGTCTTTCTCAAAAACAAAGGTATGAGTCTCGGAATCGTAACGCCACACGGCTATCCTCATGGCCTTTAGGATGAAGTCGTACTCGACATTACCTCTTCTGATCTTGTCGAGTTCCTCCAGTTCATCCTTCAACCGTTTCCCAGCTCTCCGCTGAATAAAGATTGAGACGATCAGGAAAATCAGTACCAACACAGCGATGCCCCATTGCAGGAGAATGAGCCATGTGCTTTCTGAATGAGCGTATAATAACAGACTAGTCATAACCGACATATTTTGCGCAAAAGTACGAAAATAATTTGAAACAAATCATAAATACATGATGAATTTTAGCAAAATACGATGATTTTTATTTGATTAACAGTCGAAAACGATGTTTTTTGACCAACTTTAATTAACTTTGCACTCAGAATTCCACACATTGTCCGTATGGACGGGCATGCAAGAAACACTATCAATGGAACAGAATTTTGAAATGATCGCCAAAACGTTTATGGGACTGGAACCTGTACTGGCGAAAGAGCTGACCCAACTGGGGGCTAATGATGTAAAGATCGGTAGACGAATGGTATCGTTTACAGGTGACAAGGAAATGATGTACCGTGCCAACTTCCAGTTGCACACCGCCATCAGAATTCTAAAGCCCATCCGTCACTTTAAAGCAAAGAGTGCGGATGATGTCTATGAAGAAATCAAGAAGATTGACTGGACCGAATATCTGGACGACGACAAGACCTTTGCCGTCGATTCGGTGGTATTCTCAGAGGAGTTCCGCCACTCTAAGTTCGTGTCCTATAAGGTAAAGGACGCCATCGTCGACCAGTTCCGTGAGAAGACAGGCAAACGGCCGAACATCTCCGTGGCGAACCCAGATCTTCGTCTGAACATGCATATCGCCGAAGATCAATGTACACTAAGTCTTGATTCCAGCGGTGAATCACTCCACCGTCGCGGTTATCGACAAGAGAGCGTAGAAGCTCCTCTCAATGAGGTGCTTGCCGCCGGTATGATCCTCCTCTCCGGCTGGAAGGGCGATACTGACTTCATCGATCCCATGTGCGGTTCAGGAACCATCCTCATCGAGGCAGCCCTGCTGGCCAGGAACATGGCCCCGGGACTTTTCCGAAAGGAATATGCTTTCGAGAAATGGCCCGACTTCGATTCTGATCTCTTCGACGAGATCTATAACGACGAGAGTCTGGAACGCGAGTTCAAGTATCATATTTACGGTTACGACATTGACATCAAGGCCGTGAATACTGCGCTGCAGAACGTAAAGGCTGCCGGACTGAGTGATATCATCACCGTCAAGCAGCAGGATTTCAAGGACTTCACACAGCCTGCTGACAAGAGTATTATGATCACCAATCCGCCCTATGGCGAACGCATCTCAACACCCGACCTTTTGGGTACCTATAAAATGATAGGTGAACGCTTGAAGCACCAGTTTAAAGGCAACGATGCCTGGGTGCTCAGTTACCGCGAGGAATGCTTCGACCAGATTGGTCTGAAGCCAAGCATCAAGATTCCGCTCTACAACGGATCGCTGGAGTGTGAATTCCGTAAATACCAGATGTTCGACGGAAAACTGAAGACTTTCCGTCAGGACGGTGGTATCGTGAAGAGCGAAGAGGAGAAGCGCCAGATGGCTGAGAAGCACCGCTTCAAAAAGAACCGTGAGTTCAAGCAGCGCTTGGAAGAGACCGAACAGAACGAGGAAGGTGACATCCGGTCGTTCACATTCCATCGTCATGATCTGGAGAAGAAAGAGCGCAAGGAAAGGCCCTTCAGAAAGAACGATTCAGACCGTGAGGAACGTGGAGAGCGTAAGGGTGGCTACAAGAGCCGTGGCAGCAAAGGCGGGAATGATCGTTTCGACCGTCGTGCGAAAGGTCGTCCGTTTGGGAAAGGCAAGGACTTCGGAAACAAGAGAAACTTTGGGAAAAACAACAGAAACGATCATGATGATGAAATCGAAGATTAGTCAGACGGCACTAATAGTAGTGCTGCTCACATTCATAGCATATCCACTCAGCATGACAGCCCAGGACAAGCAGTTTACTCTTGAAGACCTGAACTTCGGCGGAACAAACTACCGGATGATGCAACCCAAAAACCAATGGTTCGCATGGTGGGGTGAGAAGTTGATCAACACCGATGTGGAAGAGTGTTATCTCATCGACACCAAAACCGGCAAGAAGAGTCTGCTTTTTACACTCGACCAAATCAACAAATGGGCCAAAAGCGACGATAGCGTGAGATATGTACGTCACCTCATGAATGCCACATTCCCCTACCCCGACAAACCCATCGTGGCTGTAGGCAACAGGAAGGCTTTCATCCTAGTAGACTTCGAAGCAAAGAAGATTGTGTGGCAGGACAGCATCTCTGGCCAGACTGCCAACGATTGGAATGCTGCATCACGAGCAACCGCCTATGTAGAAGACCATCAGCTCTTTGTGGTCGATGCCCAGGGAGAAAAACATCAACTCTCTACCGATGGTTCTCGTGAGATTGTCTACGGACAGTCCGTCCACCGTAATGAATTCGGTATTGAGAAAGGCACCTTCTGGAGTCCTGATGGTATGAAGCTCGCCTTCTATCGCATGGACCAGAGCATGGTGGCTGACTATCCACAGGTGGATATCTTCCCCCGTGAGGCAACCTATGAGCCCGACAAATATCCGATGGCAGGTATGACTAGTCACAAGGTGACGGTGGGGGTGTATGACCTAAAGACCGATAAGACCATCTATCTGCAGGCTGGCGATCCCACAGACCGTTATTTCACGAATATCTCCTGGAGTCCCGACGCCAAGACCGTCTATATGTTTGAACTAAACCGCAGACAGAACGACTGTCGACTGGTGGCCTATGACGCTGAGACTGGTAAGAAACTCGCAGAACTATATCGCGAGACTTCCGATAAATATGTCGAGCCCCTGCATCCGATCCTCTTTCTGCCTTGGGACGACACAAAGTTCATTATGCAGAGTCAGAAGGATGGCTACAACCACCTGTACCTCTTTGATATCAACGGCAAGGAACTGAAGCAAATCACCAGTGGTTCTTGGGTGGTTATGGAGGTACTTGGATTCAATAAGAAACAAAAGACCATCATCTTCAAGGCCAACAAGGAACATCCTCTGCATCATCGCCTCTACAGCGTCAGCACGAAGGGAGATATCAAACAACTGGAAACTGTGGATGGTGTTCATAACGGAGTATTATCACCTTCGGGTAACTACCTCATCGACAGATTCTCTACGCCGACGAGGTCGCGTGTTATCGATGTCGTAGACATCAACCAGAAGACGCCCCGCCATACAAACCTCTTAGATGCTAAAGACCCATGGGCAGGTTACCAACAGCCCATTTTTGAGTGCGGTAGCATCAAGGCTGCAGATGGTATCACCGATTTATACTATAGAATGGTAAAGCCCACAGACTTTAACCCCGAGAAGAAATACCCGACGGTCATCTATGTTTATGGCGGTCCTCATGCCAACAATGTGCAGGCTTCGTGGCACTGGGCCTCTCGCAGTTGGGAGACCTACATGGCACAAAAGGGATATATTGTTTTCATTCTCGACAATCGTGGCAGCCAGTATCGTGGACGTGACTTCGAGCAAGCCACCTTCCATCAGCTCGGACAGATTGAGATGCAAGATCAGATGAAGGGCGTGGATTATCTGCGCACTCTACCCTATGTCGATATGGAACGCCTAGGTGTCCATGGTTGGTCGTTCGGTGGATTCATGACCATCTCGCTGATGACCAACTATCCCGACGTATTCAAGGTGGGTGTGGCCGGTGGTCCCGTTATCGACTGGAAATGGTATGAGGTGATGTATGGCGAACGCTATATGGGCACCCCGGACGACAACCCCGAGGGTTACGCCAAGTGTAGCCTCATCGACAAAGCCAAAAACCTGAAGGGTAAGTTACAGATCATCACAGGCTACAACGACAATACGGTTGTACCTCAGCATTGTCTGTCGTTCCTTGATGCCTGTGTCAAATCTGGCACCCAGCCCGACTTCTTCGCCTATCCTGGTGAAGAACATAATATGCGAGGTCATGCCAGCGTCCACCTCCATGAGCGCATTACCCAGTACTTTGAAGATTACTTGAAATAAATCGCAAATCCGTAAATCGTAAAGATAAAAATGAAAATATTATTATTAGGCAGTGGCGGACGAGAGCACGCCCTCGCTTGGAAGATTGCTCAGAGTAAGAAATGTGAGAAACTATTCATTGCCCCGGGCAATGCCGGAACAGGTCTGTGTGGTGAAAACGTCAACATGAAGGCCGACGACTTCGAGGCCATCAAGGATTTTATCGTAGCCAACGGAGTTAATATGGTTGTGGTTGGTCCTGAGGATCCTCTGGTAAAGGGCATCTACGACAACCTGAAGGCTGATGCCCGTACGAAGGATATTCCTGTTATCGGTCCTTCGAAGGCCGGTGCCGTGCTCGAAGGCTCAAAAGACTTTGCTAAAGCGTTCATGCAGCGCCACAGTATTCCTACCGCCCGCTACCAGACTTTCGATGGAGAGCATCTTGCTGAGGGCCTTGCCTTTCTGGAGACACTCGAAGCACCCTATGTGCTGAAGGCCGACGGTCTATGTGCCGGTAAGGGTGTGTTGATTCTCCCCACCCTCGACGAGGCCAAGAAAGAACTCAAGGAGATGCTCGGCGGTATGTTCGGCAATGCCAGCAGCCGTGTGGTCATCGAGGAGTTCATGAGTGGCATCGAGTGTAGCGTTTTTGTGCTCACCGACGGCCAGCACTATAAGATTCTGCCTGAGGCCAAGGACTACAAGCGTATCGGCGAACACGATACGGGTCTGAATACCGGTGGCATGGGTAGCGTGACGCCTGTCCCGTTTGCAACGAAGGAGTGGATGAAGAAAGTCGAAGACCGCATCATCCGTCCTACCGTCGAAGGACTTGCTGCCGACGGTATCGACTACAAGGGCTTCATCTTCTTTGGACTCATTAACCGCACTAACACACCCACAGGCGAACCAGAACCCTATGTCATCGAATACAACTGTCGTATGGGCGACCCTGAGACAGAGAGTGTGATGCTACGTTTGAAGAGTGACATCGTGGATCTCTTCGAGGGTGTGGCAGCAGGTGACCTCGACCTGCGCGCCATCGAATTTGATCCCCGTGCTGCCGTTTGTGTCATGCTCGTTAGCGGCGGCTATCCCCAAGAATACAAGAAAGGCTATCCCATCAGCGGCATCGAGAAAGTTGAGGGTTCTATTGTCTTCCATAGTGGTACAGCCATGAAGGATGGCAAGGTGGTTACTGCCGGTGGCCGTGTCATCGCTGTGTCTTCTTATGGTAAAGACAAAGCCGAAGCCCTGAAGAAGTCATTCGAGGAGGCACAGAAGATTCAGTTCACCGACAAATACTTCCGTCGCGACATTGGCGCAGACCTTTAAAAGGTAAAAAGGCAAAATGGTGAAAAGACTCCAGAATAAAACCGCTGAGAGCCGTCGCACACTCCCGATAGCCATGCTCTATGGCACGGCTGTTTGGTTGATGGCAGGTCTGCTCAAGGAACAGTGGTGGGTGCAATTCGCCTGCTTCGTTCTGTCAGTTCTGCTTATTATGCGGATGAACAGCAAGAACCTGCTCATCCGTATCTATAGCCGTTCTGTCTCTATTGCCTTTATCTCTCTGTCGTGTGCTGCCGTCTTCCTATTTCCTTCATGGACGGGAGGCGTCGTACAACTCTCCTACATTGCCACGCTGATGCTGCTTTATGACAGTTATCAGGACAACACGGCTGTCGATAAGGCCTATTATGCCTTCCTGCTGATAGGAGTAGCTTCGATGCTCGATGCCCATGTGCTCTTCTATCTACCATTGGTATGGTTTGTGATGATTGTCATCGTCTACGCTATCTCCTGGCGCACCTTCCTGGCCTCACTGTTAGGTCTAATCACGCCCTATTGGTTCTTGGCCGGATGGCTGATGTGGCGGAGGGAAGAACACTTCGAGACCATGATCAACCTGTTTACCAGGCAGGACCTTCTGCAGTTTCCCTTTGACTTCGGAGCTCTCCCCCTGCCCAACCGTCTCGTCATCATCTTCACAGCTGTGATGATGGTCATCGGCAGCCTCCATTTCATCCACAGTAGTTCTCGTGACAAGATCCGGGTACGCCAGTTATACTACAGTTTCATCATCATCGGCTTCTATTCACTCGCCTTGTTGGTGCTGCAACCACAAAATGAACTGGCTCTCCGAATGCTTATCATCGCCACCAGTCCGCTGATTGGTCATTACTGGGCTTTGACCAACTCACGTATATCAAACATCATTGTCTGTATCCTATCTGTGGCCTTGATCCTCCTCACAGCCTTCAACCTATGGATTTCATCATATCCTTCCTAACACAATACGGCTATTGGGGCATGCTGTTGGCGGCTTTTCTCGCCGGCAGTTTCTTTCCTTTTTCCAGCGAGGCAGTCATGATCGGACTGATGGCCACCGGTCTCGATCCCTGGGTGCTGATGATCTATGGCACCATTGGCAATGTGCTCGGAAGTATCGTCAACTACTGCGTCGGACGGATGGGACGGATGGAATGGATAGAGAAATATCTGCATGTGAAGAAGAAAGACCTCGACAAGGCCCACCGTTTTCTCTCCGGTCGTGGTGCATGGATGGGGTTCTTCGCCTTTCTGCCCGTTCTGGGTAGTGCCATCACGATAGCACTCGGGTTGATGCGTTCGAACATTTTCATCGCCATCACCATTGGCAAGATATTCCGCTATATCGTCCTCATCTATGGTGCCGGTTTGTTCATATAACGTTAATTAATGTAGAGCAGCAGCAAATTCTTCACTATTCGCTCTTCACTCTTCACTTTTTTTCGTACCTTTGCAGCGTTCATAAAGATTTTAACGTTAAAATAGTATATTGATCAGATGAAACAATTCAAACTGGTGGACAATGTCCTCGGGTGGCTCACGTTTCTGATTGCCGCCTTCGTCTATTGCTCCACAATCGAACCGACAGCCTCATTCTGGGACTGTCCGGAGTTTATTACCACTGGTTATAAGATGGAAATCGGTCACCCACCTGGGGCACCGTTCTTTATGCTGACAGCCAACCTGTTCTCACAGTTTGCCAGCGATGCCACCCAAGTGGCACGGATGGTCAACACGATGAGTGCCCTGTTGTCGGCAACGTGTATCCTGTTCCTGTTCTGGAGCGTCACCCATCTGGTGCGCCGTCTGCTCATCTCAGACTGGCAGGAACTGACACTTCCGAAGCTCATCACCATCGAGGCCTCGGGTCTTGTGGGAGCCCTGATATACACCTTTAGCGACACATTCTGGTATTCAGCTGTCGAGGGTGAGGTATATGCCTACTCTTCTGCTTTTACCGCAGTCGTGTTCTGGCTCATCCTGAAATGGGAGGATGTGGCCGACGAACCTCACAGCGACCGCTGGCTAGTGCTGATCATGTATCTGACAGGTCTCTCTATCGGTGTCCACCTGCTAAACCTGTGCTGTGTGCCGGCCATCGGTCTGGTGTACTACTATCGCCGTTTCCCCGATGCCAACCTGAAGGGTTCATTGGTGGCATTATGTATTTCCGGCGTGGTCTTGGCAGCTGTGCTCTATGGTGTCGTGCCTGGCATCGTTACCGTCGGCGGATGGTTTGAATTGTTCTTCGTTAACACGCTTGGCTGTCCCTTCAACACGGGTGAGATCATCTATATCATCCTACTCATTGGCATTGTCATCTGGGCTGTTTACGAGACTCAGACCCAGAAGCACAGTCAGCGTGTGCAGAATATCGCTTTCCTCATCTCTTTCGGTATGTTGGGTATTCCCTTCTACGGCTGGGGATGGCAGGCATTCATCATTGGTGTCATCGTATTGGCAGCCCTCTGGTTCGGACTGAATTATAAGAAAGATAAGAAACTGCTGGTGACAGCCCGTGCTAAGAACACCATCCTGCTCTGCATGCTGATGCTGATGGTGGGCTATTCTACCTATGCTGTCATCGTGATCCGTTCTTCTGCCAACCCGCCAATGGACCAGAACTCGCCTGAGGATATCTTTACCCTTGGCGACTACCTCGGACGTGAGCAGTATGGCCAGCGCCCACTGTTCTACGGACAGGCCTATACCTCACAGGTGGCTCTGGAGAGCGACGGCAAATACTGCCGTCCTGTCATGAGCAAGGGCAAACCTGTCTACCAGCGCAAGGAGAAAGCATCTGCCGACGAGAAGGACTCCTACTTCGTGGTTCGTACGAAGGATGAGTACAAGTATGCTCAGAACATGCTGTTCCCCCGAATGTACGATGCCGGCCATGCATCTGCCTATGAGTCATGGATGGGAGGCGTCGACGGGACGGAAGTGCCCTACGACCGTTGCGGAGAACAGATCACCGTCAAGATACCATCACAGTTGGAGAATCTCCGTTTCTTCCTCTCTTACCAGTGTAACTTCATGTACTGGCGCTATTTCATGTGGAACTTCGCTGGTCGCCAGAACGATATCCAAGGTAACGGAGAGATGGAACACGGAAACTGGATCACAGGTATCCCCTTCATCGACGATGCACGATTGGGCAAACAGTCGTTGTTGCCTGATGACCTGAAGGAAAACAAAGGCCACAACGTATTCTACTGTCTGCCGCTATTGCTTGGACTCCTCGGTCTTTTTTGGCAGGCTTGGTACACTCGCAAACGTAAAGTGACGGTTAATGGTTCCGAGAAGACCATCGACGATCCCATCGGCATCCGTCAGTTCTGGGTAGTATTCTTCCTCTTCTTCATGACGGGTCTGGCCATCGTAGTCTATCTGAACCAGACACCGATGCAGCCCCGTGAACGCGACTATGCCTATGCCGGCTCGTTCTATGCCTTCGCCATCTGGTGTGGCATGGGTGTGGCTGCCATCATCGACTGGCTGCAGCAGAAGCTGAAGAAAGAGAACCTTGTTCTGGCATCACTTGTATCTCTGGCATGTCTGGCCGTACCTATCCAGATGGCCTCACAGACTTGGGACGATCACGACCGCTCTGGCCGTTACACCTGCCGTGACTTTGGACAGAACTATCTGATGACGCTTCAGGAAGAGGGTAACCCCATCATCTTCACCAATGGTGATAACGATACCTTCCCCCTCTGGTACAATCAGGATACCGAAGGTTTCCGTACCGATGCCCGCGTCTGCAACCTTTCTTATCTGCAAACCGACTGGTATATCGACCAGATGGTACGTCCAGCCTACGACTCCCCGTCGCTGCCCATCACTTGGAACCGTCTGGAATACTGTGCTGGCACCAACGAGTACGTTCAGATCGATTCTTCGCTGAAAGAACAAGTCGTACAACTCTATAAGGAACAGCCTGAGGCTGCCCGTGAGCAGTTCGGCGATGAGCCCTTCGAACTGAAGAACATCCTGAAGAACTGGGTGCGCTCCACCCATAAGGACTTCCACGTCATCCCCACCGACACCGTCTATGTCACCATCGACAAGGAGGCAGTCCGCAAGAGCGGAATGATGATGGCTGCCGACTCGATACCTGACAAGATGGTCATCTCGCTGAAGGGCAAGAGTGCGCTCTATAAGGGCGACCTGATGATGCTCGAGATGATTGCCAACGCTAACTGGACACGTCCTATCTACGTGGCACTGACCGTCGGACAGGAAAACTACATGAACCTCGGTGACAACTTCATACAGGAGGGTCTTGCCAACCGTATCACACCATTCACCACGAAGGGTGGCGAAGCCAAGAACTTCGATACGGCCAAGACCTATGAGAACGTGATGAAGAAGTTTAAGTTCGGAGGTGTCAACCAGAAGGGCATCTACCTCGACGAGACGGTGATGCGTATGTGCTACACCCACCGTCGACTCTTTGCCTCACTGGCTCAGCACCTCATCGATGAGGGACAGAGCGACAAGGCCAAGGAGGTGCTCGACAGATGCGAGAAGGAGCTGCCCGACTACAACATCCCGCACGACTACCAGAGTGGTTCTGTGGATCTGGCACGCTGCTATGCCATGACAGGACAGAACAAGAAAGCCCAGCTGCTCATCGACCAGATGTGGCTGAAGTCCTGCCAGTATCTGCTCTGGTATCTCTCCTTCGACGGCACACGCTTCACCAGCACCCAGCACGACTGCCTCATTCAGTTCTATATCCTGGAGCAGTTGCTCAATGTACAGGATACCATCAGCCAGGAAGAGGCTGACAAGAAGGAACAGCAGTTGCAGAGTCTGATGGGCATCTATCAGTCTAAGGGCGGTGGCGCTGACGAGTAAAGGTGAATAGGTGAAGAAGTGAAAAGGTGAAAGAGTAAGGAGATGTTTATTGAGCAACCCGCCATCTACCTCCGCTGGCTCTATCCGAAAGCCTATTGGAGAATGGACCGTCACGAGAAGGCAGTATATCTGACCTTCGACGACGGTCCCATCCCTGAGGCTACGCCTTTCATCCTCGACACGCTGAAGGCGTTCGGAGCCAAGGCCACGTTCTTCATGGTGGGCGACAATGTCCGTAAGCACCCTGAACTCTATGAGCGCATCGTCGCTGAAGGCCATCAGGTGGGCAACCACACCCACAACCACATCGTTGGCCTCACCCATACCATCAAGGAATACAGTTACAATGTGGAGAAAGCCAATGCCTATATCCACAGCCATTATGTCCGTCCGCCTCACGGCTGGATGCGCTTGGCTCAGTATGCCTGGCTCAGTCGTAAGTACAAGATCGTGATGTGGGATCTCGTCACTCGCGACTACTCCAAATGGATGACGGCCGACGACATTCTTAATAATATAAAGAGGTACGCGCGAAACGGCTCAATCATCACCTTCCACGACTCTCTAAAGAGTATCGAGAAGCTTCACACAGCCCTGCCAATCTCGTTACAATGGCTGCAAGACCAGGGCTATTCTTTCAAGATCTTCCCCTAAAAGGTGATGATCCCATCACTTCCCAAGAACTACAATTTAACTCAAAAAAATATGAAAAGATTACTAACAACAGGCTTACTAATAGCCACATTCGCAATGACAACAAATGCTCAACCACAGCTCCGAGCCGATAATATCGACGAGGTGCTCAAGGCTATGACCCTTGAAGAGAAAGCCAAACTACTCGTTGGCGGTGCAAACAACTTCTTTGGCGCTAATGCCGTCGTAGGCGGCGAGGCCGATCTCGTGGCGGGTGCCGCTGGCACATCCCCTGCTATCCCACGTCTCGGCATCCCTGCCACCGTTCTTACCGATGGTCCTGCTGGCGTCCGTATCAATCCCACCCGCAAAGGCACTGACAAGACCTACTATGCTACAGCCTTCCCCATCGGCTCGTGCCTGGCCTCTACCTGGAATACGGAACTGGTCAGCAAAGTGGGACAAGCCATCGGCAACGAGACCAAGGAATACCGTTGCGACGTGATCCTCGGCCCTGGCATGAACCTGCATCGCAATCCCCTCTGCGGACGTAACTTCGAATACTACTCCGAAGACCCGTTGCTGACGGGTAAGATTGCAGCTGCCTATATTCAGGGTGTGCAGAAGGAGGATGTTGGCGTATCGGCCAAGCACTTCGCTGTAAATTCTCAAGAGACGGATCGTACTGCTGTCGACGAGCGTGTCAGCCAGCGTGCTGCTAGAGAATTGTATCTGCGTGGCTTCGAGATAGCTGTCCGCGAGAGTGATCCCTGGACCATCATGGCATCGTATAATAAGGTGAACGGACAGTTCTCGATGGGTAACCTCGACCTGCTGACGAAGATTCTGCGTGAGGACTGGGGCTATAAAGGTATCGTGATGACTGACTGGATTGGCATTCGCGATGGTCTGCCCACCATCACGGAAGTACAGGCAGGCAACGATCTCATGGAACCAGGACAGCCAGCCCAGGTTCAGGAGATCATCGAGGGCGTGAACAGCGGCAAGCTCGATATTGCCGATGTGGATCGCAACGTTCGCCGTATGCTGGAATACATCGTCAAGACACCTAGCTTCCGCAAGTATCCCGCCTCTAACGATCCTGACTTCAAGGCCCACGCTGCCATCACTCGTCAGAGTGCTGCCGAGGGTATCGTCCTGCTGAAGAACAACGGTGCTCTGCCTTGGAAGAATGGAGCCATCAAGACCGTTGCACTCTTTGGCGAGAACTCCTACGACTTCCTCTCTGGAGGTACTGGTTCAGGCTGTGTGCATCCCCCTTATGTTGTCGACATGCTCGAGGGTCTGAAGAACGCAGGCATCAG
>Ga0310696_10003377_pt1 | contig 19978 bp, 16 predicted proteins | sample AusTroGonzalo_MG_4_FD_203885 | JGI IMG/M metagenome (GOLD analysis project Ga0310696, IMG submission 203885) | Bovine rumen microbial communities from tropical cattle in Woodstock, Queensland, Australia - Gonzalo_02 (v2) (version 2) | ecosystem: Host-associated > Mammals > Digestive system >... | reverse complement strand
GCGACCGGGGCAAGATCATCGGCAAGAACGGCAAAACGATCATGGCGCTCCGCGCTCTCGTCTCCGGCGCCGCCGGACGCACGAAAGGCCGCGTGAACGTCGAGGTCCTGGACGATGAGGTCGAGGCGGCAGGAGCCTGATGTGGCGCTGCGGATCGACATCATCACGTTGTTTCCCGAGATATTCTTCGGCCCGCTGGCGAGCAGCATCACCGGACGGGCCATGCGGGAAAACAAGGTCGAGATTCGTGCGATCGACCTTCGCGATTTTACGCACGACCGGCGAAAGACCGTCGACGACAAACCGTTCGGCGGCGGACCCGGGATGCTGATGAAAGTGGAACCGCTTTTCGAGGCGGTGAGCTCTTTGAAACAGGACGGGACGAAGGTCATCCTGACCGGACCCGCGGGCGGGCGCTTCACGCAACAGACCGCGCATGCGCTCGCCGGCGAACGGCATCTGATCTTCATCTGCGGACATTACGAAGGCGTCGACCAGCGCGTCCGCGATCTGCTGGTCGATATGGAGCTGTCCATCGGGGATTACATCCTCACGAACGGCAACCTGGCGGCCATGGTCATGACCGACGCGATCGTCCGGCTTCTGCCGGGCGTCCTCGGCGACGACGAATCCGCCGTGCAGGAGTCGTTCGAGAACGGCCTCCTCGAGTATCCGCAGTACACCCAGCCCGTCGAATTTCACGGCATGAGAGTGCCGGACGTCCTTTTGTCCGGCGACCATGCCAGAATCGGACAGTGGCGCCGCGCCGAATCCATGAACACGACGCTGCTCGTCCGTCCGGACCTGATCAACAACAAAAATTAACATAATGGAGGTTACACCATGAACATCATTGACAAGATCGAAAAGGCGCAGTGCAAGACTTCTGTGCCCGACTTCAATATCGGGGACACCGTCAAGGTTTCCACCAAGATCATTGAAGGCACCACCGAACGCATCCAGAACTTCACCGGCGTCGTCATCGCACGTAAGAACTCCGGTCTCCGCGAGACCTTCACCGTCCGCCGTTTCCAGAACGGCTACGGTGTGGAACGCGTGTTCCCGATCCACAGCCCGCGTATCGACGCGATCACCGTGGAGCGTCACGGCCATGTCCGCCGCGCCAAACTCTACTACCTGCGCGACAAGATCGGCAAAGCCGCCCGCGTCAAAGAGAAAAAGTACTTCGGTCCCGCGGTGTCCGCCGATTCCGCGAAGTAATCCGAATGGATTTCCTCCCCGGAAATTCCGAACTCCTCGCTCACGAACTCAAGTGGGACGGGGAGTTTTCTTTTATCGCCGGAGTCGATGAGGCCGGACGCGGCTGCTGCGCGGGGCCCGTCTGCGCCGCCGCCGTCATTTTCACCGACCGCGGCCGTATCCCCGCGGGCGTCAACGATTCCAAGCAGCTCACGCACAAACAGCGCATGGAACTGCGCGAACAGATCCTTGCCGAGCCCTCCGCGCTTACGGGCGTCGCGATGGTCGACCAGGACGAGATCGACCGCACGGACATCCTCCGCGCCACCTGGCTTGCCATGCGGAACGCCGTGCTTGCCCTGCCGCGTCCCGCCGATTTCGTGCTTGTCGACGGCAACCCGGTCAAGGGGCTGCCCGTCCCCTCGGAAAACATCGTGAAAGGCGATGCGAAGTCCGCCAGCATCGCGGCGGCGAGCATCCTCGCCAAGACCTCCCGCGATCTCTTCATGCTGGAGGCGGCGAAACTGTATCCGCAGTATAAATTCGAGGTCCACAAGGGCTACTGCACCAAACTGCACACGGACCTCATCCGCCGGTACGGACCGTGCCCGCTGCATAGAAAGACGTTCGAGCCCGTGCGCTCCATCCTGAACCCGCCCGACACCGTGCAGGGCGAATTCCAATTCTGAGGCGAACCATGGATTTGAACGAGCTGAAAAAAGACTGCGCCCGGAAGCAGAAGAAGGGCCTGCCCTTCATCATGGCGTCCGTGCTCATCTGGACCGCCATCCTGTGCGTCCACCTGACGAGCCTCAACCCCCTCGCGAAAAACCTGCTCACGTTCTGCTGCACCGGGCCGCTGCTCCCCCTCGCGTTCGGCATCTCGAAGCTGATCGGCGTCGACTTTCAGGGCAAGGACAACCCTCTGACGAAGCTCGGCATGATCTTCACCCTGAACCAGATCCTGTACCTGCTGATCGCCATGTGGGTCTATTCCGAAGTGCCGGAGAAGATGCTGATGGTCTTTTCGATGATCTTCGGCGCGCATTTCCTGCCGTACGGCTGGCTGTACGATTCCCAAAGCTACTTTGTCATGGCGGTCGCCATCCCGTTCCTTTCCCTGGGCCTCGGCCTGTTTTTCCCGCCGTACGTGCTCGCGGCGGTCATGATCGGCGTTGAAGTCCTGTTCAGCGTCCTGCTCTGGCTCGAGGTCAAAGCGCTGGAAAAGAAATCATAAAACACGGAAACCCGGCGAGCGGACGGCTTGAAATTCCGCATTTTTGCGATATAGTATTGCAGACGTTTTCGCCTGTAATACCCCTGCCGCAAGGAGCCGGAACCATGAAGAATAATAATCCACGCCTTTTTCTTTCCGTTTTCGCAGGGTGCTTCATCTTTTCGCTGGCCGGGACGGCATTTGCCCTCACCGAGGAAGAGAAGGAATTCGTCGAAAGGGAGCGGGCCAAGCAGGAGAAGGTCGCCGAGGCACTCAAGCTCGCGGTCGATGCTCTGATCGCGAAGGAGGCCGATCCGAACGACGCGAAGTCGATCTACGAGCTCGGCGTCCGGTATCTGAAAGACAAGAGAGATCCTCTTGTCGGGTGGGACCTGTACCAGCGGGCCGCCGAAATGGGCTATGCCGACGCGCAGTACGCGATCGGCATGGAGTACATCGAACACATTCAGGAGATCGTGCCGCGGGAAGCGGCGAAGGCGGAGGGCGCCAAGTGGCTTGAGAAGGCCGCCGAACAGGGGCATGTCGAAGCGCAGCTTGAACTCGCGAAGTGCTACTCGTCGGGCAAGGGCGTGAAAAAGGACGAGGCGGAGGCATTGAAATGGGCGCAGAAGGCCGCGGAATCCGGCGACGCGAAGGCGATGTACGAATACTATCAATTCAGCGGCAAGCTGGAAATGCTCCTCAAGTCCGCGGAAAATGGCTATGTCGAGGCGCAGAATAGGCTGGGATTCTGCTATCTTCGCGCCATCATATTCCCCGTAGACCTGTCGGAAGCCGTCAAATGGTACACGCTGGCAGCCGAACAGGGCGATTCCGGCGCGAAAAAGCATCTTGACCGGCTGAAGGATGTCATCCCCCTGCTGGAGCCGGCGGAACGGGGCGACGCGGAAGCGCAGTACAAGCTGGCCCGGTACATCATCGAACACGGTGAGATCGGAGACTCCCCCAACAATTCGGGGCCGCGCCGGGAAGAGATCCGGAAATGGCTTCTCAAGGCGGCGGAGAACGGTCACGTGGCCGCCCAGCTCGAACTGGCGGAGGCATATGCCTGGTTCGACAACGGCATCTGGTGGATCGCGCCGGAAAATGATTTCGCCGAGGCCGCCAAATGGTTCCGGAAGGCGGCGGAACAGGGCGATCCCATGGGGCAGGGCATGCTCGGCTGGCTCTACGCGACCGGACGCGGCGTGGACAAGGACCTGAAGACCGCCGTCGAATGGTTCCGCAAGGGCGCGGCGCAGGGCAACGCCGAGGCGCAGTTCGGCATGGGCTTCAGCGTGAGGGATAGTTGGCTGGAGCCTTACTACAACACTGGCGATAAGGACTGGAAGATCGTCGCCGACTGGTATGTCAAGGCGGCGGACAGCGGCCTGAAACACTCTTTGCCCGAACTGGAGAACAAACGGGACTACACCGGATTGCAGTGCAAGATCGCCGAGCTCTATCGGCTCAGATACGCGCTCGCCCGTCCGAACAAGGACGGATCCGCGGGCCAGTACCTCGCCGAGGCCGTCAACTGGTACCGGAAGGCCGCCGAGGCGCACGACTCGGACGGTTTCTACAAACTCTGCGACCTCGCCGAGCAGCAGGACTGTAAGGAGGCGAAGGAAGCCCTCCGTATGCTCGCGAAGAACGGAAACAAGCAAGCCCAGACGTTCCTGGGAGCAAACGGCTGGGACGAGCCGGAACAGGAAGGACCGGCACAGAAGGACGCGTCGCCCGACGACGAATGACCGTTTCCCGATTCTTTTCCGAGTCTTAAAAACAGTTGCGGCACGCATCGCTCATTTGCGACACGTGCCGTTCTTTTCGTTTCCGGTCGAGGAAAAACCTTATGCGCGGCGGGTGCTGCCCCCGCTCAGGACGCCCCGTTTGGCGGAGCGCACGAATTCGACGAATTCCTTGACTTCCGGAATCTGGGGCAAGGTGTTTTCGATCTCTTCCAGCGCGTTCTTCATGTTGAGGCCGCGGCGGAATGCGATATCGTACATCTTGTGGATGGTGCGGATGTCTTCCTTCGAATAACCCGCGCGTTCGAGCGCCACCTTGTTGAATCCGCGGATGCCGCCGTTGCGGCCGTCGCCGATCATGAAGGGCGGCAGGTCCATGGAAATGGCGGAGCCGCCGGAGAGCATGGCATAACGTCCCACCCGGACGAACTGGTGGATGCAGACGTTGCCGGAAATGAACGCGCCGTCGCCGACCTGGACGTAGCCTGCGCAAAGAGCGCCGAGCGCCATGATGACACGGTCGCCGATGACCGTGTTGTGCGCCATGTGGGCGTTGCCCATGAAGAAGCCGTGGCTTCCGACGACCGTTTCCGTGCCGGGATGTGCTCCGCGATGGATGGAAACGCCTTCGCGGATGATATTGTCGTCGCCGATCCGGGTGAAGGAATCGCCCTGGGACGGGTCGTAGCTCACATCGTTGGGGGCGCCGCCGAGCGAGGCGAACGGGAAAATGGTGTTGCCCGCGCCGATGGTGGTGTTGGAGTAGATGTGGCACTGTGCGATCAGACGCGTGTTCGCGCCGATCTTCACATGGTCTTCAATAATGCAATACGGGCCGACGAAAACGGAATCGTCGAGCTCGACGTCATTTCCGATGATGGCGGTCTGGTGAATCTGCGCCATGTCTGTATGCCCCGGTGCGGATTATTTCTTCTTGGCGGCGGCCTTGATCGCCTCTTTCACGCGAAGTTTGACGCGCTTGAGGTACTGTTTGCGGCGGGCCTGTTTCTCGTGCTTGTTATACTGTCTTCCCATTGTCGGAATCTCCATTGTGTTGAATTTGGTTCAGGTTCAAAAATATATCCATAAAAGATAGCACATTTTCACGTTTTTTCAAATGTAAATCCGAAAAAACATGCCGAAAACACGCTTTTTCCGCATCGCTCCTTGACTTTTGCCTCTTCCGGTTCTATTATTATAGCCGCATCTCCGAACGGACAACAACCGGATGAAAACTGAACATGACCGAACCCGACTTCTCCAAGATCGAAACCGCCGGATGTCCCGCGGGCGCCGCCGGACGCGATATGATCCTGCGCATGAACCGCGAACACGGCCCGCTCCGGGCATGGGGATTCGCACACATCTCGGTCGGACGTTCCGTGCTGGACGTGGGATGCGGCGGGGGCGCGGCGCTGTCCGAGCTGGCGGAACGGTTCCCCCAGGCGAATCTGACCGGGTGCGACGTTTCCCCGCTTGCCGTCGAGACCGCGACCGCGCTGAACGAAGCGCATGTGAAGTCCGGGCGGATGGCGTTTCGCCTGTGCGGCGTGCCCGACCTGCCGTTTGCGGACGGCGCGTTCGACACGGTGTTCTCCGTCGAGAGCCTGTATTTCTGGCCGGATGCCCTGGCCGGGCTGAAGGAGATCCGCCGCGTGCTTTCCCCGGGCGGCATGTTCATGGCCGCGCTGGAGATGGTCGGCGGCAGGATGGACGAACGGCAGCTTGCCATCGTGGAGCACCTGAAGATGTTCTGCCCGACGAAAGACGAACTGGCGGAACTGATGACTGCCGCGGGATTTGCGGACGTGAACGTCGATTTCGAGCCGGAACGCATCTGGCTGTGCGCCTCGGGGCGGAAATAAAACAGGGGTGAACCGATCCGCCGGAACGGCATCCGTCCCGATGGACCGTGCCTTGCCGGGCTCAGTTTTCGAGGAAGACGATACGGAAGCAGAGGAGCGCCGCGAAAATGGCGGGACCGGACGGGAAGCACAGGCATACGGCAAACATCGCCAGCGAGGCGGCGACGCCGAGGATGAACGCAAGCGGAATCGCGAGTCCGGGCTGGACCGGTTTCACGATCCGTTCCTGGATCAGGTCCAGGAAAACGCCCACGGAAATCGCGAAGAATCCCATCCCCGTTACATGGATGAGGTCGTGGTGCTCGAATCGGATCAGGCGGAACGCCAGCACATACGAGATCCCGCCGAGCAGAGCGTAGACGAAGCGCGGGACCTTGCGTTTGACCATGGCCGGGCGGGAAGTGAACAGCGACCTCTCCTGCCATTGGGCCTGCGCCAGAAGGATGATGCTGCACAACGGGAGCATTCCGAGCCAGAACCAGGACAGCGGATGCCGGAACATCGAACAGTCCAGCAGAGCCGCGCAGAAGAGCGCGAGGCATCCGGCGAGGCAGAACATGTCCTCGAACGCCTGGAACGCCTGTTTGTGGACTGGCTTCCACGAGATGAAGTAGCGCAGGAGCAGATAGGCGAAAAGGCCGATCGCCAGCGCCCATGCGCTGATCTTGCCGTAGGGGAGATCTCCGGGGAGACGGTTCCGCAGGCGCGGCAGGATGTCGATTTTCGCATACGCGAGCGGGCCGATGGTCTTTCCGGAACGCCTGCGGATCTTTTCGGCCTCCTCCATGAGTCCGGCGGGCGGCGCATCGGAGTAATCCTGCTCCAGGGCGATGGCGATGGCGTCTTCCGGCACCTCGGATATCCCGGGGAAATAGTATCCGGCGTCGGACGCCAGTTCGTTGATGTCGGCGAGGGCAAACAACGGTGTCCGGGGAACGTTTTCCGCATCGTCTTCCGGCGGGGCCTTGCGGAAGAGGTCCTTCAGGGTTGTCGGTGTGGCGGCCGACAGCGGCACGGAAGAAGCCGCGATGACGCGTTCGCCGAAGCAGAATGTCCCGGTGTTGCCGAAGAGGTTTTCCATGGCGGCCACGATGCACGCGGCGCCCGTCGCGTTGTACTGCGGAAGCACGACGGCGAAGACCGAGCCCGCTCTCGCGCGCATATGCGCGAAAATGCCGAGAGTCTTCGTGGTCCACAGGTCGATCTCGGGCGTGGCGGCGCGGGCCGGGAATGCGCAATCCAGCAGGATCATGTCGAATCGTCCCGGGAAGCGCGTGTTGTTCAGAAAAGCTTTCCGCGCCGTTTTGTCGCGGAGATCGACGACCGCCGGAGTGCTGAAAAGAGGCCCGAATTCGCGGGGCAGGGCGACGTCCTGTCCTGGATCGAACCCGTTTTCCGGCACGCGGGGCCAGAACTTCCGGATGGCGGCGTCGGAATCCGGCGGGGCATAGACTTCCGGGCGGTCGGTGACGATCGCGATATCGGGATTGAGTTTCCCCGAGGAAAATGCGATGGCGACCGTTTCCAGACGGATCCTCGCGTTTTCGTTCTGTCCGATCCGAGGCGCGGATCCCGGAGCGGAAGCGGGTTCCTCTTTCGAAGTTTCGGGCCGGGGACTGGCGCTTGCATCCTGGGCGGCCTGCCGCGGCGCGGATTCGGAAACGGGGGCCTGTCCCGGTCTCGACAGGTACAGCATGGCCGAGAAAAAGACGAGCGGGAGAAGTGCGGCAAAGAAGACTCGCCAGCGGGCCGGGATGCCTGATTGTGTCTGAAGTTCAGCCATGACGGGAACTCGGTGGGGTTTCCGTTAGTCGGTCCCGACGTTTCGGCATCCGGGCAAAGTCCGGGCGGAAAGATCCCATGTGGTCGTCGCTCGGGCGACCGCTCTTCCAATCATTCTGCATCGTCGTTTTGCCCATTTGCTGAAGCCCCATCCGGCCGAACGAATGAAAATGCCTTAAAAAAAGCGACCCGCAATGTGGTTTGCGGATCGCATGGCGGTATCTGGACCGAACTCAGTTGTTGTTGACAGGCATTTTGATGAGGGTTCCGACGGGGAGCCTCTGGCCCGGCTTGACGGAGGGGTTCAGCCGCAGCAGGTCGTCAAGTTTGCGTTCGTGAATGATCGAGAGCTCCTCGATCGTGGCTTCGAATTCGGTCGGGATGGAGATGGTGTTGATGTCCATGGCCGTTCTGGAAGCGGCGGGGGTACTGCCGGTGGACGAGGCCGGGGCGGAAGCGGCCGGAGCGGACGTCCCGGTCCCGCTGATTGGGCCGACGATCCCGCCGGAACTCTCATTGTTCCTCGGCTGAGTCGTGGCATCGGCTTTCGTGGTGGCGGCGGGTTTCGTCGTGGTGGCGGGTTTCGTCGTGGTGGACGCGGCCTTCGTGCCGGAGGCATCGGCCTTCGGGGTCGTCGCGGTCGCCGTGGAGCTCTTCGTGGAGGAACCGGCAGCCTTGCCGGAGGCCGGAATGACGAGCGTCTGGCCGATGCGGAGGATGGCTTTCGGATCGATATTGTTTGCCGCGACGAGGTCGGCGAGCTTCACATGGTGGCGCACGGCGATTTCGCTGAGGGTGTCGCCGCCCTTCACGACGTAGAGTGTTTCACCGTCTTTTGCGGTGGGTTTTGCCTTCGTGGAGGAGGCGGCGCCGGAGGCGGCCGACTTGGTTTCGGACTTCTTTTCGGGGATAGGCTTGCCGACGGCGTTCTTGGCGTCAGGCGGGATCATGAGGATCTGTCCGACTCTGAGCGTGGAGTTCTTTTCGATGCCGTTGACTTCGGCGAGGCGGTCCACGGAAACGCCGTACACCATGCCGATGTTCCAGAGCGTGTCGCCCTTCACGACCTTGTATTCCACGGAGCCTTCCGGCGCTTTGCTCTTCGTTTCGGTCTCAGTTTGTTCGACAGGCTGGATCTGCGGGCCGGTGTCCTGCTGCGCGGAAGTGTCGCCGCCCTTGGGGCCCTTCTCTTCGACCGGTCCGACCGGGACCTCATCCTCGATGTAGATGATCTCGGTTTCCATGGTTTCGCTGCTGTTGGACGGGATGGTCTGCGGACGGGTTTCCGTTTCGCCCTGGTAGGGCTCTTCGACGAACGCGCCGCCGGGGATGCGGACGGGCTTGTCGGCGCAGGCGGTGAGGAGAAGTGCGGCGGCGGCAGTGGCGGCCGCGGGGGTGACGATGCGGAACGTAGCTTTCATGACAGACGGAACCTCCGGGAATGTTATTTGATTTTCAGAATATGCAGAATGAGCGGCGTTCTTTTAAGAAAAAAAGAACCCCACCATATATTTTAAGACAAAAAGCAAATAATTCAAATGAAGTCCCGCTTTTTTTGGGACTTTTTTCACGTTTTTTTTCGCGCCGGGGACGCGGAACCCTGTAAATGCCCCGCGTCAGTCCTTTTTCCCGCGTTTTTTCGCTGTCGGGTCGACGTTCGCGAAAACGGTCAGCGTGGACGGCTTCACGCCTTTCAGGTCGCGTTTCAGGCGGCGGTTCAGTTCCGCCCGCGTGAGTCCGTCGAGCTGCTCGCGGCGTTTCCACGGCTGAAGCGCATCTCCGGTCAGATAATGCTCCAGAGCGGCCTGTTTCGCCAGCGAACCGGACCGGGCGGCGTCGAAAGAATACTTGCGGGCGGCGAGGGCGCAGTCGAACTCGTCCTTGTCAAGGCCGCCGGCGGCGAGGCGGCGGAACTCGTCGAGGAGCAGTCCGCGGACCTCGGTGGTGTGGTCGTCCGAGGTGGAAGCGGCGAAGGCGGAGACGCCGGCGCCGAATCCGTACATGCGGAGGAACCCGGTCCAGTATGCGAGTCCCTTTTCGCCGCGCACGGTCTTGAACAGCTTGGCGGACATGCCGTTCTCCGCGTTCAGGACGAGGTCCCAGATCAAGTCGGCGGCCTCCACTCCGCACGAACGGAATCCGCAGGTCACGACCGCCTGGTTGCGCTGTTCGAGCGAATACGTGAGGTCGGCAGGCCGGTTCATTGCCGGGGGTGCGGGGCGCTTCGGCTCGGGTGCGGCCCAGCGACCAGCGGAGAAGATCTCCTGTGCGGCGGCGCGGGCCTGTTTCGGCGTGATCGCGCCGGAGAACGCCAGGCATGCCGAGCGGGCGGACAGCACGCGTTTGCGGTAGTAGTCCTTCAGTTTCGCGGCGGAGGCTTTCTTCAGGGCGGCGAGCGAGGTCTCCGGGCTGCGTCCGTAGGGATGATCCTCGCCGAAGAGGTGTTCCTTCAGGCGGGCGAACGCCACAGAATCCGGCTGGAGCAGCGAGCTTTCGAGCTCGCGGACCAGATTGTCCTTCTCCCGGGCGACTGCTTCGGCGGGGAACATCGGTTCCGCGGCGAGGATCGCGGCGAGCCTGACGGCACGGCGGAAGGCTTTGAGCGGGAACTGAAGGGAGAGGAACATGGAATTGTTGCCCGCGGTGCAGTCGGCGTCGATCGCGTCGTCGGCGAGTCGTTCGGCGAGTTCCGCCTCGCCATATTTGCCCGCGCCGCAGAAGAGCGTTTCGGAGACGAGGCGGGAGAACATGCTTTCCGTCGCGGACTCGAACGCGGCGGCGCAGGGAAGCACGAGCGTGATTTCCGCCATCGTCCGCGAGGAGTCCTCCAGAAGCAGCATGGTCTGGCCTGTTTTCGCGGTTTCCACGACGGGGCGAGGCGGCTCGGGCGCGGGCTTTTTATTGGAAGCCTTGCCCGTTTTGCCCGTCCCGGCCGGGGCCATGCGGACGCAGGTGAGGTTGTCGGGCGACAGCATGGTGCGGAGGACCTCTGCCACGGCGTCGGGAGTGATGGCGTCGAGTTCGTGCAGGATGGCGCGCAGGTCGTAACTGCCGTTGATGCGCACGGCGCCGGAGACGAGCCCGGCGAAGTCGGAAGGCGTCTCGAATCGGCTGAGGATCTCCGCTTCGACCGCGGCCCGGGCGCGGGCGATTTCGCGCGCCGTGACCGGGTGTTTTCCGAAGTCGCGGAGCACATCCCGGAATCCCGTTTGCATGGCGCCCAGTTTCGCCGGATCCCCCTCGAATGCCATGCAGAAGAAGCCCTGTCCGTCCTGAAACATCAGGTAGTCGGCCCAGGAGCCCGAGACCAGCTCGTTTTCGATGTGCATGGCGCGGTAGACGCGCCCGGATTCGTCGTCGAACAGGAATGCCAGCACGCGCAGAGCGGCGTTCGCGCGGGGAGTGAGGTCGTGCAGCTGCCAGCCGAACGCCAGATAAGCCAGCGAATCTTTCCAAGTCAAATCGACAGCGCTGCGTCCGGTGCGGACGAACGGACGCGCGAGTTGTTCCTCGTGGAATGAATCCGGCTGCCAGTCATCCAGCATGGCGCGGAGTTCCGCGAGCACAGCATCCTCGTCGAAACGCCCCGCGATGTAGAACGCCATGCGTTCTGGCGTGTAACGGCGCCGGTGGTAGGCCGCCATCCGGTCGCGCGTGACGGCGCCGAGCAGGTGGTCGTATCCGATGATCGGCACGCGGTACGGGCTGCCGCGGAAGAGTTCGCCGAGCATGTTTTCGTACACGCAGAGGCGAGGGTTGTCCAGCCGCATGCGGCTTTCGTTCAGGATCACGTCCTTCTCGCGGGCGAATTCGTCCTCGGGGAACAGAGGTTCGCGCATCATGGAGGCGAGCATCCTGGCGCCCTCGGCGGCATTCACGGCGGGGAGATTGATGTAGTAATATGTCTGGTCCTGGCTGGTGAATGCGTTCAGGCTGCCGCCGCAGGCGTTCACGCGGTCGGCGATCTCCGTGTGCCCGGGGAAACTCTTCGTGCCGCTGAACATCATGTGCTCGAGGAAGTGCGACAGGCCGCTGCCGAGGTCGGCTCCCTCGAATGCGCTTCCCGTGTTCACGCAGACGTTGCAGCTTACGGTGCGGACGCCCGGCATGGGGCAGAGAAAGACGCGGATGCCGTTCTTCAGGCGGATTTCGCGGACGAGGTCGAGCAGGGGCAGGGCGATTTCAGGCATGGAGGGAGTCTCCCGGTTGCGGGGCGGGGGCGGATGCGCAGTTCAGGCGTCGATGACCGGGAGCGGGCCGGGGGCTTCGGTCGGTTCCGGGCGTTTTCCGAAGCTGCGCCGGACGATCTCCTGCGTCACATAGATGAGGTCCGGCACACAGTCGAAATCCTCGATGCGGTCGCCGGGTCCGGCGGAGAGCACGCCCGCCTCGATGAGGTTGTAGACGATATTGCCGGCATCGCGTCCGCTGAGGAGATTCCAGTGGCGGAGCATGTCCGGCGCAAGAAAGAGATAGGTGCTGACCGCGTACTCGAGCATGCCCTGGATCAGCTGGCCGCCGGACACGTGGCGCGTGCCGAGCGGACGGCCCTGTTTCGAGAGCTTGTTCACGGTGTAGGAGACGGCGTCGTTCATGAAAACGTAGGCGCGCGCATCATAGCGGGAATCCTTTTCCAGAATTTCGGCGAGCGAATCTTTCCATTCGAGTTCTTCCATGGTCGTCTCCTGCGGTCGGTTCGGACGGCGGCGCGGCTCAGCGGTAGCGGACGGACTGCTGGACGCGCGGCATCTTCGGCTCTTCGAGCATGAGCGAGTACCATGCCTCCGCGAGCTGGGAGTTGGAGAACTGCTTGACCTTGCCGTTCATAAGCATCTCGCGGTTCCGTTCCAGCACTTCGTTGGACGTCTGCTTCCGGGCGTCCGAGAGCGCGGCGATGGCATCCTCGATGCGCTCCTGCTTCACCAGCATCCAGGAGTAGGCGGCGTACGGGATCACGGCGTTGTCGCCCTTGAACCGGCGGCAGCGGGACCGGAAGAACTTGTCGAGCTTCGGGTCGTTGTTCCTGTACATGCGGACGAGCTTGATCGTGACGCTTTGCGGATCGAAGAACATGCAGTGCGGGATCAGTTTGTCGACCTCGTCGAATTTCTTCTGCTGGAAGAGGAACGCCATCTTCATGGTGTTCACCTGGCGTTTGATGAGCAAGCTCCACGGATAGAGCGGCTTGAAGAGGTCGAGCGCGCCAATCATGCGTTCGAGTCCGGCCTGCTGCTCGCGTTCCAGAATCTGCATCATCTGCTTCGGGCTTCCCGTCGGACGGTGCATCATGCGGTTCTGCATCCCCTGGATCTTCTGCTGGATTTCCAGCATCAGTTCCTGAAGCTTCATGTTGATCTTCTTCGTCTTCGCCCGCAGGATCAGGGAAATCGCGACGTGGGTGATGAAAAAGACCGCGATCATCATGACGATGACGGCGGAAGGCGGCAGACCGCGGTAGGTCGCGGCGCCGACGCCCAGAGAAACGATCAGGGAAATCAGGAGAGTCAGCATGTTCGATACCTTTCAGGTGGAAATTTCATTACAAACAAATAAAATACACCGTATTCGGAAAAAACGCAACCCCCGGAATAAAAAAAAGACGGTCTCCGCGGCAGTTTTTTCTTTCGCGGAAAACCGGCGGGTCCGGGGCCGGACAGGACGGATCTGCCGATGTGCGGAGAGATCCTCGCGATCCTGATGAAGTCGATGATGCCTGCTGCCCCGTGTGCCGACGAGTGGAACGGGCCGGCCGGAGAAATGCCATTCCCTTGCCGGGATTGCTTTTTGAAGATTTGGCTGTATATTTTGTGTGACCTTTTTTCCGTCCGCAGAACAACCGCCGGATCCGTCCGGGGAAACGCCGCAGAACCGCCCGCAGAAGACCATGAACCGTGCAGACCTCACAGCCTTCGTCCCGATGACCCGCGAGGAGATGAACGCCCGCGGCTGGGACGCTATCGACGTCCTGATCGTGACGGGCGACGCCTATGTGGACCATCCGACGTTCGGACCGCCGCTCATCGCGCGGGTGCTGCTGGATGCAGGATACCGCGTGGGAATTGCGGCCCAGCCGGACTGGAAGGACCCGGACAGCCTGAAGACGTTCGGACGGCCTCTGCTCGGGTGCGGCGTGGCGAGCGGCAACATGGACTCGATGGTGAAGCTCTATACCGCGGGGCGCCGCCTGCGGCACGAGGACATGTATTCGCCGGGCGGCAAGACCGGGCTTTGTCCGCCCCACGCCTCGGTCGTCTACAGCCAGCTCGCGCGGCAGGCGTTCCCCGGGCTTCCGGTGATCCTCGGCGGCGTCGAAGCCAGTCTGCGCCGCGTGGCGCATTACGACTACTGGCAGGACAAGATGCGTCCCTCCGTGCTGGTCGATGCGAAAGCCGACCTGCTGTGCTACGGCATGGGCGAGCTCACCATGCTGGAGATTTTCGACCGCCTGAAACGCAATCAGCCGCTCGACGGCATCCGCGGCACATGCCGTTACCTCGGCGGACGCGAGAGCGAGGCTTTCGTCCCGGACGATTCCTGCGTCGTGCTCCCGTCCTGCGAAGACCTCTCCTCCGACAAGGACGCCATCATGCGCCAGACGAAGATCGTCGAGGCGGAGATGAACCCGTGGAACGGACGTCGTCTGGTGCAATGGACGCGCGGCCGCATCCTGCTGGTCGAGCCGCCGCGCCCGCCGATGACCTCCGCCGAATTCGACCATGTCTGCGAACTGCCGTTCACCGGCCTGCCGCACTGGAGCTACACCGAGCGCATCCCGGCTTGGGACGTGATCCGCGACTCGATCCCCGTGGTGCGCGGATGTCCCGGCGGATGCGCGTTCTGCGGGCTCGTGTCGCATCAGAACCACCACCTTGTTTCGAGGTCGCCGGAAAGCATCGTGCGCAGCATCGAAAGGCTCGCCTCGCAGCCGTTTTTCCACGGCACGGTAAGCGACGTCGGCGGCGCGGCGGGCAACATCTACGGCCACGGCCCGTTCGACCCGGAGAAATGCAGGAAGTGCCGCCGCATCTCCTGTCTTTTCCCCTCGATCTGCCCGAATTACCACGCCGACGAAAAGCCGCTCATGGACCTGCTCGACCGCATCAAGCGCATCCCCGGCGTGAAGCACGTCTTCATCAACTCCGGCATCCGCCTCGACCTCGCGCTCATTCAGCCGCGCCAGACAGAAAAGATCATCCGCGACCACGTGGGCGGCCAGCTCAGCGTCGCCCCGGAACACCTCGACGGGGAAGTCCTGCGCCTCATGCGGAAGGGGCAGGCGGGCGTGTTCGACAAGTTCAAGGACGTCTTCGACCGCGTGAACGCCGCGACCGGGAAGAAGCAGTTCATGATCCCGTACTTCATTTCGAACTTCCCCGGCTGCACGGAGCGCCACATGCGCGTGGTGGACGGCTACCTCGCGAAATACCATTGGAGCACGAAGCAGGTGCAGGACTTCATCCCGCTCGCCATGACCATGGGCTGCGCCATGTACTGCTCCGAGACCACGCCTGACGGACAGCCGATCCGGGTCAACAAGGGCCTCGCCGAACGCCGCGGCCAGCGCGACCTGCTGCGGCGCGACCGTGACGCCGGACCCTCGCACGGCGGTAAGATCGAGGGAAAACGCCTGCAAAACGAGCGGGAAAAAGGGCGGGAGAAACGCGGCAGCTACGGCGGCCCCCACAATGGTCGTCACGGCGGCAAGCCCCGCCGGAAGTAAGCTTCATTCCCGTTCAAACACGAAAAAGCCGGAAGCATCCTGAGCAGGACGCTCCCGGCAAACTTGTTTTCTGTGGTTAGGTTTATTTCGGCAGCCGTTTGGCACGGTACGGTGCGATCACGTACTGAAGTTGGAAGCTCCCGTCCTGGACTTTGTACTGTGGCAGGGGTTCCGGGCCGCAGCTGGCGCCGCCGAGGCCGGATACGACGGAATCGAGGTGCAGCACGGTCTTTTCGCCGGGCTCGGGCAGGCGGTCCCGCGTGCAGGATGCGGCGATTTCGCCATCGGTCCACGGGGAAACGGAGAACTCCATGCCGGAGAGTTCCGTGCCGCCGTTTTCGTTTTTGAGCAGGGTGAACGAGACGGCAGGAAGGTCCTCGTCGTCGCTGTACAGGATCACGTTCTTCGTGCCGATGCGGTTGCCGTAGCTCTGGGACTTCACGTAGGGCTCGATCATGCCGGGCACGGTGGTGTCGAAGCGGTCGAACCACGCGGCGTGGCGGCGGTCGCGGTAGTTTTCATGCGGGCCGTAGCCGAGGTAGGAGACGCGGTCGTACGCGCCGTCGAGGACGAACGAGAAGCCGTTGCGGTAGACGTTGATTCTCTTTGTATCCATAATGGAGGCCGCCGCCGTGACGGTGATCGAACCGTCGCACGCGATGTCCCAGGTCGTGCGGATAGAATAGTTGAGCTTTCCGGCGAGCGTGAGCCGCTGCGTCGAGGTGACGGAGACGCAGCCGTCCTCGGTCCTTTTCCAGGTAAGGTCGGCGTCCTCGCCCTTGTTCTCCTCATCCGCCGCCTCGGAAACACTTACCGCCCTCGGAAGCAGCCACGGCTCGATTTTCGCGTTCAGGCTCCTGCCGGGCTCCTTGTCGAAGATCCACTTGTCGTTGTCGACCGGGGCACGGTAGACTTCGGGCTGAGGCCCGGCCTTCAGGATCTCCTTGCCGTCGTAGGCGAGCGAAACGAGGTTGCCGTCGCGGAATCCGGCCTCAAACGTGTCGCCGGTCACGGTGATGGCGTTTGCGCCGTCCTCGGTCACGTCCGGCAGGGACGGTTCCTTTTTTGCCTTCTTCACGGGGATTTGCGGTTCGCGGGCGGCTCCGTCCACGGAATACGTTGCGACCGCGGCGTCCAGGAAATCGTCGAATCTGCCCGCGTCGAGCAGGTCGACCGGATCGGGTTCCCGGAGGAAATTGAACTCCGTGAGCAGACGGTAGGGACCGACCTTGATCGGTTCGGCGAAGACGAGCAGGAGCATGGCGGGAGCTTCCTCCATTTCGGCTGCCTGGCGCGGATAGGCGCAGTTCACGATGACGGACCGGCCGGGCGCGAGGGGGGGGATCGGGTGCGCGCTCCAGATGTGCTTCCCGTCGGCGTCCGCGCGGAGGCCGCCGGCGTAGAGGACCACGAGCGTGTGGCGGACGAGGTCCTTGTGGAAATACTTGTTGGTGAGCTTGACAGTGAAGTAGTTGGCATCCTTCGGCGCGGGCGTGTTCGCCTCGAACCCGACGTACTGATACACGCGCTTCACCTCGCGGAGCTTCGCGCTTTTCGTGCGGTCTGCGAAGATCACGCCGTTGTCGCAGAAATTGCCGTCGCCGGGGTTGTCGCCGAACATGCCGCCGAACGCGAGGGCGTTTCCTGTGAACGGCGCGGCCTTGTACTTGCCGTCCTCCTGCCGTTCGGCGCGGACGTCCTGGTCGACCCAGTCCCAGATGCAGCCGCCGATGAGGTTTGGGTATTTCTCGTAGAGATCGACGTACTCCTTGAAGTTGCCGAGCGCGTTGCCCATGCTGTGGGCGAATTCGCAGACGAAGAACGGTCCGGTCTTCGCGCGGGTCTTCTCGGGCGCGGCCCAGTTCCAGTTCGCATGTTCCTGGTCGCTCCCGATCTTCTCCACGGTCGAGACCGTCGGGTACATGGTGCTGCCCATGTCGGTGAGGCCGGGACGGTAGCCGAGCTCGCAGGCGTGGATGAGCCGGGTCTTGTCGGCTTCCCGCACTGCCTTCGAGGCGGCGACGAGGTTGGCGCATTCGCCCCAGCCGTTCTCGTTGCCGAGGCTCCAGATGATGATGGACGGGTTGTTCCTGAGGCGGAGCACGTTGTTCAGGTTGCGTTCGACGTACGCCTGCGTCCACTTCGGGTCTTCGGTGAGGACCTGATGCGCGTGGCACTCGATGTTCGCCTCCGCCACGACGTACATGCCGTACTTGTTGCACAGCTCGTACCAGTACGGGTCGTTCGGGTAGTGCGAGGTGCGAACGGTGTTGATGTTGTTTGCCTTCATGAGCTTGATGTCCTGCTCCATAACCTCATGCGAGAGGGCGCGGCCGAGGTCCGGGTGCGTCTCGTGGCGGTTCACCCCCTTCAGGATGACTTCGCGGCCGTTCACCAGCAGCCGGTTTTCCGGGCCGATCTCGACATTGCGGAACCCGAGGTCGGCAGTCAGGATCTGTTCCGGTTTTTTCGTGTCGATGCGGACGCCGATTTCGAGCTGGTACAGGTTCGGCGTTTCGGCGGTCCATGGTTTCACGTCCGGGATGCGGATCCCGTTCAGGCTGATGGTCTTTTCTTCGCCCGGTTCGAGGCGGAAGGGCAGGGAGAAGCGGTAGGCTTCGAAGCCGTCCGGGGCGATCAGGATGCCGTACAGGCGCTGGTCGGTGTCGTGCGAGCTGTAGTTTCTGAGGGTGATCTCGCCATCGAGGATGCCGGTCCTGTAGTCGGTTTTATCGAGCGAGGGGCGCATGAAGAAATCGCGGACGGCGGCGTCGGGCGTGCGGAAAAGCACCACGTCGCGGAAGATGCCGGAGAAACGGAAGAAGTCCTGGTCTTCGAGGTAGGATCCGTCGCAGAACCGGTACACTTCGACCGCGATGGTGTTGATGCCGGGGGTCAGGTACTTCGTGACGTTGAACTCGTCCGGGCTGAACGAATCCTCCGCGTAGCCGACTTTTTCCCCGTTGATGTACAGGTAAAACGCCGATGCCACGCCGTTCAGCCGCACGAAGACCTGGTTGCCGTCGAGCCAGTCTTCCGGCAGCTCGAACTCGCGTAGATACGAGCCGACCGGGTTGCGTTCGAGATACGAGGTCTTTTCCCGCTGCGGCTCCTTCGTCACGAACGGCGGATCGACTTTGAACGGATATTCCCAGCCGGAGTAGAGCGGAGTGCCGTACCCCTGGAGTTCCCATGTGGACGGAACCTTGATGGTATCCCAGGCGGACACGTCGTACCCGGGCTTGAAGAAGTCGGCCGGACGCGTCTCCGGCGTGAGGGCGAAATGGAACTTCCAGTCGCCGTTCAGCAGCAGTACGGCATCCGGGTCGGATGGCACGGCGCAGTCCGGGCGCACGGGTTCGGTGTTTACGTAGTTGACGCTCTGGTCCTCCCATTCGCGGTATTCCGCGGAATCGGCGGCATTCAGGGCTACGGCAGAGAGCAGCAAGGCGGCTGCGGTGACGAGGTATCTGGTTTTCATGGCGATGTCCTGCGTTTCAGTTCAGTCCATGTGGAATGCGAGGCGGAGCGGGCGCGAGCGTGTTTGCCTTCAGGCCTTCGGGCCGGGTCTTGTCGTGGCGGCGCCTATGCTTCCCGATTGCGCCGGGTTTCAGCTTCATCGCAAATGCGGTTTGTTCCATGGATGCTCCTTGGCTTGATTTCGCGCGTCGGGCGATTTCGGAAGACGGCAAATCCTTTTCGCTATAATGTACTGCGCTCCCGCGGAAATGTCAAATCGAAAACACGGGAAAGCGCGGAAAAGACTGAGAGGAAGAGGCGTTCGCCGCCGCAATGCCCGCGGATCGCTCCGCAAACTCGCGTCTTTTTGCGCCCGATTGCGCTCGTTTTACGGTAAAAAGACGTTTTTTTCCGTCACAGGGCTTGTTTTTTTCGCGGTTTTGCGGTATAATATTTCATGGAAAACGTGCGCGCCGTCCCGCGCTCCCGCAGGACTCGCCCGCGTCCCCCGCCCGAAACCTTTCACCTTCAGCCAAAGAAAGACCGATACCATGAATGCGAAACTTGCTTTGAAATCGGCAGCCGTCTCCCTGGCTCTCGCGCTTGTCACAATTCCCGCCGTTCAGGCGGACGATTCCGATACCGACGAACAGGACGCCGCCATTCAGTCCGAAGACGGGGAATATTACGGAGATGCCGTTGCCGTCGGAGAATATGACGACATCGACGTCCCGCTCGAGGAAACGCCCGACCCGGACGAGGAAGGCATCGACGAGGAGGAGCGTGCCAACCGCATCAAGATGCGCGAGGAGGCCGTCCAGCGCCAGCAGCAGAAGATCGCCGAGATCCGTGCTCAGCGCGAACAGGAAGCCGCCGCCCGCCGCGAGGAAGAATTGCGCCAGGCCGCCCTGAATCAGGAAATGTTCGACTACCTGAAGGACAAGAACTGGGAAGCCGCGTTTGACCAGATCACGGAAGGCGCCGA